>Ga0137375_10000125_pt1 | contig 70860 bp, 58 predicted proteins | sample SagtaG_24_FD_104936 | JGI IMG/M metagenome (GOLD analysis project Ga0137375, IMG submission 104936) | Vadose zone soil microbial communities from Sagehorn Ranch, Mendocino, California, USA - Sage1_R_113_16 metaG | ecosystem: Environmental > Terrestrial > Soil > Vadose zone | place: USA... | reverse complement strand
TCACGAAATCCCTGGTAGGGACGGTTTAGGGGTGCCAGCACCACCGCGAATGCGGCATCGGCTCCAGACACCTGCCCCACTCCTCCTACAACGTGTGACGATGAAAACGGTCACGAATCGGCTGGAAAATCGGTTCGACCTTGTGCGCCGGCCGGCCACTGTCCAGCCAGAATGGCCTGTCGGCAACAGAGTGTGACGGAAGCGGAGCAAGGCTGGCACGGAATGGGGACCCGCCGGCGCATACCTCATCTGTCACTGTCTCCCTCTCCTAGTGTGAGATACGAGCGGGAACCGGACACCGGTCGACTCTTCCCGGAAACGGCCGTGTTTAACCGTGCTGGTACGTCCTCGTCCGGCCGGTTTGTCGTTCCAGACGGGTTCTGCGAGTTCTTCTGCCCTGTGTCGCGGGTCTCAAATAGACAACCGCACTTTGGGTGGTATTGGGCGTACTGAAAGTCATCAAGCGGTTCTTTGTCCACACCATTATCCACAGGTTTCGGCCGGGATCACACGGCGACGCGCTCGACGGTCTTCTTGCACGGATCTTGAGGGCGGCGCACAGGCTAGAAGCGGTCGGTGGGGCGGTACAGGCCCCAGACCTCGCGCAGCGCTCCGCACACCTCACCCACCGTGGCGCGCGCCCGCAGGTAGACCGACTGGAACGCCGGCATCTCGGTGCGGCAGGGCACACACCAGGACGCCCAGACGTTCAGGACCAGCGGGCGGCCACGCAGGTCGTCGGGCAGCGCGAACCCCGGCCCGCCGGCGAACCCGGCGAAGCGGGCCCGGACCACGCCCGGCGCGGCCGGGGCCGTCGACACCGGCGCCCGCGTGTCGCCCGCGGCTGGCGCGGGCTGCGGCTGGGAGCAGGCGGCCACCAGCGCCGCCGCGACGGCGGCCAGAGTGAGCAGACGGCGAGGTGCAAGCATGGCGGTCAGATGGGCGGCCAGCCCGAGCGGACGAACAGCCGGACCAGGGGGGCGAACAGGCGGGTCCAGGCGCCGGCGGCCATGGTCAGCCCGACCACGACCAGCAGGGCGCCGCCCACCCGGGCGAGGGTCTGGTGGTGGCGGCGCAGCAGCCCGCCCCCGGCGCGCCCCCGGGCGGCCGCCCAGGCCAGCAGCAGGAACGCGGCGCTCACCCGGCCCACCGCCCGCCCTGGGCGAGCAGCCTGTCCAGCCGCGCCGACAGGATCGCCACGGTGGTCTTGCCGGTGAGCCGGTAGGCCACGACCCCGTCGCGGTCCAGGATGACCGTGGTTGGCAGCGCGAACGCCTGCAGCCGTGCCGCCACGACGGCGGGCGGGTCGTGCAGCGACGGGTAGGGGACCTGGAGCTCCTCCACGTACGCCTTCGCGGCGGCCCGGCTGTCGCGGATGTTGACCCCGGCGAACTGCACACCGCGACCGCGGTAGGCGCGGGCGACCGCGCTCAGGGCGGGCTGCTCGGCGCGGCAGGGGCCGCACCACGACGCCCAGAAGTTGACCACCAGCAGCGACCCGCGGGCCGACGTCGACGACCACGCCGCGCCGTCGGCGAGCAGCTTGCCCTGCACCTCGACCACGCGGTGCGGCACATCGGCCTCGACCGCCTCCTGGTCGGCGACCGTGAAGCTGGCCGTGCCGGTCGCCTCGACCTTACGCTGGACCCGCAGGACGCCAACGAGCAGGACCGGCAGCAGCAGGGCGACCAGGATCAGCGTGGGCAGCGCCCGCCGCAGGGCGCGGCCGGCAGGGCGGCGCGCGGGCTCCTGGCCGACGGTGGGCGTGGTGTTCGACATCGCAGTGCACTATCCTACGACGTATCGTAGGAGACCTCACCCGACGGCTCGGACCGCGCAAGGAGGCGGCATGCTCACCCGACTGCTCCGTGTCCTCCCGCTGCTGCTGTGCCCGCTGGTGATGCTCGCCTGCATGTGGGCGATGCGGGGCAGGGGAACCCGGGCGGCGCCGGACCAAGACGGCCGGGTCGCCGAGTTCGAGCGCGAGCTCGCCGACCTGCGCACCCGCCTCCCCCAGGCGGATGCGGCGGGGGCGTCCACGCCGGCACACCGGCCCGACCCCACGCTCGATGTGCGGCCGACGGCGCCCCAGCACCACCGGAGTTGACCGGTCCGCGATGATACCCCTGCCACCCGGCCGGGCCGGCGCCGCCAGGCCGGGCCGGCGGATGCGGCGAGCGGGGGAGGACGGGTGCGGCTGCGGGGGCTCGGTGAGCTGGAGCGGGCGATCATGGAGGTCGTCTGGGCCGCCGACGGCCCGGTGACCGGCCGCGCCGTCGTCGACGAGCTGACCCGTGCCCGTCCCGTGGCCTACACCACGGTGCTCACGGTGATGCACCGCCTGGCCGGCAAGGGCCTGCTCGCCAGGCAGCGCCACGGCCGCGCCCACACCTACCAGGCGGCCCGGTCCCGTGCCGCCTACACCGCCGACCTCATGGCCAGCGTGCTGGGCAGCAGCGACGACGGCCCGGCGGTGCTGCTGCACTTCGTCGAGCAGATCCCACCCGACCAGGCCGAGGCGCTCCGAGCGGCCCTGGACGCCGCCCGCGACCGCCCGGCCCCTGCGAGCGACCCCACGTGAACGCCCTGCTCGCCCTCGCGGTGTCGGCGGTCGCGCTGGGCGTTGGGGCGCCGCTGGTGCTGCGGCGCCTGCGGGGGCTGGAGCGCTGGCCCACGCTCACCGCCTGGCTGTGGCTCGCCGCCCCGGCCGGCGCGCTCGCTGCCGTGACGCTTGCCGGTCTGCTGCTGCTCCTGCCGACCCGTTCGCTCGGGATGGGCGTCGCCGAGCTGCTGCGCACCTGCGTCATGGCGCTGCGGGCGGCCCTGTCGACACCCCACGACAGCAGCGCCGGAACCGTGGCTGGGGTGCTGCTTGTGGCCGCCGTGGCCGGCGGGGTCGTGCTCGGCGGCTCGGTCGCCGGCCTGCGGGCCTGGCGGGCCGCTGGCCGCCACCGGGAGCTGCTCGCGCTGGCCGGGCGGCCCGCCGCGGGCCTGGCCGGGGTCATCGAGCTCGAGCATGGGCGCCCGTTCGCCTACTGCCTGCCCGGCCGGCCCGGCCCGGTGGTGGTCTCCAGCGCGGCGCTGCGCCGCCTGGACGCCGGACAGCTCGCCGCCGTCCTGGCCCACGAGCGCGCCCACCAGGCCAGCCGCCACCACCGGCTGGTGCTGCTCGCGCAGGTGCTGCGGGTCGGCTTCCCATGGTTGCCGGCGGCACCGCGACCTTCCGGCTGCCCCGCCTGCCCGCCCCCGACGGCGGCGCGCTGCTCACCCTGGCGCAGCGACGCATGCACACCCTGCGCACCGTCAGCCTCACCGAGCGGCTGTCCTGGGGTGCCGGCGCCACCCGCGCCCGCTACCAGCTGGAGGCACCCAACCACCTGCGCATCCTCGCGGCGGGCGGTGCCGAGACCGTGATCATCGGCGACACCCGCTACAGCCGCGACACCCCCGCCACGCCGTGGAAGGTCGACCACGACTTCCCCGTCACGCCGGCCCCCTCCTACGTGTGGGACTACTTCGCCCCGCTGGTCGCCCCGCGGATCATCGGCAGCCAACCCGTCGGCGGCCACCCCACCCGGATCGTCGCCTTCTTCGGCCGCAGCGACCAGGTGCCGGTGTGGTTCCGCCTCTGGGTCGACCAGGGCGGGCTGGTCCGCCGCGCCCAGATGCTCGCCCAAGGCCACTTCATGGACCACGACTACCACGGCTTCGACGCCCCCACCGCGATCCTGCCACCAGCGCGCTGAGCCATCCCAGGCCGTTGTACAACGCCGGCTTTGCTGGTCGGGCTCGCCACGGCCCGGACGGGCCAGGGGGTTGACCTTGGAGCCGGCTCCAAGGTCTAGGGTTGGGGCATGGACCTGACCGTCTCTGTCGTGGCCGACCGGGTTGGCCTGAGCCCGGATGCGGTGCGCTACTACGAACGGCTGGGGCTGCTGCCCCCACCGGCGCGCAGTACGGCCGGCTACCGGCTGTATGACGAGGGCGCGGTCGAGCGGCTGCGGTTCGTCAAGGGCGCCCAGCGGGTCGGGCTGCGGTTGCGGGAGATCGGCGAGCTGCTCGAGGTCGTCGACCGGGGCCAGTGCCCCTGCGGCCACACCGACGCGCTGCTGCGTGGGCGCCTGGCCGAGGTCGACGCCGAGCTCGCCCGGCTGGGCGCGCTGCGGGCGACGCTGGCGGGGCTGCTGGCCGGGCGGCCCGAGGAGTCGTGCGCGGTCGAGACGGCGGCCGAGTGGTGGTGTGTCCAGGCGTTCTCGAGGGAGGGAGGTGACGGCGATGGCGGCTTGCCCGAACTGCGGCTGCCCGTGCGGTGAGCACCCCTGCCCGTGCTGTGGTGCCCCCTGAGCGGTGACCGGCCACGTCCAGGGCGACCGGGATGGTGTCCTGGACGTCGCCATGGCCCGGCGGGCTGCGTGGGCTCGCATTGCCCAATCAGCGTGATGGGACGCCACAGTCGGGCAGGTTCGAGCCGATGTCCGGGAGGTGTTGTTAGGGCTGGGTACGGCCGAAGCGGCGCAGGCGCAGCGAGTTGCCCACCACGCTGACGCTCGAGAGCGCCATCGCCGCGCCGGCGATCATCGGGTTCAGCAGGCCGAGGGCGGCAAGCGGGAGGGCGGCCAGGTTGTACCCGAACGCCCAGCCCAGGTTCTCAAGGATCGTCCGGTAGGTCCGCCGGGACAGCTCGATGGCGGTGGGCACGCCGGCGAGGTCGCCGCGGAGCAGGGTGAGGTCGCTCGACTCGATGGCCACGTCGGTGCCGGTGCCGATCGCGATCCCCAGGTCGGCCTGCACCAGGGCGGGCGCGTCGTTGACGCCGTCGCCGACCATGGCCACGACCTTTCCCTCGGCTTGCAGCCGGGTGACCTCGCGCACCTTGTCCTGGGGGAGGATCTCGGCCAGGACCCGGTCGATGCCGAGCCGCTCGGCGATTGCATGGGCGGTGCGGGTGTTGTCGCCGGTGAGCATCGCCGTCTCAAGGCCCATGCGATGCAGGCGGGCGACGAGCTCGGGCGCGTCCGGCCTTGGCGTGTCGGCGACGGCGAGCACGCCGCGCACCTCACCGCCCCAGCCAGCCAGCACGACCGTCTTGCCCGCACCCTCCAACCGGTCGGCGGCGTCGTCCAGCGCCTCGGGCAGCAGCAGGCCGGCGTCGCCCATGAGCTTGCGCCGGCCGACCCAGGTGGTCGTCCCGTCGACCCGGGCGTGCGCTCCGTGCCCGGCCAGCGCCTCGAACGCGCTGGTGGCGGGCAGCACCCCGACCCGCGTGCCCGCCGCGGCGGCGATCGCCCTCCCGATCGGATGCTCGCTGTCGGCCTCGACGGCGCCGGCTCGGCGCAGCAGCGCAGCCTCGCTGACCCCGGCGCCGGCGACGACGTCCACCAGGGCCATCTCGCCCCTGGTCAGGGTCCCCGTCTTGTCGAGCACCACCGTGGTGATGCGGCGGGTGCGCTCGAGCACCTCGACGCTCTTGATGAGCACCCCGAGGTCCGCGCCCCGCCCGGTGCCGACCATGACCGCGGTGGGCGTGGCCAGCCCGAGCGCGCACGGGCAGGCAATGATCAGCACGGTGACCGCAGCGGTCAGGCCCTGCCGTGCATCGTGGCCGACGGCCGCCCAGGCGGCGAAGGCCACCAGCGCGAGCGCGATGACGACCGGGACGAACACGGCCGACACCTGGTCGGCGAGCCGCTGGATCCGGCCCTTGGACGCCTGCGCATCCTCCACGAGCCGCACGATCTGAGCGAGCGCGGTCTGGGCACCGACCCGGGTGGCCCGCACCGTGAGCACGCCACTGGTATTGACGGTCGCCCCGGCGACCCGGTCGCCGACGGTCTTCTCCACCGGTACCGACTCGCCGGTCAGCATGGACACATCGACCGCGCTGGCGCCGGCCACCACCTCGCCGTCGGTCGGGACCTTCTCACCGGGCCGGACCCGCAGCAGGTCACCCACGCCGACCTGCTCCACCGGCACGAGCACCTCCGTGCCGTCGCGCAGCACGCGCGCCTGCTTGGCGCCGAGCTGGAGCAGGGCGCGGATCGCCTGCCCGGCGCGGCCCTTGGCGCGGGCCTCGAAGTACCGGCCGAGCGCCAGGAACGCGATGATCACCGCCGCCGACTCGAAGTAGAGGTCCTGGCCGCCGGTGACGAGCTGCGCGACCGAGTACCCGTAGGCCGCGAGCGTGCCCAGCGCGATCAGGGTGTCCATGTTGGCCGTGCGGCGCCGGGCCCGCCGCGCCGCCTCGCGAAGGAACGGCCAGCCGACCCAGAACTGCACCGGGGTGGTGAGCGCGAACGCGGCCAGCCTCGCCCAGGGCTCGTGCCCGAGCCCGCCGGGCAGCATCGCGACGGCGACCGTGGCCAGTGCCAGCGGCCAGGCGACCAGCAGCCGCCGGTGCCAGCCGGCCTGGGCCCGCTCCTCGGCGCCGGCCTTCCCGTCGGGGGCAGCCCCGACGGCGGCGGGGGTGATCCGGTAGCCGATGCGCTCGACCGCGCCCTGCAGGTCCTCCACACCGACGGGGCCATCGTAGGTGACCCGGGCCTTGCTGGTGGCGAAGTTCACCTCGGCCTGCGCGACACCGGGTTGCCTGCCGAGCACCCGCTGGACGCGGGCCGCGCACGACCCGCAGGTCATGCCCTCGACGTCGAAGTCGACCGGGGCAGGCCGCACCGGGCCCGCCGTCTCATGACGGTCGGTGTCGGTCATCGTTGGTCAACCTCACCGTACCGGAGGCGAGTCGGGCTGCTCACCGGACTGGGACCTCATAGCCCTGCTCTTCGATCACCTTGACCAGGCCGGCGCGGTCGACCGACGTCTCGTCGTAGGTCACCGTCACCGTCCTGGTGGCAACATCCACCACGGCCTGCCGAACGCCGCCGACCGGCGCCAGCGCCCCCTCGATCGAGGTCTTGCAGTGGTCACAGTGGATCTCGGGGACGGAGATGGTCTCGGTCACCACGATGCCGTACTCCCTCCGCTGGTGCGGGCGGTCACGATCGGACGAGTCGGGCGATGGCGGCCGAGGCCTCTGCCACCTTGGCCTCGGCGTCGGGGCCGCCGGCCGAGATCGCCTCCCGCACGCAGTGGCCGAGGTGGTCGTCGAGCAGCTCGAGGGCGACCGATTCCAGGGCCTTGGTGGCGGCCGAGATCTGGGTCAGCACGTCGATGCAGTAGCGGTCCTCGTCGATCATCCGCTGCAGGCCCTGGACCTGGCCCTCGATCCGGCGAAGCCGTCGCTGCACGTCGTCCTTCCGATTCGTGTACCCGCGCATCCCTTGATCCCCCTCGCCGCCCTGCCCAGGACATACCCCTCTAGGGTACCAGTCACGGCGTCCCGGCGAGCGGCCTCACGACCCCAGCCGCGTACCGTCTCCCCTTTCCCGATGGTGACGTACCAGTCACGGCGTCCCGGCGAGCGCCTCCCCGTCCATAAGCAGCCCGGCGCCCAGGTCATCGGCGGGTCGATCAACTACAACGGTACCCTGCGGGCGCGGGCGACCAAGGTCGGCGCCGACACGGCACTCGCCCAGATCGTCAAGCTCGTGCAGGAGACGCAGAACTCCAAGGCGCCCGGGCAGCGCCTCGCCGACCGGGCCGCATTCTGGCTGGTGCTCGTCGCGCTGGTCGGCGGTGGCCTGACACTGGCGGCATGGCTGCTGGCCGGCCGGCCGTTCAGCGAGGCGATCTTGTTCGCGATCACGGTGGTGGTGATCACCTGCCCGGATGCGCTCGACGTGCCCACCGCGCTGGCGGTCGGCCGCGGGACCCTGCGCAAGATGCGCCAGAACCTGGGCTGGGCGGTCGGCTACAACGCCATCGCGCTGCCGGTCGCCGCGGGCGTGTTCGAGCCCGCCCTGGGGCTGGTGCTGCGCCCGGAGATCGCCGCCCTGTCGATGTCGGGGTCGAGCCTCATCGTCGCGGTCAACGCGCTGGCGCTCAAGCGCCTCCGGCTCCCCCTGCAGCACGTGCTCCGCCGGCCCTGCCCTGGCCCGGCCGCCGTCTCGGGCTGCCGCTCAGGCGGAGCGGCAACCGGTCGATAAGAGGAACGACGTTCCGCGACAACGGCAAACCCGGGGAAACCCGGGGACGCAAAGCCACGGGCCTACCTCGCCGGCCGGCGACATGGCAGCCGGGCTGCCGAACGGAAGGCACCAGCCTTCCACGAGCCTGCCGGGTGGAGGCGACATGCAACGTCCGCGTCGGACGTGCGCGCACGGCCACATCGGCGCGGCTACGGCATCCCCGGGGCGGACCGGTAGGTCCGCCGGTCATCGGCCGCGCTTGCCAGACCGCGCCGCGACCAGGCTGCCCAGGGCCCGCCTTGCCCTGGTGCCGGTGTCGCCGACCGGGCCCACCTTGTGGGCGGCGTTCGGTGTCAGCCGGCCGACCCGCCGAGTGAGCTTCGTCACGGCCTCCGCGATGCCTCGAGCGGGCCCGCTTCGCGCTCGCCGGAGGCGTCCTCGAGCGCCGCCGCCTCGGCCAGGAACCTCAGGCCCGGTCCGAGCTGGACTGGGCGGTCTGTCCAAACCGTAGACCGTCCGACCGGAGAGAGGAGCAAACCATGAAGAGGAGCACCGCTGCCGCGGTCGGCGTGCTCGCGCTGGCCGCGGCGCTCGCCGGCTGTGGTGGCCGGGACGCCCGCGAGGCCACACCCGCCACGCCGACAACCGTCAGGGCCGCCGCCCCGCCCAAGCCGGTGCCGGCGCCTGTCAGCAAGCCGGTGCTGACGCTCAAGGGCGCGGTGACCAACGGCAACGACGGCGCCGCGGTCGTGTTCGACCTGCGCGCCCTGGACGCTATGGCGACCGCGACCACGCAGACGCACGAGCCGTTCGTCAAGAAGGACATAACATTCACTGGCGTGCCCATGGCCGACCTGTTCGCACGGGCCGGGATCGCCCCCGACGCGACCAAGGTCCGCATGCACGCCCTCGACGACTACCAGGTGGAGCTGCGTGTCGCCGACCTCGCCGACCGGGGTGTGCTGCTTGCCACCAAGGCCGACGGCGCCGCCATCCCGGTCGGCAAGGGCGGCCCGATCCGGCTCATCTTCCCGCCCGACTCCACCGTCGGCAAGAACCGCGACCTCTGGATCTGGAGCATCGACTCCATGACTGTCCTGTAGCCATGCAAGAGGCCATGAGCACGCTCCGGCTGTCGTGGGGCCAGCAGGTGCTGGTAGCGGTGCTCGGCGTGCTGATCGTGGCCGTGCAGTTCATGGTCGTGCAGGCCTACCGCGACCAGGGCAGCACCATCCGGCTGTTGGACACGACCCAAGAGGTCCTGACCGACCTCCACAACGCCCATCGCGAGGCCTTCAAGCTCGCGCTGACCGTCGACCAGCTCCAGCTCCCCGGCGGGCTGGACGAGGTGGAGCTGCGCCGGGGGTTGCTCGACCGGCAGCTCGAAGCGACGTTCGGGGCGTCGCACGACCCCGGGCTGCAGGACGGCCTCGTCCAGATCCGGGGCCAGCTGGCCGGGTTCGACGCCGACTTCGCCCAGCTGCGGGCGCACCCGACCGCCGCGCAGCTCACCCACTCCCGCCCGGGCCTGCTCCGGCGCACAAGCGAGGTCGAGGCGCTGCTGAAGTCCACGGTCGGCCAGGCCGAGATCCAGTTCTTGGGCGCGATCCAGCAGACCCTGCACGCCCAGACAAGCTTCCAGCGCCTGCTGATCGGGATGAGCGGGCTCACCCTGGCGGTGGCGCTGGTGCTTGCGTTGTCGCTGCGACGCCAGGCCAGCCGGGCCTTCACCGGCGCCTACGGCCGGGTGGTGGCCGAGGTCAACGAGCGCAAGCTGGCCGAGCAGGCGCTGCGCGAGAGCGAGCAGCGCTTCCGGGCGCTGGTCCACCAGGCCTCCGACGTGTTCACGGTGGTCGACGCCGACGGGCGCATCCGCTACCAGAGCCCGGCGATCGAGCCCGTGCTCGGCTACCCGGCCGACGAGCTGATCGGCACCGGCATGGACGCCCTCCTGGACCCCGGCGACCGGCAGGCCTTCCGCGGCCTGCTCGGCAGGTCCCTGGCCCGGCCGTCGGCGTCGGTGGTGGGCGAGCTGCGCATGCGCCCACATGCAGACCCCGAGGCGTCGCGGCGGTTCGAGCTGACCATCACCAACCTGCTCCACGACCCAACCGTCCTCGGCCTGGTGCTGAACTACCGCGACATCACCGAGCGCGCCCTCCATCAGGAGCAGCTCACCCGCCAGGCATTCCACGACCCCCTCACGGGCCTGCCGAACCGGGCCCGGCTCATGGAGCGGCTCCGCTCCGCCCTCGGGCAGCGAGGGTCCTCGGTCGGCCTGCTCTTCCTCGACCTGGACCGGTTCAAGGAGGTCAACGACACCCTCGGGCACGACGCCGGGGACGAGCTGCTCCGCCAGGTCGGCACGCGGTTTGCCGCATGCCTGCGGGACGGCGACACCCTCGCCCGGCTCGGCGGCGACGAGTTCATCGTGATGCTCCCCCGTGCAACCGAGGACGACGCCGCGATCGTCGCGCGGCGGCTGGAAGCCTGCCTCGCCGAGCCGGTCATGCTCGCCGAGGGGATGGTGACGGTCGGCGCCAGCATCGGCGTGACGACCAGCCCGGCCGGCCAGTCCGCTCCCGAGGAGCTGCTGCGGGCGGCCGACGCGGCCATGTACCAGGCGAAAGTGACCGCGCGGGCCATCACCGCGCGGTAGGGCCCGCCGTCCGTCAGAGCGACAGGCACCAACGGCGCGGCTCAGGCTAGGGCGTGATCGTCCGATGTTGTGAGCATGCGGACACGTGCGCGGCAGGGCTACCTGGTTGGCGGGCTGCTGCTCACTGGGGGAGCGTGGGTGCTGCCCACGGTGGTCAGCGGCCCCCGGCCGGGGTGGTGGACGTGGGGGCGGTCCCGGCGGTCTGCTGGGCCTGGCGGATCAGCTCGCCGAGCCGGTCGATGGCCCGCTGGTAGGCGCCGAGGTCCTTGCGGTCGAGCGCCTCCTGGGCCTCGCGGAATGCCTTGGCCTGTTGCTCGAGGATCTGGGCGAGCACCGACCTTGCCGCAGGCGGGGGCGGCGGCCCGGTACCGGCGCCCGGTGGGGTGGGGGCCCCGCCGAGCACCTGCGCGATGGAGCCGTCCAGGGTCGCGGTCCAGCCGAGCTGGTTGTTCAGGAAGGCCGCGACCCGCCGCAGCTCGGGGATGGCGCCCTGACTGGCCTGGATGAAGACGGGCTGCACGTTCAGCAGCGAATCCCCGATCGGGACCGTGAGCAGGTTGCCGAGGGTGACGGTGGAGCCCTGCTGGTTGAACAGGGTCAGTTCCTTGGCCACCTCCGGGTCGGCCAGGATCTGGGCGTTCACCTGGGTGGGCCCGAACACCGTCCGCGAGCGGGGCAGGTTGAACAAGGTGACCGTGCCGTAGCCGTCCGGATCGGACCGGGCCGCCATGTAGGCGACCATGTTCTGCTTGTTGTTGGGGGTGAACGGCACCACAAGCACGAAGTGCTCGCGGGTCTCACCCGGCAGCCTGGCGAGCAGGTAGTAGGGCCGCATCCGCGCCCGTCGCTCGTCGCCGACCTTGAGTGGTTCGGCGGCGCCCAGGCTTTGGCGGATCTGCCCGGAGCGGTCCTCCGGCAGGGCCCAGAAGTCCTGCTTGGAGTAGAAGTCCTTGGCCACCACGATGTGGTAGGAGGCGTAGCGGTCGGCCTGGATCGAGAACAGGTCCTCCGGGTATCGCAGGTGGGCCTGTAGGTCGGGCGGGATCGCCGGCCGGGCCGCGAACAGGCCTGGGAACGCCCGGCGCCACGCCCGCAGCAGCGGGTCGGTCTCGTCGAAGGCATACAGCGTCACCGTGCCGTCGTAGGCGTCCACCACGGCCTTGACCGAGTTGCGGATGTAGTTGGCCCGCCCGTGCACACCCCGGTCCCCGAGGGCGTCGCGGCGGGCCGCCACCTCCATCTGGATCCGCTCGGCGTACGGGTAGGCGTCGGTGATGGTGTAGCCGTCGCGGATGAACACGATGCGGCCGCCGACCACCGCCACGTACGGGTCGCCGTCCCACTGCAGGAACGGCGCCGCCTTCTCCACCCGGTCGCGGATGTCGCGGTAGAAGACCATGCGCGATCCGGGGGTGAGGTTGCTGGAGATCAGCAGGTTGACGTCGCGGAAGCGGACGGCGAAGGCGACCCGGCGCAGCGGCCCGCCGAGCGGGACCCCGCCACGCCCGTCGTAGCGGAATGACACCTGCGGCTCGCCGCCTGGCGCGGGGGCGTCCACCTCGGGCTGCCGGGTGGCGGCAGCCATCCACGCGGGGGTGTCCGGGGGCGGCTCCCCAAAGTAGATGCGCGGCTGCCGGATCGGGATGGCCGCCCCGGGCTGGTCGAAGCCGCTCACCACGAACGCGGGCCGCCCCGTCGCCTCCGCGGTGTTGACCTGAGCGGCCACGGCCCCGTAGCCGTGGGTGTAGGCAAGATGGAGGTTCTGCCAGGTCTGGGCGGACGAGTCGAGGTTGCGCGGGTCCACCTCGCGGGCCGCGATCATCACCTGCCGCGGCGTGCCCCCGATCGGGTAGCGGTCCACGTCGACGTCGCTGAACTCGTAGTACTGCCCGATCGCCTGCAGGTTCTGGATGCCGATCTTGAGCACGCTGGCCTCCCACAGGCGGATGTTGCCCACCGTGACCTGGTTGGCGCGCAGCGTGGCCGCCGGCAGGCGCTCGGCGGCGGTGAACTCGGTCGTCCCCACCCGGTCGAGCGCGAACGCCTTCCGGGTCGCGTCGATGTTGCGCTGGATGTAGGGGAGCTCCCGCTGCAGCTCCTGGGGGGCGACCTGGAAACGCTGCACGAAGCTGGGGTAGACACCGCCGACCAGGATCGACGACAGGCCGAACAGCACCAGGCCGCTGGCCGCCAGCAAGAACCGCTGCGAGCGGGCGGCGGCAATGACCAGCAGGGCGCACACCGGGGCGAGCAGCACCATCAGGCGCAGCGCGGGGAGCTGGGCGTGCACGTCGGTGTAGGAGGCGCCGGTGACCACCCCCCGGGGCGAGAACACCAGCGAGAGCTGGTCCAGCCGATAGCCCCAGGCCTTGAGGAACAGGACCACGCCGAGCAGGACCGACAAGTGGGCGCGGGCCTCGGGTGCGACCCGCCGTCCCGCCAGCCGGGGCCGGATCCTGCCCAGCAGGTAGTAGGCCGCACCCGCGGCCGCGAGCCCGGCCACAAGGGTGAACAGCAACCACCCGAACACCAGGCGCTGCAGCGGCAGCGTGAACACGTAGAAGCCGATGTCACGGTGGAACTGGGCGTCGGCGTCCCCGAACGGCACCCGGTTGCGCCACAGCAGCACGGCCTGCCAACGGCCGGCTGCATGCAGCCCGGCGCCGAGCGCGAGGACGGCCACTGCGCCGGCTTCCAGACGCCGCAGGTGCGGGGCGAGCGTCACCTGCCACCGGTCGGGCGGGCCCAGCCACCCGGTGCCCTGCTCCCGGGCCCGCCGGGCGAGCCGCTCGGCGGCCCAGAGGTTCACTGCGGCGAACGCCCCCGTGCCGCCGCCGGCCACCAGGGCGAGGACGACCCGGGCCTCGAGCACAACCCAGAACACCCGGGTCTTGCCGACCTCCTGGAACCACAGCAGGTCGGTGTAGAGCCGGGCGAGGGTGCCAACCACCCACACAAGCACGAGGACGCACCCCGCGACCACCAGGATCCGCGTCCGCGGTAGCGGTAGACGGCCGAGCGCGGCCATCCCAAGCTCCTCCGATGCCACCACCGGGCGGCCCCGATGATCGGCTGCGCCCTCTACCGTAGCATGAGCTCGAGGACGTTCGCGGGCTGCTGCGGGGCCCGAGCGGTGAGCTCCAGCACGGCGTGGGCAGCACGTCGCACCGTCCGGACCGCGGTCCCGGCGCGCTGGAACTGGGCCGTGTAGCGCCCCTCCAGGCTGGCATGCACGACGACGAGGACCGGCCCGGCCGAGGTTCGGGCAGCCAAGCCCGCTGACAGCAGCTCCGTGTTGGCTCGCTGGGCATGCGTGGGGATGTTGCAGAGGCTCAAGGGCGTCCCCGGACAACGTCGCGGGTCATCTTCGAGGAACAGCTTGACGAGCGCACCGGCCGCGTCGGCGTTGCGGCGGGCGAGGTAGAGCGCGACTGCGTCGACGTCGGTCGCCACGGCCTCGGCGGCGTGCCCGCCTGCGACGAGGGAGGCGGCGAGCACGCCGGAACCTGTGCCGATGTCTGCGACCCGCGTGACGGGCGTGTACGCCAGGGCGGTCTGGAACAGCAGGGATGTGCCGTCATCGACACGCTTTCCTGCGAAGACGCCCCATCCGGCGGCCAGGGCAAGGTCTGTGCCGTCGAGCGAGACCGGGATCGTCACCGGTTCGGGCATGGCTCCCGGCTCTGGGAGCTTGCCGCTCATCCACACCTCTCGCCCGCGCTTCTGGACGTCGAGCTGCCAGCCACGCCGCTCGAGGATGCGGCGGACACCTGTGGCTCCACCCTTCACCGCGGCGCGCCATACCGCGGTGGAGGCACCCGGCTTGCCGAGCCGAGCGCATGCCATCCACTCCAGCAGCTCGACGAAGCCGTACCCGCGCCACGTTGGGGGCGCGACGAAGACGTCCTTGGCAGGCGGACACGCGCGAGCGCCAAGCAACTCGTGGATGGGCACCGTCCGGTAGCCTTGCTTCTGGGCTGCCCGCAGCTCGAAGAGATCCAGGGCGACGAATCGATCGTCCTCCTCGAGCGCGCCCACGTCGCCGACAACCCACCTACTGTCGCGCACGTGTCACCTCCAGCCGGACCAGAGATGATGCCCGGAAGTCCAGGGAGCCGCAACGAACGAATCGATCCGCGCATGGGTCCGCGAATCAGGTGGGCGGGACCGTCCCAGTCCTACAGAGGATCGCCCATTCCGGTGACAGGCACGGACGGCGCCCCTGCAGATGAGACGGATGCAGCGCCCGGGCGCTGTCACGGGGGGAGCGCGATCCTCTGTAACAGGGCTGGGGCCGGGTGAGCGGGCATCACCCGCAAGGGGTGAGACCTACCGTGCGTGGGCCGGTTGAATCTGATAATCTGATCCAATGAGAACAGTCACAGCAACTGAGGCTGCGCGTAACTTCGCTGCCGTGCTCGATGAGGCCGAGCGCGGTGAGACCATCATCGTGACCAGAGGAGGCCGCCGTGTGGCGACCATCGGTCCGGCCTCAGCCTGCCCTGGCCGGGCCGTTAAGGAGCTGCTGCGCCGACACCGTCCGGATGCGGCATGGGCCGAGGAGCTACGCGTGCTGCGAGGGCTCACGGTCGGGCGGGAGCGCGCTTGGCCCGACGGCTGATCCTCGACACCACGGTGCTCGTCACTGCCGAACGCGGGACCGTGCGGCTCGGCGGCCTCCTCGAAGACGCCGATGATGTGGCGATTGCCGCGATCACCGCTGCAGAGCTGCTCGTGGGTGTGGAGCTTGCGGACGTGGCCCGGCGTGACACTCGTAGGGCGTTTGTCGAGGACGTCTTGGCGACGATCCCGGTCGAGGAGTACGACCTTGATGTCGCACGTGCACATGCGCGGCTGCTTGCGCACGTTCGCCGGACCGGAACGCCGCGCGGTGCCCATGACCTCATCATCGCCGCCACTGCGACCGCCACCGGGCGTACCGTCGTCACCGCGGACGCCACGGGCTTCGAGCAGCTCCCCGACGTCGCCGTACTCGGCGCGCTACGCTGACCCGACCGGGAGATCCCAGACCGCGAAGTCGTGCGCGAACACCACCCGTGCGGGGTCGAACCGCTGCAGCCGGTCGACCCAATCCGGATAGAGGACGGCGGCGGCTTGCTCGCCGTGGTGCGCGACCCGCCATGCCAGCTGGTCGGCCGCGTACTGCGACGCGGACTCGTGGGCCTGACCAGCTAGGATGACGGTGCCGTCGGCGCAGCGGACGACCAGCGACTGGTGCCCGGCGGTGTGGCCAGGCGTCGGCACCACCCAGACACCGCTCTGCAACTCGGTCTCGCCGGTCAACGTCTCGTAGCGGACGCCGGGAAAGTCGACCAGCTCGGGCATGGTGTAGCCAGGTTGCCTGGCCGCGTCGAGCTCGGTGGCCTGGACCACGATCGGCCGCCCGGGCAGGTGCACGTTGCCGCCGCAGTGGTCGAAGTGCAGGTGGCAGTTGACCACCCAGCGCACCTCGTCCAGGCCGACGCCGACCGACCGCAGCGACGCGGCGAACGGCCGGCGTGCGAGCTGGTAGTGGGCCTCGGTCTCGGGGTCGGCGGGCCCTATGCCGGTGTCGAACACGAACAGCCCGCGCGGATGCCGGACCAGGTAGCCGAGCGCTGGCTCCACGCGTGCCCGCCCGGTGCCGGTCTCCTCGGCAGGCCGGACGAAATGGCCGTAGTCAAGACGGTACACGTCGCCTCGGCCTACCATGCCACCTCCGGGTCGCGACTGCGGTCGACGTTGCGACCTCGACCTGCCACCGGCTCCTGGCGCCCGAGCATAGCCCGAGCATACGGGACTGGCCAGCCAGCGGGAGTCACCTCCATTGGCGTGAAGGGCTGACCAGCTCGTACGACTCCGGCTTGGGCGTGGCGCCCCGCTGGGGGCGTTGACACCAATCCACGCGCTGCCGAGCCGGTGAGCAGTTGGTTTCCGTGCGGCGGGGACAGGGTGATAGCGTCTTGACGACGAGTGTCAAGTTCGAGCCGCTGTAATCGAATGTCTGGCTCGCGGCACGCGTCCGGGGGGTTCGGGACATGCAGCCGGTGAAGCGGCCCTGCAGGAGGCGAGGTTCGTAGCGGTGCGGGAGCTTGGGGCAGGCAGCCTCGCCCTGCGGAGGTGGACGCTCTCTCTTGCCAAGACGGCGCTGCTGGCTGGCGTGTACATGGCCGCCGCGAAGGCGGCGTTCGCGCTCGGGTTCGTGCATACGAGCATCGCACCCGTCTGGCCGCCGAGCGGGATCGCGCTCGCGGCCGTCCTGCTGTTCGGCTACAGGGCGGCGGCCCCTGGCGTGTTCCTCGGGGCGTTCCTGTTCAACGCGTTGACGCCGGTGCCGCTGTGGGTGAGCCTCGCGATGGGGGTCGGCAACACCCTGGAGGCGGTTGCCGGTGCCTGGTTGCTGCGCCGTGCCGGATTCCGTCGTGAGATCGACCGGGTCCGCGACGTGCTGGCCTTGGCGGGGCTGGCCGCGCTGGTCAGCACGGCGGTCAGCGCGAGCGCGGGGGTGGGCAGCCTGTGGCTCGGCGGCATCGTGTCGGGCGGCGACGTGCCAGCGGCGTGGGCGGTCTGGTGGCTCGGCGACGCCTCCCTGCGGCCCAGCATGCTCGACCGCGGCGCCGATACTCGGCCGGGTCGCACCAGAGCAGCTCGGCGATCAGGCGCGGGCGGCGCGGGCGACGCCGTCGGTCTCGACCGGGCGGTGGTGAGCGCGGCGGTTGACAGCGGCCGCCCAGGTGGCGATGCTTCGGGCGCGCTGGTTCGCCCGGCAGGCGTCTCCCCGCGAGGCACCGGCCGGGCGTCGCAAGAGGGAATCCGGTGTGAATCCGGAGCTGCCCCGCAGCGGTGAGTGGGAACGACAGCCGTCAGTGGGACCCCGTCGCGGGTCCCGCTCCAGCACTGAGCCAGACAGTCTTGGGAAGCGACGGCCAGTAGGACCCCGGCGCGGTCACCTGACCGCGGCGGCCCGCCCACGAGCCCGAAGACCTGCCAGCGCCCGCGCGGCTCGCGCGGCCAGTCCGAGGCCTCGAGGGAGGGCGCTCATGGCAGGTGCAACCATCCACGGCTATCCGCGTATCGGCCCGCGGCGCGAGCTCAAGGCCGTCACCGAGGGCTACTGGGCCGGGCGGGTCACGGCCGACCAGCTCCGGGCGACCGCGGCCGAGCTCCGGCGGCGGACCTGGACGCTGCTCCGCGACGCCGGCCTCGACCAGGTCCCGTCGAACCACTTCTCCCTGTACGACCAGGTGCTCGACACCGTCGCCCTGGCCGGCGCCGTCCCCGACCGGTTCCGGGATGGCGGCGACGAGCTGGACACGTATTTCGCCATGGCCCGCGGGCGGCCCGACGCCCCGGCCATGGAGATGACCAAGTGGTTCGACACCAACTACCACTACCTCGTACCGGAGCTCGGCCCGGGCACCGTCTTCCAGCTCGCCGGCGCCCCCAAGCCCCTGGCCGAGCTGGCCGAGGCCCGCGCCGCCGGCATCCCGACCCGGCCGGTGCTGCTCGGCCCGGTCACCTTCCTGCTGCTCGGCAAGCCGGCGCGCGGCGCGCGGGCCGGCTTCGACCGGCTGGACCTGCTCGACGGGCTGCTCGAGGTGTATGCGGCGCTGCTCGGTGAGCTGGAGGCGGCCGGCGCCGACTGGGTCCAGCTCGACGAGCCCGCCTTCGTCCAGGATCGCTCCGCGGCCGAGCTGGACGGGCTGGCCCGCGCCTACGACCGCCTGGGCCGGGCCGCCTCCCGGCCCAAGCTGCTCGTCTCCAGCTACTTCGACCACCTCGGGGACGCGCTGGGCGTGCTTGCGAGCGCGCCCGTCGACGGCCTCGGGCTCGATTTCACCCGGGCCGGCGCCCGCAACCTCGCACTGCTCGCCCGGGCCGGCGGCCTGGGCGGCAGGACGCTGGTCGCCGGGGTGGTCGACGGCCGCAACGTCTGGGTGAACGACCTGGAGCGCTCGCTCGCGCTGCTCACCAGCTTGGCTGACCAAGCGGGCGAGGTGGTCGTCTCGACCTCCTGCTCGCTGCAGCACGTCCCGCTCGACCTCCATGCCGAGACCGGGCTGGGCCCGGAGGTCCGGCCCTGGCTCGCGTTCGCCCGCCAGAAGGTCGCCGAGGTGGTCACCCTGGCCCGCGGGCTGGCCGAGGGAGCCGAGGCGATCGGGCCCGAGCTGGAGGCCAACCGCCGCGTGCAGCAGGCCCGCCGCGGCTCCCGCCAGGCCCGGGACGCGGCGGTGCAGGAGCGGCTGGCCGGCCTGGACGAGCACGACGCCCACCGGGCCAGCCCGTACCAGGTGCGGGTCAAGGCCCAGCGGGCCCGGCTCGACCTGCCGCTGCTGCCCAGCACCACGATCGGCTCGTTCCCGCAGACCGCCGAGGTGCGCGCGGCGCGGGCGGCCGCCCGCCGCGGCGACCTCGACCAGGCCGCCTACGAGGTGCGCATGCGGGAGGAGATCGCCAGGGTGGTGCGGCTCCAGGAGGATCTCGGGCTGGACGTGCTGGTCCACGGCGAGCCGGAGCGCAACGACATGGTGCAGTACTTCGGTGAGCAGCTCGCCGGGGTGGCGGTCAGCGAGCACGGCTGGGTGCAGTCGTACGGGACCCGCTACGTGCGCCCACCGATCGTGTTCGGCGACGTGTCCCGGCCTGCCCCGATGACGGTGGCCTGGTCGGCGTATGCCCAGTCGCTCACCGCACGGCCGGTCAAGGGCATGCTGACCGGACCGGTCACCATGCTGAAGTGGTCGTTTCCCCGTGACGACCAGCCGGCCGAGCTGACGGCCAGGCAGCTCGCCCTCGCCGTCCGGGACGAGGTGGCCGACCTGGAGCGGGCCGGGATCGGCGTCATCCAGGTCGACGAGCCGGCCCTGCGGGAGGGACTGCCCCTCCGCCTGGCGGAACGGCCCGCCTACCTGGCCTGGGCGGTCGAGGCCTTCCGGCTGGCCACCGCCGGGGCCCGCGACGACACCCAGATCCACACCCACATGTGCTACGCGGAGTTCGGCGACATCCTGGAGGCCATCGACGGGCTGGACGCCGACGTGACCTCGATCGAGGCCGCCCGCTCGCGCATGGAGCTCGTCGACGACCTGGGCCGGGCCGGCTACGAGCGGGAGATCGGGCTCGGCGTGTACGACATCCACTCCCCCCGGGTGCCGTCGGTGGCCGAGATGGCCGAGCTGCTCGCCGAGGCGCTCACGGCGCTGGGCCCCGCCCGGCTGTGGGTCAACCCGGACTGCGGCCTGAAGACCCGTGGCTACGAGGAGATCGTCGCCTCCCTGCGCAACCTCGTGGCTGCCGCCCGGACGGTCAGGGAACCCCTTGGCTGACGCCCGGCCCTTTTGAAGACCACCTCCGGTTTCCCACGGGCAGAGGTGGAGATGGGTCGTCCGCCAGCACATGATCCGCATCTATGGGGGCTGAGCGGAGCTGACTGTGCGCGGTCATGTCGTTGAGCAGGATCTCGGTGACCCGTTCCTCTGAGACCGTCACGTCCCGGGCCCGGATCGCCGCACCGAGCCCGGCGTCCCATGGGACGTCAGGGACGCGTCCGGCCGGCGTGCCCGACTCGGCGACCACCGCCAGATAGTCGGCGGCGGTCATCCGCCATGGCGTCGCGCCGGTCCGGGCTACGACGTACGACGCGATGCGCAGGCCCTCGCCGTCGAGGTCGCCGTGGTACATGATCCGAGGCCCGGCCCGGCCGAGCTGCCGCAGCAGCTCGATCACGGCGGTGTTGGGCCACCCCGATGCACACACCGTCGGCGGGCAGCGGCTCCCGAAGCGCAGCAGCGCCGCCGCGACGACGGCCGGGTTCTCCACCGTCCAGACAATCCGGTGTGTCACGGCCTCCACCGGCGACATGCGGAGCTGCGCAAGCGTCACCTGGGCGGCCTGGCCCGCGTCGGACCAGGCTCGCAGCGTGGTCGGCAGCGTGGCATCCCCGGCCGGCCGGAGCCCAGCGGTCAACACGGTGGTGGAGAGGGCGCCGCATGCCACCCCGACCCGCTCCCAGAGCAGGCGACGCTCCTCGGCGGTCGCCGGGACCTGGGTGTCGAGAAGGCAGGCAAGGGCCCGCAGCACGTAGGCCGAGAGCCGGCGACCGTCGTCCAGCGCGTGCGGGTCGCCGCAGACCAGGTCGGCCAGCGACGACAGGGCCTGCCCATCAGCGGGCAGCGCGCCCAGCACCGCCAGGGCATGCTCCAGCAGGGCGCGGGTGCGCTCGACCGATCCGCCGATCACGCCGTTGCCGCGGGCATAGGCCACCCAGGCGGCCAGAGCGGGCTCGGCGGCGACACTCCGGTGGGCCGCGAGCCACGCCCACAGCTCGTCCCGTGCCCGCCGGTCGGCTTCGCGGGAAGCCCCCCGGTCCACGATCGGCCCGCCAATCGCCTCGACGACGCCGCGCGCGTCCAGCCCGGCGGGGGAGTCAAGCAGCGCGCGGTCGAGCTGCTCGACCCGGGCCCTGGCGATTGCATCGGGCAGCCTGGCCAGGCCGAGCAGGTCGGCCAGGGCGGCACGCTGCTCAGGGGTCTCGAGCCGGATGGTGACCCGGGTGACCGGACCCGAGCCGTGCTCCAACCGGGCCCGCAAGGCGCGCCACAGTGGCGCCAGCTCCGGCCGGTCGAACCGGGCCCTCGCCTCGGTCACCCGCGACCGGTCGGCGTCAGGCGGCATCGGCGGGCCGGCTCACGAGTCGGGCTCGCTGGCGGTGACCTGGAACCCGTCCCACACGAAGCGGGCCGTGGTCACCGCCTCGTCGCCGTCACCGGTCATGAGCTGGTGGATGGCGATGCCGGCCAGCTCGGCGTAGGTGCACCACTCGTGATCGGAGGTGAGCACGAGGTCGAGGTCGAAGTCGACCAGCAGGCGCAGCAACTGGCCCCGGTTGGCGGCGTCCACGCCGACGAATACCTCGTCGAGCAGGATCAGGCGGGGCGCCTGCGGTGCAGCCAGGTAGTGCGCGGCGGCCGCCGCGAACAGCGGCAGGTGGAGCACGATCGCCTTCTCACCGCCCGACAGGGCGGCGTGCCGGCGCTTGGTCACGTCGATCCACCCATTGCCGTCCTGCTTGTCCATCTGCACGGCGAATTCGTGCCAGCGTGTGTAGTCGAGGACCTCGAGGAGCTGCTGCTCCCACCCGGCGGCGGTGTCGGCCGCGCGGACCTCGTCGATCCGGGTGCGGAAGAAGTCGTGCAACGAGCGGCGGTCGGCGTCGTTCAGCTTGTGCGGGTCGGTGAGCAGCAGGTCCCGGGCGGCGCCGGTGCCGGCGGGAAGCTCAGGGTCGACCTGCCAGCGCAACCGTACCCGCAGGTCGGACGCGGTCCGCACCCGTTCGAGCTGGGTGTTCATCGACCGGACGAGCTGGTCGGCGAGGCGGATGCGGGCGGCCACCTGGCGGCGGGCTCCGCCGGTCAGCGTCTGGTCGAACAGCTCCTGCTCCTCTTCGCTCACCTCGGCCCGGGTCCGGTCGCGCTCCTCGACCAGGCCCGCGAGCAGTGCAACCGCACCCATGCGGAGCCCGTCGACCGTCGCTGTGAGCAGGACCAGCCCACGCTCGTCCGCTTCCAAGGTGAGGTCGGCGTAGCCGGCGAGGGCCTGGCGCACCTTGTGGGTGGTCTCGGCCAGGCGTGCCTCGGCGTCCTTGAGGTTGCGGGTCTCGTAGGGGACCGTGGCGAGTTCCTCGGCCACCTGGCGGGCGGCCTCCAGCGCGGCCCGCGTCCCGCCGACCTCGCCCAGCTCGACTGAGAGACCGGCCTCTTCCACCAGGCCCAGGTCGCCGAGGCGCCGGAAGGCGCCGGCGGACGCATCTCGCTCGGCGACCGCCGCGTCCCTGTCCTTCTCCTGGTCGCGCAGCTCCGCCTCGAGCTCTCCGAGCCGCTGCCCCAGCTTGAACCGCTGCTGCTGCACGACCTTCTGCTCCTCGCCGAGCTCGCGGGCGCGCTGCTGCATCCCGGCCAGGCGGTCGAGCACCTCGCGGTACTCGGCGCCCACCGTGCCCTCGACCGCGGCGAGCCGCGCGCGCAGCCCGGCCGCTTCGGTCCCGAGCGCTGTGGCCTGCGCAGCATCCTGCTCGGCCCGCTCCCCGGTCTCGGTGGCCCGCTCGGTCGCCTCGCGAGCCAGCTCGGCATGGCCCAGGGCCCGGCCGAGCAGGTCCATCCAGGCGTCGGCGGCCTGTCGGTAGCCCCGCAACGCGTTGGCGACGGCGTCCAGCGCCGCCCGGCCGGCGGGCAGCCCGTGGTCGGACGCCCTGGAGGTGAGCAGGCGCAGGACATGGGTGATGAGCGTGTCGGCCTCCTCCTGTTCGGTCTCGGCGCCGGCGACGGCGTCCCGGAGGGAGGCCACCAGTGCGCCCGCCTGGTCGACCCGGCGCTCGGCCGCGCTCAGCTCGGCCCGGCCTCGGCCGCGCCGCCGGCCCAGCTCTGCGGCCAGGGCGGAGCGGCGCGCCTCCACAGCGGTGAGGTGCTGGTCGGCCTCGGCGACACCTCGGTCCAGCGCCGTGAGCTGAGCGCGCAGCTCCGCGATGCGGCGCTGCCGCTCCCGCTCGCGCGCGGCCTCGCCGATGAGGGATGCCTCCGGCTGGGCGCAGCTCCCGTGGGTCGCGGCCAGGCGCCAGGTGCCGTCGGCACCGACCGCGGCCGGGTGGTCGGGTGCAGTTGGGCCGTAGGCGATGCCGGCCAGGAGTGCCGCCACCCGTCCGGCCGGGACCGGGACGTCCGGCTCGACCGTCAGCACGGCGGCCAGCGAGGGGCCGGTCGCGGGCACGGTCAGGGCCGCCTCGGCGAAGGTGTCGTGGTCGGCAACGGCGATGTCGCCGTCGGGCAGGACCCAGGCGTCGAGCAGGCCGGCCGCGCCGAGGGCGGCCTCGACAAGGGCCTGCGTGGCAGGTTCGGCGTCGGGTGCCCAGTCGACCAGGCGCCACAGGGGAGCACCCGGCAGGGCCGACCGGTCGGTGGTCCGCCACGCGGGCGCGTCCGGGCCGTGCGCCAGCGTTCGCTCCTCCAGCGCGGCGAGGGCGGCTGCCGCCTCGACGCGCTCGCCGAGCAGCCGTCTGCGCTCCTGGTCCCAGGTCGAGCGCTGCCGGGCCAGCTCGTCACGGACGGGCTCGGCAGCCAGGTCCACCAGGGCGAGCACCGCGGCCTCGTCCGCGGCCACCGCGAGCAGCTCGTCGGCCCGGCCGGCGAGCGGCAGCTCCCGGCATGCCTTCGCCCAGGCGAGCAGCTCGTCGCGGAGGCGCTCGAGGGCGCCGGCACGCGCCTGCTCGCTGCGGCGCAGGTCCTCCTCGGCCCGCTCGAGCTGTCCGCGCTGCTGTCGCAGTCGCCGCTCGGCGCTGTCGCGCTGGCGCACCGCCTCGGCGTGCCGGTCAAGCGCCTCCCGGACCTGCCCGATCTGGGTGGCCCGCGCGTCGGCGGCAGCCCGCAGCAGCGCGCGGGTCGGGGGAAGATCCTCGACAGGTAGGGCTTCGTCCACGGCGGCGTCCAGGCCGACGCGGGTGGCTGCCACCAGAGTCTCGTCCTCGGCCCGGTCGGCCGCCGCGCGGGCCTGCCCGGCCGCGGTCCGGGCCTGGCTGGCCTTGCCGCTGTCCCGTTCCGCCACCGCCGCCGAGCCATCGGCGCGCCTGCGGGCCTGGCCAGCTCGCTCACCAGCCCGGTCGGCCTGCTCGCGCAGGGCGGCGAGCTGGACGCCCTGCTCGTAGGCGTCGGACTCCATGAGACCGAGGATCTGCTGCTCGACGGCGTGCGCCTCGCCGGCCAGCCGCTCGATGGCGGCCTCCAGCCCGGCCACCTGCCGCACGGCCTCGTCGCGAGCGCCACGACGCTCGCGGGCTCGCCTGGTGATGTCGTCCATGCGGGTCGTGGCAGAGGTCAGCTCGGCGGCGGCCGCCCGCAGGGCCCGGCGGGCATAGGACCGCTGCCGGTTGGCGAGCAGGCGGGCCTCCTCCACCTCCCGCTCGAGCTGGGCAAGGGTCTCCTTGCGACGGTCGAGCTTCTCGAATCCTTCAGCGATCTCGGCCACGTCCTGGTGGTCGAGCGGGGGCAGCGCCTGGGACAGCACCCGCGAGAGCTCCTCCGGGTCAAGGTGCTCCGAGAGCTTCGGGATGCGGAGCTGTAGCAGGGTGGAGAGCAGTGCGTCGTACTTGTCGGTGGAGAACCCCCGGAACAGCGTGCGCATGACCGTCGTGCGATGCGCCTCGGCGGAGCCGTGGACGCCGTCGTCCCCGATCGCGGCGGCCAGGTCGCTCCTGGTGAGCGGCCGCCCGGCGTCGTTGACGAGGGCCACGCCACCGGGCACCCCGATGCGCCGGTCGGTGGTGAAGTAGGTCGGGGTGACGGTGCGGGTGTTCGCGGTCGCCGAGAGGCGGGCGCCGCAGGTGAACCACTGCGACCGGCCATCCTCGCCGGCGCGGGAGAACTCGACCCAGACGTAGCCGACCCTGGTGGTGCCGTCCCAGCTCGACATGAGGTTCCAGTGCATCGTCCGCTCCGACCCGCCGAAGGTCGACAGTCGGCTCGGCCGCAGGCTCGCGTCCAGCAGGTAGGGCAGGAGCAGCTCGAGCGCCTTGGACTTCCCGGTCCCGTTCGGGCCGCGCAGCAGCAGCCGCCCGCGGTGGAACTCGAAGGTCTCCTCGTAGTAGCGCCAGACGTTCAGGATGCCGGCCCGGGTCGGCCGCCACCGTCCCGGGGTTGCGTCCTGGGCCTCCGCGTCGCGGGCTCGGGTTGGCAAGGTGGTGACCGTCATGCGTCCCCTCCTGGAGTTGCGTCCACGCTGGCCGTTGGATCGCCGTCAGGGCCGTGCGCGGTCCACGGCAGGTCCGTCGCGGCTGCCTGCTCCTCAGGCCCCCCGCGTTCGGAGGTGATGAGCGCATAGCGCGCCGCAGCCGGTCGCGCGGCCACGGCGTCGCCCTGCCTGGCAGCCAACCCGAACATGCAGAGCAGGTCGATCGCGTCGGCCGTGAGCCGCGCGGCGCCGCCCTCGGACTGGTAGGCCCGCGCCCAGGCTGGGAAGCGCCCGAGCAGCTGCTCGACCTGCCCGACCAGCGCGCGCACCGGGACCGCGGCCGTCGGTGCTGGTCCGGTGGGGTCGAGGAGCGCGTCCAGCAGCAGCAGCGCCGCGTGCTTGGTGTGGCTGCGCTCGTCAGGGAACTTCGTGTCGGTGGCCAGCGCGTCTTCGTCGACGGCGAGTACCCCCTCTAGACGCTCCTCGAGCACCATGCCGGCCCGGCCGGCGGCCTGCCGGACCAGCCTGCGACCGGTCGGTGAGGCCAGGTAGGCGCGTTGGGCGTTGCTGAGCTCGTCGAGGTGGACGACTGGGTCGTCGAGGACCCGACGGGTGATCGAGTGGCGCAGCCACAGGTTGCGCTGCGCCTCGGCCACCTCGGCGCCAGGGTCGCCCGCCTCCCCGTAGCGCGGCTCACGGGTCAGCTGCTCCAGATCGTGCTCGCCGCCGAGCGTCGACGGGGCGGTCGGAGCGGCCAGCAGGCGGGCCAACCGTGTCTCGTCGACCTGGTAGAGCACCTTGGCGTCGGCCTCGTCGAGATAGGCATCGGTGGAGCCGTCCACCGCGGCAAGCACGCTGTAGTGCTCCAGCAGCTTGAGCGCGTCGACGTACGCGGCGCGATCGTCCCTGCTGGCCGAGTCGAAGGTGGTGACCGTCGGCTCGGCGGCGGTGGCGCCGGTCACCCGGTCGGCGAGCAGGCCGATCGTGGTCATCGCGCCCGGCCGGGACAGCTCGGCCGCGACCACGCAGAGCAGCGTGTAGCGGCGGCGGTCGAAGGGCGCCCGGGTGGAACGTCGGCGCCGAGCCGGGCGGGTCGCGTCCGGGGCGGCGGTCGTCTTGCGCAGGCGGGCATAGCCGCGGCGAGACTCGACCTGGAGCTGCCAGCCGCAGGTCTCGTCGAACCAGCTCGTGAGCGCCTCGCCGTGCCGGCGGACCAGGTCGAACACGGCCTGGTCGCGCTCGGCGGTGAACAGCGGCGTCGCCAGCAGGGCGCGGATCGCGCGCGCGACCTCCTCGGCCTCCTGCCGCGCAAGCTGGCTGGCCAACCGGCTCATCGGGGCGTCCCCCTCCCGCCCGGGACTCCTGGTGTGCCCGCCGTGCTCACGGGCGTGCTCCCACATCCCAGCCGGCGGCAGGCGGCGGCCTGGTGTCGTCACTCCGGGCCCTGGACGAGGGGGAGAGCAGAGGCCGAATGCAGACGGTGTAGTCCGGCCCGGTGAGCCGGCCCCGGGAGGTGCGCAGCGTGGCCGACCGGCCATTGCCCGGATCGCTGAGCAGGACCTCGAGACGCCCGTCGATGGTGGTGGCTCGGCGCGTTCCCGCCGCATCCGGCCGGCTTGCGAGCGCCCTCCCGAGCAGCTCGAGCAGCCGCTCGAAGGCGTCGTGGTCGAGCCGGTCGAAGGCCGAGAGCCGTACCGTGCCGTGGGTCGCCAACCGCCGCCAGGCGGCCTCAAGCTCGGCCCGCTCCCGGGCGGCCGCAGCCTGGCGGTGGCGGCGCAGCTCGGAGGTGTCCCTGACCCGGCCCGTCCGCGCCACCTTCTCGGTCTGGCCGTGCGACCGCAGCAGGGGTGACACGGGGACCGGCGGCGCCTCCGTCCAGGCGACCGAGGAGGGTGTTGCGTCCGGGTCGGCCGCGGCCAGGTGCGCATGCCTCGCCGGCCACAGCCCGAAGGCAGCGTTGAACAGCCGGTGCGCGTCCGCCTCGGTCGGGCAGGCGGCGAACCAGCGGGCCAGCGAGCGGAAGTCCGCGGCCGTGCTGGACGGCCGCCGCCGGGCCTCCCGCAGCCGTTCGAGCACACGAAGCAGGGCCACGATCGCGCGCTGGGCGATGTCGCGCAGGTCATCGACACGGGCGGGGCCGCCGTCGACCGGACGGAACCAGCGCCGCATCCCCGCCCACTTCACCTCGCGCTGGTGCAGCCAGCGGGGCGCCGGGTCGGCGCCAGGCAGTGCCGGCAGGTCGGCGCCGAGCAGCGCCCGGTGGTGGAGGACGGTGATCCCGGCGTCCTCGAGCCGTCCGACCGCGTCGGCGATGCGCTGCTTGTGGACGTCAAGGTTGGTGACGAACTCCTCCAGGTAGACGATCGTTGCCTGCTTGACCTCCTGGAAGGTGGCGAAGTCGGCCGCCTCGTCGCGCAGGAGCCGCTGCAGCTCGTTGTTGAACTGCTTGGTGTTGGCCCGCAGCCCGTCCAGGTGGTTCTCGAGCTCGGTGAGGGTGACATACAGGCGGCGGTCCTCAGCGTCCTCGGTACCCAGCAACCAGTACAGCTCGTCGAGGCGGCTGGCGATGGCTTCGAGGACCGCCGTCTGCAGCGCCCCCGAGGCGGTGAGCGACGCCAGCGCGTGCTGCACGCCCTCGAACGCCGACTCCCCCTGCTTGGTCAGCGAGTACTGCAGGTTGCGGCGCTCGTATTCCTCGGCCGTGGCGTAGCGGGCGGCGTGGTTCTGCGTGACGGTCAGCAGCGACCAGGAGACCAGCGCCTTGAGCGTTCGCTCCAGCATCTCGTCGCCGACCGGGTCGAGCCAGCCGACCCCCGGCAGGGCGGCGGCCACGTCGTCGAAGGTGAGCGCTGTCTCGAGCCGTTCGTTGGCCTCACCGAACACCTGCATGACCGTGGTGTGCAGGTCCGCGTTGTCGGTGGTGGTGAACTGGAACAGGTTGCGCGGGAGCCGGCGGAACAGACCGAGGTCCGACGGGTCAGGGGTTGCCCGGGGCGGGTTCGCTGGGGGATCGGTGCGCATTCGGCCTCCGACGGAGCAGGACGGGCGTCACAATACGGGAGCGGTGTGACAGCCTGCCGAGCGCGCTGCGACGAACGACAGGGAGGAACGACACGCCCCGCCGGGGAAGGCCACGGCTGACCCAGCTCGGCAGGAGGTCTCCCGACGTGCCGCGTCGCCGGGTGTGCGTCGAGGTCATCGAGCACCGGGCTGACGTCTACCGCCCGCGGTGACGTCCCGGGTCACCAGGACCCGCCGCCGCCGCCCCCGGCGCCGCCGCCGACCCCACCGCCGCCGCCGCCGTTGCCGCTGGACGACGGCTCGACGCTGGCCGTGGACGTGGCCGCCACCAGCGCCGGGGCGATCGCGGCGTAGCGGACGGCGCTCGGGTCGGCCGCCGAGGTCGACGCTGCAACCGCCCGGGACCAGCGGTCGATCTCGCCGACCGCCACCGCCCAGGCGGTGTACTCGCGCAGCACCCCGCGCTTGGCCGCCTCGTCGGCGTGGTGCGCCTCGGAGCCGGCCAGGAAGCGCCGGAACGACTCGACCCGCAGCCACAGACCGGAGCCCGCAGGCGTGCGGACCCGCAGCTCCCAGGCGCGCACGACCGCGGCCAGGCCGGCGCCGGCCGGGAGCGCGCCCACGGCGGCCAGGGCCAGCCAGGCCGGGCCCCACCGGTTGGCCAGGGCGCCACCCGCGACCGTGACGGCCAGGCCGGCCAAGGCGACGAGCACGCCGATCACCCGCACGAGCGTGCGGCGGCGGTCGCCGGCCGGGTCCCACAGGCTGCTCGCCCGCTGCCAGGCCGAGAGCTCGTTGCCGACGGCGTCCCACGCCTTGGCGAAGCTCTTGTCGTAGGAGCCGAGCGGCAGGCGCTGGCGGCCGGCGAACGCGAGGTCCAGCGTGCGCGCGGTCGTCCCGGCTCGGCGTGGGAGGCGCACCAGGGTCAGGTCCTCCTCTCCCTCCCCGCCGAGGTCGAGGTAGCCGTCGACGGCGGCGCCGATCAGCCAGGCCACCTTGTGCTCCTCGCGGACCGCCTCGGCGAGCACGATGCCGCCCTGGGCCGCTGTCAGCTCCTTCGGGGGGACGAACTCGATGCTGGCCAGCGACGCCAGCTCCTCGGCGTCGACGCGGACCTGGCGGTCCGTGTCGGCCCAGGCCGCCTCGGCCGCCCCGCCCGCGGCCACCCGCTCGCGGCCGGCACGCCGCACCACCCACGAGGTGGCGGCCGCCCCGAGCAGCGCCACGGCGCCGGCCACCAGCCCTGGAAGGAGCAGGCCGCTGCCCGGGTCGGCCGGGGCGCCCGAGGGTGGCGCCGGCAGGGCTGGGGCGACCTCGAGCGGCCCGCCGTCGGCGTACAGGGTGACGCCCTCGCCGGCTTCGAGGGCGTCGACCCTGGCAACCAGGTGGCCGGGCTCGGGCCGGGTCACCTCACACGGCGCATCGGAGCCGAAGGCGCCCCGGACGCAGCGGGCTCCGTCCAGCTCGAAGGGCGCCACCACGTGGACCTCGACGTCTCCGACGCTGACCGGCCATGCCGTCCCGACCGCGTCCCAGGCCAGCCGCCCGCCGGGGGCCACGCCGTCGAGGGGGTAGCTGACGGTGTAGCGGTGCCGGCCGGTGATCGTGCGCGCCGGGTCGCCGATGCGGACCCTGGTCTGGTGGGAGGTCCCGCTCACCTGGACGTCGTCGGGGGCGGTGGCCGAGGAGACCTCGACCTGCGCCTCGGGCGACAGCCCGGGGACGTCGCGGAAGATGCCGTGGCGGCGCTGGACGCCGAAGTCGTAGTCGATCACCTCGACGATGCGGGCCTGGCCGTCGCGGCCCACCTCGGCACCGGCCCACAGCGCGGTGACCCGCTCGGTGTCCCCGGCCGCCGCGCCGGCCACCGCCACCCCGCCCATCACCAGCCCGACGGCGGCGAGCAGCACGAGGTCGATGCGTCGGTGCGCCCGGGTTTGCATGACCGGAACGTAGCACGGCGAGCCACGGTCCACGCGGGCGCGCCTGGCGTGCCGCCCAGGAGGCCGGTGGGGCTCGCGGGCCAGGGGCCGGACGCATAGCGCGTCGGCCCACCATGTCGCGCGTGTCCCACGTCCCGGTGGGGGGCCCCCAGCCGTGCCGGCGCTCAGCGCCGCCGCCGCGCCACCCGCACGAGCAGCGCGGCGGCGCCGGCCACGACGACCACCACCGCCACGTCCCGCCCGCGGTGCGAGGGCGCGCCAGCGGCCGGTCCGCCCGGGCCTTGCGACGCCGGCGGGCGCGGCGCCCGGGTGGCTGGGGGAGCCTTCCTCGGCGCGACGGCGGCCGGCAAGGGGACCTGCCAGATCTCGCTGCCGGCGCCCTCGCTGCCTGCCAGCACGCCCTTGCCGTCCCTGGTGTAGGTGATCGACTCCCCCTGGGGCTGGAGCGGGAGGTCGAAGGTGGCGATCCCCTTGCCCGCCGCCGAGTAGGCGTGCGCCTCCAGGTAGTCGCGCAGCACGAAGGTGCGGCCGTCTGGCGAGAACGCCCCGTCGGTGACCGTCGGCGGCACGCTGGCGACCCGGCGCAGCACGTTGACCCGGTCGTTGCGGAGCGCGGCCGGCGCCTGGTACAGGCCGCCGCCGCCGGCCTCCTTGCTGGCGACGTACAGCCGGTTGGACTTCGGGTCGACCAGCAGGGCCTCGGCGTCACGGGCGCCGTCGGCGTAGCGGAAGCGGTAGCGCGTGGCCGCCACGGTGGCGTCGCGCAGGACCGCCGGCTCGGTGACGCGGTAGACCGACACCGACGGCCAGGCGCCGTGCAGGTTGTCGCCGATGTCGGCGAGGAACAGCGCCGGCCGGCCGGCGGGGTCGCGGCCGGCCGCCATGGCCTCCCAGTCGCGCGCGACCGCGCCCCGGAGCGTCAGTGTCGCCAGCACCCGCCCGTCGGGCCCGACCGCGAAGACCCGCGGGGCGTCGCCGCTGTCGTTGTGGGTCCAGAGCACGCCGGGATGCCGGGCGCTGGCGGCGAGCCCGCTCGACTCGGTGATCCGCGGATCACGGATGGTGAGCAGCACCGTTGCGCGGTCGGCGGCGGTGAGCGCGGGCGCCGCCCTGCCGGGGACCGCGGGCACGGTGAGGACGGCAAGGACGGCAAGGACGGCGAGAAGGCGAGCCCGCATGCCGCAAGCCTCGCACACCTGGAGCGCCGCGACGATGCCGTCGCCGAGCTGCGGCAGGCCTTGTGGCCGAAGCGTGCACCCAACTGTTCCCGAATCGTTTGTCGGCGCTCCGGGTCGGGCATGGCGCTCGACCTCAGGGGGTCGGCGCCTCGCCGGCGTGGCGGCCCGCCCGCACCTGCCGCATCATCCCTTGGGCTGCTCCTCGACACGATCCCGTACCCTACCGGCCATCCAGTGGCAACCGAACCTCTTGTGTTGATATATATGTCCGCGCTGGGGCGCTCCGGAGCGGCTGGGCCTCGGGGAAAGGGCCAGCATGGATGATCTCGTCGGCCAGCGGCTCGGCGTGTACGAGCTTCGCGAGGCCGTCCGGCGCGGCGGCATGTCAATGGTCTACAAGGCCTGGCAGCCGTCGCTGGACCGCTGGGTTGCGGTGAAGGTCCTGTCCCACCCTGGCGACCCGCAGTTCGCCAGACGCTTCCAGCTCGAGGCCCGCTCGATCGCGCGCCTGCAGCACCCCAACATCATCCCGATCTACGACTACGGGGAGCAGGACGGCCAGCTCTACCTGGTGGTGGCCTACGTGGAGGGCGGCCGCACGCTGGCCGACGAGGTCGGCAAGCCGATGGACCTGGTCCGGGCGGTGGAGCTGACGATGCACTTCCTGGCCGGGCTCGGCTACGCGCACGAGCGCGACATCGTCCACCGCGACGTCAAGCCGAGCAACATCCTGCTGCCCTCGCCGGCCTGGCCGATGCTGGCCGACTTCGGCATCGCCAAGCTGCTGACCGCCGACCAGACCCAGCTCACCCAGCAGGGGCTGGTGGTCGGCACCGCCGCCTACATGGCCCCCGAGCAGGCGTTCGGCCTCGACGTCGACGCCCGCACCGACCTGTACGCCGGCGGCATCGTCTTCTACGAGATGGTCACCGGCCGGGTGCCGTTCGAGGCGGACACGCCCGTGGCGGCGCTGATGAAGCACGCCTACGAGGAGCCGCCCTCGCCCCGCGCGCTCAACCCCGACCTCCCGGCCGAGGCCGAGCGCATCCTGCTCCGCGCGCTGGCCAAGCAGCCCGACGACCGCTACGGCAGCGCCGCCGAGATGACCGACGACCTGCGGGCGGTGCTGGCCGACCTGCAGGCGCCGCCGTCCGCCCGCCAGGCGGCGCTGCTGGCCAGCGCCTACGAGGCAGGCATGCGGGCGTTCAGCGCCGGCCGCTGGGACGAGGCGCTCGGGCACCTGACCCGGGTGAGCGCCCAGGACCCGGGCTACGAGAACGTGGAGGCGATGCTCGAGGCCGTCGTGGAGGCGCGCGAGCGCGACGGCTCCGGGCCGGCGGCGGGCGCGCCCGCCGCCGGCGTGCTGCCCGGCGCCACGCCGCCCTGGGCGCCCGCTGGCGGGGCGCCGGACGTGCCTGCCGCCTGGGCCGCGCCCGCCGCCGGGTTGCCCACCGGGACGCCGACGGAGGCGCCCGCCCCGGCACCCGCTGCCGGGGCTGACGCCGTGCCAGCCGCCAAGGCCTCGACCCCGGCCGTGCCCGCGGCCGAGGCGCCGACACCAACCGGCCTGCGTCCCGGCGACCGGGCGCAGGGTGAACGGCCCGGCCCGCCGTCGCCGGCACCGCGGCCCAGGTGGCGCTGGCGGGTCGCCGGCGTGGCCAGCCTGGTCGTGGTAGCGCTCCTCGCGTTCCTGGTCACGCGCTGGCTCGTCGGCAACGGCACGCCGGCGGCGGGCAGGTGGACGAGGATCGCGGACCTGCCGGCACAGCGGGAGGGAGCCGGGGTGGCGGCCTTCGGCGGCCGTCTGTGGGTGGCTGGCGGGGTGGGCGCGAGCGCGGACCGGCCCCGCTTGCAGTTCGTCCACGAGTACGACCCGGGCACCGGGAAATGGGAGCTCGGGCCGCTGCTTCCCACCCCTGTGACCCACGCGGCGCTGGTCTCCACGGGCAACTCCCTGTACCTGCTCGGCGGCCTCGCCGACAGCGGGTCGGTGGACACCGTGTTCCGGCTCGACCGGGGCAGGGACAAATGGGAGCGGGACGTGCCGCTGCCAGCGCCCAGGGGGGCCGGGGCGGCCGCGTGGGACGGCTCCCGCATCGTCTTCGCCGGCGGCGTGCGGCCCGACCACAAGCCCGCCAGCGAGGTGTGGGCGCTCGAGGGGGGGAGCTGGCGTCTGATCGGCAAGCTCCAGCGGGCCCGCGAGAAGCTGGCCGCGAGCACCGACGGGAACGGCACCGTGTGGTTCCTGGCCGGGCGCGACCCGACCATCTCCAAGCAGGAGCTCGGCCTGGTCGACATCGCCGGGAGCACCGGCGTACGGGCCCACGACCGGCAGGTCCCGCCCCTGCAGGGCGCGGCGGCGGTCTGGTGGCCCAACGCCGGCGTCTGCCTGCTCGGCGGGCAGGGCCCGTCCGGCTTCACGGCCGCGGTGAACTGCCTCGACGACCAGGGGCAGGGCCGGCAGCTGCCGCCGCTCGGGCAGGCGCGGGCCGGGCTCGGCGCGGCCGTGCTGGACGACGCCGTCTACGCCGTCGGCGGCTACGGGTCCGGCTTCCACGGCACCGGCGCGAGCGAGGCGTACCGGCTGGACACCGGCTCGTGACCCGTCGTCCCCTGCCCGGCGTCTCCACCCCGTCCGGGCCCGCCCCCGTCTCCGGCGCCCTGGCCGAGCTGGACGAGTTCGAGCGGGCCGCCGGCGGCCGGGCCGGGCTCTCCATGTGGTTCGAGGGCTGGGCCCACCAGGGGTTCCGGGCTGAGCTGCCCGAGGCGCTCGCCGGCCGGGGCGTGCTGCCGATGATCACCTGGGAGCCGTGGGACTACCTGGATGGGACCGACCAGCCGGGCTACGCGCTGGCCCGCATCGCCGGCGGCGCCCACGACGCCTACGTGCGGCGGTGGGCGGAGGGGGCGCGGCGCTACGGCAGGCCGCTGCTGCTGCGCTTCGCCCACGAGATGAACGGCGACTGGTACCCGTGGGCGGAGGCCGCCAACGGCAACCGCCCTGGCGAGTACGTCGCCGCCTGGCGGCGCGTGCGCGACGCCTTCCGGACCGCCGGCGCCGACAACGTGGCCTGGGTGTGGTGCCCGAACGTCGCGTACCCCGGGGCCACGCCGCTGCGGGAGCTGTACCCCGGGGACGCCGACGTCGACTGGGCCGGCGTGGACGGCTACAACGGCGGCACGGCGCTGCCCTGGGGCGGATGGCGCAGCGCCGAGGAGCTGTTCGCGCCGAGCCTGCGCGAGCTCGCGGCGGTCGCCCCGGGCAAGCCGCTGCTGATCGGCGAGACGGGCAGCGCCGAGGCGGGAGGGAGCAAGGCAGCGTGGGTCCGCGGGTTCTTCGCGATGCTGGAGCGCCACCCCGAGGTCGGCGCGTTCGTGTGGTTCGACCACCACAAGGAGGCCGACTGGCGGATCACCAGCTCGGAGGCGGCCCGGAGGGCGTTCGCGGCGGGGCTCGCCCGGCTCAGGAGCGGGTTCGCAGGCGCACCGAGGGCGTGAACGGCTGCGTGTAGCGGGGATGGGCGATGCCGGCGGCAAAGGCGGTCCTGGCCTGCTCGGAGCTGGTGATCCGCCAGTCGGCCTCCTTGATCACCTCGTACCAGACGAAGCCGATGATGTCGCGGTGACGCGGCAGGGCCCGGAAGAAGTCCTGGATCCAGGCGGCCTTGCGCCCGTCCCGCTCGGTCGCGGCCACCTCGGTCAGCACGATCGGCTTGCGGGTGACCGCGCGCAACTCCCGGAGGGTCGGGGCGAAGACCTGCTCGAAGGTGCGGTAGGCGGTCAGGTTCCGGTCCGTGCCGTAGTAGCCCACCACGCCGGCCCAGTCGACATAGGCGTCCCCGGGGTACAGCTCCCGCAGCGGCGTGGCCCCGGGGTAGACGACGTTCGGGCTCCACACCCAGGCCACGTTGCGGGCGCCGGCCCTGGTGAAGATGTCGTGCACGTGGCGCCAGGCGGCGACGTACTCGCCAGGGCGGTTGCCGTTGGCGGCCTCCGCCCACGGGTACCAGTAGCCGTTCATCTCGTGGGCGAAGCGGATCGCGACCGGGTAGCCCAGCCGGCGGATGCCAACCGCCCAGCTCTGGATGTAGGCGTCGAAGGCGCCGCCGGCGATGCGGGAAAGCGCGTAGGCGGGTTGCGCGCCGCGCGCCCGGTCGAACCTGGACTCCTGCTGGTAGTCCCAGGGCTCCCAGCCGATCATCGGCAGCATGCGGCGCCGCACGACGTCGTCGAGCAGCCGCCGGTCGAACCCGTCGCGCGCCCAGCCCTGGGAGAACAGCATCACGTTGGGCCGCTTGCCCGCGGCGGCCTGAAACGCCTCCAGCTCGGCGAAGTCGTGCGGCCCGGCGCGGGTGGTCACGCCGAACAGCACCCGGCCCGGGACCGGGAACAGCGGCCGCGGCCGCGCCGGGCCCGCCGGTGCCGGCACGGGTGCCGGCACCGTGGCGAGCGGGCCGGGCGGCGCCGCAGCAGGCTTCGCGGGACCTGCCGCCGCCTGGCCGGGCGGCGGGATGCTGGGCGCGAGCACGAACACGTAGGTGACCAGCCCGAGCAGGGCCGCGCTGCCGCCGAGCCGGAGCGGGTGTCGCATCAGGGTCTCGTGGCCTGCGAGCTCACCACGAGCCGGTCGGCCCGCTGTTCCCACAGCCGCCTGCCGATCCCAAGGACGGGCGGGGCGACGGCCGCGAACAGGGTGAGCAGGGCCCACCCGCGCAGCGCCAGGTAGGTGTGGCCGCGGTAGGCGCTCGCGGTCAGGGCCAGGCCCGCAGCCAACCCCCACAGCAGGTGGGGGTGGAAGGTGCGCAGCGAGTCGGGGCTGCGCAGCTCTCCCTTGGCGGTCACCGCGTAGGCCAGCGGCCGGCGCAGCAGCGCTGCGAGCCCGGCGGCCACGTAGACCGGCCCGGCGAACAGCGCCAGCAGCAGCCCGGGCAGGGCCGACTCCTGGCGCTCGTGCTCGGCCAGGTTGAAGCGGCGCAGCCACAGCAGCAGCGCGAACCAGGTGACGTAGGTCCCGCCCCAGAGCACCAGCCAGGCCCACATGTCCAGGGCCACCGACGTCACCCCGAACAGCAGGTACAGGCTGGTGGCGAGGTTGCCGAGCACCCAGGTGACGCCGACGCTCGGGTAGAAGGACTGTGCCAGCCCGTAGCTGAGCCGCTGCCGGCGGGTGAGGCGCCCGGCCAGCGCGGGCGCGCGGCGCAGGACGATCTCCCACACGCCGTAGGCCCACCGCTTCTGCTGGTTGAAGTAGTCGGTCCAGGTGTTCGGGCCCTCGCCGATGGCGAGGATGTCGGGGGTGAACACGCCCTTCCAGCGCTTGCCGGTCTCCGGGTTGACCGTCGCGTTGACGTTCATGCTGGTCAGGTGGTCCTCGATGATCGAGTCCTGGTAGCCGCCGATCTGGCGCCAGGCCGCCGGTCGGTACAGGTGGTTGGTGCCGATCAGCAGCGGTGCGTCCAGGCCGTTCCCGCCCCGCTGCACGACCCCGGTGAACAGGTAGCCCTGCACGGCCGCGCCGTGGGTCACCAGCCCCTGGTCGACGTTGCCGTAGACCTGCGGGGCGACCACGAACGCGACGTCGGGGTCGCGGAAGTACCCGAGCGTGCGCTCGAGGAAGGCGGGCAGCGGCACGTGGTCGGGGTCCATCTGGGCCACCACGTCGTACTCGTGCTCGTGCTCGGCACGCCAGGCGTTGTGGTTGCCGGCCTTGGTCCGGGCCCGGAACTCACCCGTGCGGTGGTTGTACTCGGGGCGGCCCTTGCGGGTGAAGTGCTTGACCCCGAGCGACCAGGCGACCGCGCGCATCCGCGGGTCGTCGCCCTCGTCGAGGATCCAGACGTCGACGTCGCCGTCGTAGGGCAGCTCGCGCATCGCATGGAGCGTCCTGGCAACCAGGTGGATGGGCTCCTTGGACGGCACGATCGTGGTGAGCACGGCCACGCGCAGCCCGGGTTGCGGGGTCATCGGCGTCGGGTCGTAGGCTCGCATCGCGAAGGTCCAGATCGCCGCGCTCTGCACCAGGCGGATGATCTCGACCAGCACCACGCACAGGAAGCCGACCCTGCCCGCGGTGACCAGCGGCCCGCCCAGCCCCACGACCCCGGGGGCGGGCACGTGCCAGGGGAGCAGCAACCAGCCCACCAGGGCGGTCCCGGCCAGCGCGCTGGTCCCGACCAGGAGGGTGAGCACCACCCGCTCGCGGCGCGAGGCGACCAGGCGGAACTCGACGCGGTGGCGCTCGGTGTGGGGCACCATGAGCGGCCCGGCGATCGACGTGCAGCGCTCGTACGCGGTAACCGCTGACCCGGGCTCCCTCACCCCTGGCCGCCCGTCAAGGTCGTTGCCGCTCCCTGACGGCGGCCCCGGCGACGGCGGCCCCGGCGACGGCGGCCCCGGCGCGGGCGCGTGCCCAGCCCAACATGGCCCCGGCGTGGGGGCGTGCCCAGCCCAAGATGGCCTCGGCGCGGGCGCGTGCCCAGCCCAAGATGGCCTCCCCTGTGTGCTGGTGGATGGTCCGCCACGCGTGTACTGCCGACATTGCGGACAACAACGGAGAAGGTTGGCAGACACGATGTACCACCGTCAAGGCGCGGCACCGGGCACCGGCGCAGCGGCCCATCCCGCCCGCCATCGTGGACTCGTACCTGCTGCCCAGCCGACGGGACGCGGCCGTGCGCCACGACCTCCGCCGGTTCCTGCGCGGCGTGCAGCACCGACACACCCTGGCCGCCGCGCGGGCACTCCCACAGTTTCACCAAGCCCGTGCTGCTGGCCTGGGCAGCCGAGGACCGCCTGTTCCCCCTCGAGCTGGCCCATCGGCTGGCCGGACTGCTCCCCAGGCGACCGTCGTGACCATCCGGGACTCCTACACCTTCGTGCCAGAGGACCAGCCCGCGCGGCTCGCCCGGCTGGTGGTCGACTTCGCGCGCACGCATGCCACGACGGAGCCAGCAGGAGCGCTCGCGCTCCACCCGAGCCGCGCTGGTCGCCACCGCCCGAGGGTTGTTCGCCGAGCGCGGCTACGCGCAGGTGCCCGCCGAGGAGATCGTCACCGCCGCCGGCGTCACCCGCGGCGCGCTCTACCACCACTTCGCCGACAAGCAGGAGCTGTTCCGCAGCCTCCAGACGGCGCAGACGAAGGGCTGCTCATGCCCGCCCTGCTGCCGGTGCTCGCGCAGCTGGGTGCTGAGCGCCATGATCGAGGCGGCCCTGCTGATCGCCCACGCCGCCGACCCCAAGGCCGCGCGAGCCGATGCCGAGCAAGCGCTCCTCACCCTGCTGTCCGGCACGGTCCGCCAGCCACCCTGACCTGCCCGCCCGCTCGTGAGCCGGGCCAACCAACGACCAGACCCCAGGAGGTGGCAACATGCGCAAACCGATGGCCGCAGCCGGCACCGCAGTCTTCTTTGTGCTGGCACCCGGTGTCGTCGCCGGCCTGGTCCCCTGGTGGCTGACCGGCTGGCGGGTGCGGCAGCCGCTGCGGTCCTGGGCCTGGGCGCCGCTGCGGGTGGCCGGCGTTGCGCTGCTCGCCACGGGCACGATCGTGCTAGTGCACGCGTTCGTGCGCTTCGTCGCCGAGGGTGTCGGCACCCCCGCGCCGGTCGCCCCGACGCAGCGGCTGGTCGTCGGCGGGCTCTACCGCTACATCCGCAACCCCATGTACCTGGCGGTCGTGGCGAGCATCGTCGGGCAGGCGCTGGCATTGGGCCAGCCTGCGCTGCTGCTGTACGCCGCGGCCGTGGCCGTCGCCACCGGCACGTTCGCCCACCTCTACGAGGAGCCGGCCCTGGCCGGCCAGTTCGGCGCGCAGTACGAGGCCTACCGGCGTGCCGTGCCGGCCTGGTGGCCGCGCCGACACCCGTGGCAACCGGGCGAGACAGACCAACCCTGAAGCCGCGCACGCGCTCCGGGCCTCCCAAGACCGGCCCAACGGCCGCCCCGGCCGCCAGATTGAAATAGTAAGGGCCGCAAGGAATTCTGTAGCGCATCCTCGGGCGGGAGCAGACTTATCAATTGAAGCGCTCCACTCGGTCGTGCGTACTGCAGAGTATCTTCTTCGCGTGTTTCGTAAAGAACCTTCGGCGTGATACGTGCTTCAACACCAGCGGGCTGATGGTCCCTAAACCGAGGGAGGCGGAGGTCGGCAACGTTCGCCGGCCCCCAGAACGGGATGAGGGCCGCCGAGTGTTGGACTGACGACGGTCTGACTCTCCCGGTCGGCGAAGCAAGCACCCGCGTTGGAGGGTGAGGCCGGTTCCTCGGTGACCGTCGTGTCGTTGCCGGTCGAGGGCGGCCGCAGGCGGCCGCCCGCAGGCCGGCCTTGAACCCATTGAAGAAACTGGTAGCAAGCGCCCAGGCGCGGGTAGCCTCGTAGCGAATGCCGAACGTGACCCGGGAGGCAGCGGTGAGCGTGGGCCCAGGCACCATCGGCGAGCGGATCAGGCAGCTCCGGCGCCAGCTCGACCCGCAGATGACCCAGCGCGAGCTGGCCGAGCGCGCCGGGGTGAGCCTCGACCTGATCAGCAAGCTGGAGCAGGGCCAGAAGCAGACCGCGCTGCTGGTGTCGCTGCACAAGATCGCGCGAGCCCTGGACGTGGACGTGGCGGTGCTGCTGGCCCGGCCGACCCGCATCGACGTCGCCGAGAGCGACCAGGACCAGGGCGTGCTGGCGATCCGGCGCGCGGTCACGGCGGTGTGGGAGGACGGCGATCCGGCCAGCCTTGATGAGCTGAAGCGGTCAGCGCGCTACGCATGGGGCGCGTACTGGACCAGCCGGTTTGACCTGCTCGGCAGGCTGCTTCCTGGCTTTATCAGCACGGCGCGAGCCAGCGCACGGGAGGCCGCGAGCCCCGAGGTGTTCGCGGCGCTGTCAGACGCCTACGGGGTCGCCGCGTCGATGCTGCTGCACCTTGGTCATGTCGACCTTGCCTACCTGGCGATGGAGCGTGCCGTCGCTGCGGCCGACCGCTCCGACGATTCACTGCACCGCGCCGCTGTGTCCGGGTGGATGTCCTGGCTGCTGATGCACCAGACCGGCAGCACGGGTCAGGCGCGGCGGCTGGCCGTGGGGGAGGCCGACCGCATCGAGCCTCGTCTTGGCAAGGCCAGGCCAGAGCAGATCTCGGTGTGGGGCGGTCTGCTGCTGTCTGGTGCGGTCGCGGCGGGGCGGGATGACCAGCCAGCCGAGGCCGATGACCTGCTGAACGTCGCCGAGGCCGCCGCGACGCGCTTGCAGGCGGCCAGCCATGAGGTACGCCTCGACCATGACCGGCCGTTCGGCCTGCCGGTGGTTGTCCAGGTGAGCGTGGACGTGGCTGTCGTGACCGGGCGGCCAGGGCGGGCGCTTGAGGTTGCCAAGAAGATGCCGCCCGATGCTGGCCTGCCGCTGGTCGCCAAGGCGCGGCACCTGGCGGACGTGGCCGCTGCGCAGACGAGCCTGGGCCGGGACCGCGAGGCGACCGACACGCTGCTGACCATCGAGCGGACCGCGCCCGACTGGATGAAGTACCAGCCGTATCCGCGCACGATCGTGCGGGAGCTGCTGGAACGCGAACGCCGCTCGCGCACCCCGCGCCTCCGTGGCCTCGCGACTCGGCTCGGGGTGGCGTAGCCGAGCCGAGTCGCTGCAGGAGCCGGGTAGGACGCAGCGTCCTACCTGTCCTCCCGATCGCCTCGCAAGTCGGACGCTTTGTCCGATCCGTGTGCTCTGTCCTTCGCGCTAGCGTGCCAACGTCCGAGCGGAACGCGACGTGACCGGTGACGAGCTGAGGTGGCATGAGCGAGATCGACCCTGGCCCGTGCGCTGCCCGCCTGCTGGGGCGGTCGGTGTGAACGCGGCCGGGGTGGTCGCGGCCGGGCTGGTGGTCCTGGTCGTGGTGGGGCTGGTCGTCGGGCTGCTGATGGTGGACTACCTGGACGAGCAGGACCATCGGCGATGGGTGGCCAGGCAGCGGCGGCGGCATGGGTGAGCCCATCGAGCGGGCAGGCGCCCACCGGCAATGGGATGTGGTGGTCGCCAGAGCGATCCAGACTGCCCAGGTGTTCGGTCCCGAGGGTGTCCCCCCTGAAGGGTTGGGGCGAGACGAGGTCCCCGGATGGAAGTGGGAGCTGGCGGTGGGCGCCCACGGGGCGGCGCGGCTGCTGACGGCCTTGTGGGTGGAGGCGGCCGCCCAGGGGCTGTCGGTGCCATTCGAAGTCGATGCCGCGATCGGTGCGCTGTCGTCGTGGTCGAAGGCGCTGGCCATGCCGTAGCCCCCATTGGGGGAGCGCCAACCCTGGGTGAAGTCCAGCGTTCCCGCCGCGAGCTTGAGGAGTAGCCCCCCCATTGGGGAGCGCCAACCCCCGGGCGCGAGGCGATCTCTCCCTCAACCTCGGTGCTGCGGTAGCCTTCGTGGCGGTCCGCCGCGACGACGAACGGGAGGACGACCGTGGCCACGCCGACCCTTCGTCTGGCGCAGGACCCCGACGCCGACGCGCTGCTCGCCCGCGACCCGCTCGCCCTGCTCGTGGGCATGCTGCTCGACCAGCAGTTCCCGCTGGAGCGCGCCTTTGCCGCGCCCTACCAGCTCGCGCGGCGGCTGTCGGCCCAGACGCTCGACGCGGGCGCGATCGCCGCCCACGACCCGGACGGCTTCGCGAAGGTCATGGCCGGGCCACCGGCCCTGCACCGCTACCCGGCCTCGATGGCCGGGCGGGTGCAGGCCCTGTGCCGCTACGTCGCCGACGAGCATGGCGGTGACGCGGCGGCGCTGTGGCGGGCCGCGGCCACCGGGGAGGGGCTGCTCGGCCGCTTGCGGGCGCTGCCCGGCTTCGGCGAGCAGAAGGCGCGCATCTTCGTGGCCCTGCTCGGCAAGCAGCTCGGCGTGTGCCCGCCAGGGTGGCGGGAGGCGGCCGGCCCCTACGGCGAGGAGGGCAGCCGCCGGTCGGCCGCGGACGTCACCGACGGCGAGAGCCTCGCCGAGGTGCGCGCCTTCAAGCTGGCGGCCAAGCAGGCGGCCCGGCGCGGCTGAGGGATCCCCAGAGGCGGTGGCCCGCGAGCCCGGCGGCGAGCCAGCCCAGGCCGCCGGCGGCGCCCGCGACCCCGCTGCCGGCGAGCAGCACCGCGCAGGCGGCGAAGGCCAGGGGCAGGACGGCGCCGGGCAGCGGGGTCGCGAACGCTGGCGTCGCCTGGCCGCGGCGGCGGAGCACCACCAGGGCCGCGAGCGGCGGGACGAAGTGGGCGACATAGAGGAACCCGCCGGCCGCCGCGGCAAAGGCCACCGACCCGGTGAGGGCGACCAGGCCGAGCGCTTCATGCTCGACGTACGGCGGTTGCGGGTCCTGCGCGAGGTCGCCCGGCGCGGCTCGTTCACCGCGGCGGCCGACGCGCTCGCCTACACGCCGTCGGCGGTCTCCCAGCAGATCGCCGCCTTGGAACGGCAGGTAGGCGCCATCCTGGTGGAACGTGGCCCCCGCGGCGCGAGCCTGACCGAGCCAGGGCGTGTCCTGGTGGCTGGGGCCGAGGAGGTCCTCGGCCGGCTGGCCGCCGCCGAGGGCGAGCTGGCCGCCATCGCCGGGCTACGGGCCGGGCTGCTGCGGCTGGGGTGGTTCGCGACCGCCGGCGCCACGCTGATGCCACGGGCGATCGCCGCCTTCCAGCGGCGCCATCCCGAGGTCGAGCTCGACCTGTTCGAGGGCGACCCCGACGCCTGCATCCCCAAGCTGCGCGCCCGCGAGCTCGGGCTCGCGCTCGTCTACCAGTTCGAGTACGCCGCGCCCATGGGCACCGACCTCGAGCAGGTGCCACTGGTCCACGACCCCCTCTACATCGGCCTGCCCGCCGGCCACCAGCTCGCCGGCCAGGACCGGGTGCGGCTCGGCGAGCTGGCCGGCGAGCGCTGGATCCAGGGGGTGCGGCACGGGTCGACCGTGGAGGTGCTGCCGCGGGCCTGCCGGCTGGTTGGCTTCGAGCCGCACGTGGCGTTCCAGACCGACGACCGGATCGCGGTGGAGGGCCTGGTCGCCGCCGGCGTCGGCGTGGCCCTGATCCCGCAGCTCACCCTGCCGACCGTGCGGTCCGACGTAGCCGTGCGGCCGCTCGAGGCGGCCGGGCTCTCCCGCGAGGTCCGCGCCGCGCTGCCGCCCGGCGCCTACCGCCCCCCGGCCGCCGCCGCGATGCTCGCCATCCTCCGGGAGGTGTGCGACGCCCTGGTCGCCGAGGCCGCCGAGCGGCTCCGGGCAGGCGACGGCCGAGGCTGACCCAGACCCGATCCTCCCCAGCGATCTGCGGCGGGCAGCGAGAAGTCCGAGAACGCCGCACATGCGCACCGGGACCCCCAGTGGACGAAGCCTGGGCCCTGCCCACTGGACACCGGCCCGTAGGCGGCCACCAGCGTCGCTGAGCTGCGCGCGACCTTCGCCGTCCGCGGATGCCGGCTCACCGGCCCGCTGGCCATGCGCCTGACCGGCCGGGCTGCTACCGCCTTGCCCGCCCATCCGGTGGCCAGATCAGCCCGTCGAACCCCGGGCCCGCGGTGACGCGCCGGCGTGGATCGCGCGGACCTCACTGATGGTGTCCGCGTCGGCAGCGCGCTTGTCCGGCCGGTAGCGCAGCACACGTGCGAAGCGCAGGGCGACGCCGCCGGGATAGCGGGGGCTGGCCTGCACCCCGTCGAAGGCCACCTCGACGACCAGCTCCGGATGGACCCGGACGACGTACTGGTCGGTGGGGGTCACGGCCAGCTCCAGGAGCCGCTCGGTCTGCCAGGCGAGCAGCTTGTCGGTGAGGCCCTTGAACGTCTTGCCCAGCATCACGAACCCACCCCGCTCGGGGTCCCGGGCGCCGAGGTGCAGGTTGCTGAGCCAGCCCTGGCGCCGGCCGTGGCCCCACTCGGCGGCCAGCACCACCAGGTCGAGGGTGTGCACCGGCTTGATCTTGACCCACCCGGCACCGCGCCGCCCCGCCTCGTACGGTGCGCTGAGCGACTTGACCAGCACGCCCTCGTGGCCGCGGGCAAGCGCGTCGTCCAGGAACGCCGCCGCAACCGCCGGGTCGCCGGTGACCGTCCGGGGCACGCGCAGCACCTCGGGGGCCACCGCCGCCAGGGCGGCGTGCCGCTCGGCCCCGCCCCGGTCGATCAGGTCCTCGCCGTCCACGTGGAGCGCATCGAAGAGGTACAGCGTGAGCGGAACCGTCGTGCGCAGCCGTTCCACGTCGAGCTTGCTGCCCAACCGGCCCGCCGTGACCTGGAACGGATGCGGCCGGCCGTCGGGCTGCAGGGCGATCAGCTCGCCGTCGAGCACGGCCGAGCGGACAGGCAGGGCCAGCACGATCTCGACCACCTCGGGCACGCGCGCCGTGACGTCGTCCAGCGTGCGGGTGAACACGAGCACCTCGTCGCCGTCCTTGTGGAGTTGGACGCGAACGCCATCCAGCTTCCACTCGATCGCGGCCTGGCCACCGTGGGACGCTTGGTCCCAACTTGAATCGCTGGTCCCGTCGAGCTTCCACTCCACCGCGGCCGGGTGGATGCGGCCCAGGGCGGCCTCGACGCTGTCGGCGGTCTGGGCCAGCATCGGCTGCACGGCCCGGCCGACCTCCAGCCGGAACGCCCGCAGCCCGGCCACACCCTCGGCGAGCGCGGCCTGCGCGACCGCGCCGAGCGCGCCGCGGAGCATCAGCGCCCGCCGCACCTCGGTGCCCGGGACGCCGGCGGCCCGGGCCACCGCCTCGGCCACCACCCCGTCGAGGGCGCCCTGGCGCAGCTCGCCGGTGAGCAGGCGGTGCAGGAACCGCTGCTCGGTGGCGGTGGCCCGGCCCAGCAGGCTGGCGAGCAGCTGGCGCCGCTCGCGCTGCGACCCGGGCCCGGCCAACCCCCCCACCAGCTCGAACACGGCGTCGGTCTCGGCCACGGTGAGCGAGGGCGACGCGGCCGCCTCGGGCAGCTCCCGGAGGCTCGCCCAGCCGACCCCGATCTGCCGCTGCCGCAGCTCGCCGGAGAGGAACGCGACCGCCACGGCCACCTCGCCGGGCTCGAGCAGGCGCAGGCAGGCCGCGAGGCGTTCCGTCTTGGCCAGGCGCGCCGGGGTGGACGCAACGGCGTCGGAGGTCTCGGCGATCTCGAGCAGCAGCACCAGCACATTGTGCCCTACCGGCGACGGCCGGCCCCCCAAACGCCTGCCCGGCCCGCAGTGCCTGTTCGCCGCTCGAATGGCATATGATGCGCACCTCGTCAAAACCGGTCATTCGGCTCTCAAGGACAACGGCGTGAGCTGGCACTGGTGGTTCAGCGCGCTCGCGCTGGCAGGCGGCGCCTGCCTGGCCAGCTATGCCTCCTACGTCTGGCGCCGGCGGCGCGCGTCGGCAGGGGCCAGTCTGGCCGTGGTGCTGGCCGCAGCCGGCTGGTGGGGCCTTGCCTACGCCCTCGAGCTCGGAGCCACCCGGCTGTCCACCAAGCTGCTGTGGGGCGACGCCAAGTGGCTCGGCATCTGCCTGCTCCCACCGGCCTGGTTCGCGTTCACCATGCAGTACACGGGCCGGGGCCGGTGGGTGAACAGGCACACGCTGACCGCCGTGGCGGTCCCGCCCGTGGCCGTGATCGTGCTGCTGGCCAACCATGCAACCCACGACCTGGTGCGGTACTACCCGCCGTCGGCGGACGGCGACCCCGACGCCATCGCCCAGGTCGGCCCGCTGTTCTGGCCCTTCCTGGTCTACAGCAACCTGCTCGTGTGGGGCTGCACGGCGCTGTTCGTGTGGACGCTCACGCGGGTGTCGCGGCTGTACTGGCGCCAGAGCCTCCTGCTCATCGCCACCGTGCTGTTGCCTATGGTGGCCAACGTCCTGCACAACCTCAACGTCGGCCCGTTCGGGCGGGTCGAGCCGACCCCGTTCCTGTTCGTGCTGACCGGCTTCGTGCTGGTGTGGGGCATCTTCCGCTTCCGCCTGCTCGACCTGGCGCCGATCGCGCGCAGCTCGGTCTTCGAGACGGTCCTGGACGGGGTGCTCGTGCTCGACCCCTACCGGCGGGTGGTGAACCTCAACCCGGCTGCCGAGCGGGTCCTCGGCGTGTCGGCCGCGGACGCCGTCGGCCGGCGGGTCGAGACCCTCCTGCCGGTCGAGCCGTCCGTGCTCGACGGGACCGACCCTGCCCTGCCCGAGGACGTCGTCCTGGGCGACAGCCACCACGAGCTGACCACCACACCGCTGCGGGACCGGGGCGGCCGGGAGACCGGCCAGGTGGTCATGCTGCGCGACGTCACCGAGCGGCACCATGCCCACGAGCGCCTGGTCCGGCTCGACGAGCAGCGCCGCTGGCTGCTCGGCCGCCTGGTGCAGGCCCAGGAGGAGGAGCGGCACCGCATCGCCGGGGAGATCCACGACGACGCGATCCAGGCCATCACGGCCGCCCGGCTCCGCCTTGCTCTGGTCCGTGACCACCTCGACGAGCCCGAGCGGCAGCTGCGCTTCGAGGAGGCCGAGGCGGCCCTGTCGGCCAGCCTGAAGCGGCTGCGCACGCTGGTGTTCGACCTCCGCCCCGCCGTGCTCGACGAGGTCGGCCTGAGCGCGGCCCTGCGCCAGTACCTGACCGAGACGGCCGGGCAGGGCGGCTTCCAGGGCGCGCTCCGCGACGACCTGGAGCAGGAGCCGCCCGCCGAGGTGCGGGTGATCGCCTACCGCATCGCGCAGGAGGCGCTCACCAACGTGCGCGTGCACGCGAACGCGACCTGGGTCGACGTCCGGCTCGAAGCGAGTGACGGCGGGCTGCTGGTGACCATCACCGACGACGGGGTCGGCTTCGAGCCGAGCTGGGCCGAGGCCAATCCTCGGCCCGGGCACCTCGGCCTGACCAGTATGCGCGAGCGGGCCACGATGGCGGGTGGCTGGCACCACATCGACAGCCATCCCGGGTACGGGACCACAGTCAAATTCTGGCTCCCTACCAAGGAGGCGTGAGCCCGACCGAAGGGTGTCACGGCGCGTCGGCCCGACACTGGCGACCAGGTCCGAGGGCGTGCCGGCAGCGGTCCAGCTGCCCTGCCCGATACCTCCCCTTTGCGAAATCGCCTTTGCGGCCTGTCTCTGCCCGGTCCGCAGGCCTCGCGGACGTCCAAATCCTTTACGACACAAGGGCTTGCGGACGACGCCTGCGCCGGGCTGACAGGCCGCAAACGCCGAGGAATTCCGCTTGGGACGGCCGCTGTATTTCGGTTCGCGGGGCGGCCCGGACGCTGCCAGAGGGCCAACTCCTTGCGCCGCAAGGGATTGAAAGTTAGGGAGGGTTGTTGACCTCGGATAACAGCGTCTTTAGCATGCACGACCGAAAGGGGACAGGGCTACGGGGGTCCGTCCCAGGTGGGGAACAATCCCCTATTGGGCAAGGAGGCGCCCTTGAACCGCAAGGAGCTGGTCGACGCAATCCAGAAGCACACGGAGGTGGCTCGGGCTGACGTCGACAAGGTGCTCGCGAGCCTCATCCAGCACACCCAGATCGCCGTCAAGAAGGGTGATCGCGTGTCGCTGGTGGGGTTCGGCACCTTCGAACGCCGCGATCGCAAGGCTCGCACCGCGCGGAACCCGCGCACCGGCGATGCCGTGAAGGTGAAGGCGACCAAGATCCCTGCCTTCCGGGCCGGGCAGGGCTTCAAGGACGTGGTGAGCGGGAGGGCGGCCGCCCCGAAGCTGACCGCCCCGAAGGCGAGCTCGCGGAGCAGCGGGACCAAGGCGTCCAAGGCGTCGGCCGTCAAGGCGGCGTCCCGGGCCGCCGCCAAGCCGGCCAAGGCCACCGCCGCCAAGGCCACGGCCACCAAGGCCACGGCTGCCAAGGCCACCAAGGCCACCAAGGCCACCAAGGCCACGGCTGCGGCCTCGAAGTCCCGGAGCACGTCGAGCACGAAGGCGCCGGCCAAGGCCGGTTCGCGTAAGAAGTAGCGCGGCGTCCCGCCGCGAGGCCCCGCCAGCTCCGCCGGCGGGGCCTCGCGGCGTCCCGGGGAGTGCGTCTGGTCTACTCGGGGCCCGGAAGTGTCAGGGGTCCGGCAGTGTCAGGATGTTCACGTAGGTCACCGTGGCGGCGTCGCCCTCGCCCTCAACCCGGAACTTGACCCGCTGCCCGATGGTGAGCAGCCGCAGGCCCGACCGGCCGAAGGCCTCGGACGGGACGGCGTACTCGACCCTCGCGTCGGTAAGGACGACGGCCTCCTTGGTCTGCGGGTCGAAGCTCTTGACAGTGCCTTGCAGCATCAGAGGCTTCCTTCCGGTTGTGCCTGTCCTATCGGTTGTCTCTGGATGTCGCCGGCTACCCATCACCCGGCAGTACTTCTTGGTCGTGTCTGCTAGATATCGCCCGCAACTCACCAGCCGGCAGTCCTCGTTCCATGTGGGGGAGCTCGCTCCCCCCACGGCCCCCCAGGAGCGCCTGTGCCATCTATCTGGGGGATCTGCGGGCCACCCAGGACACCCCCACGGTGCCTGTGCCATGGTCGAGCGGATCACTAGACACGCCCGAGGCGGGCGGGGAGGTGCAGGTCGCGGAGGCGGCGGCCGGTGACGCTGGAAGGACCCACGCGGGCGGCGACAGCGCGCAGGTCCTCGACGGTGTCGACGTCGAGGGCGAGCGCGGCCTCGTCGACCCGGGCCGCGCCAGGCAGGGCGAGGTGGCGGTCGGCGCTGCCCGGCCCGAAGGCGGGCCGGAACGAGGCCGGGTCACGCCATGCCAGCACGTTGGTGCCGGTGCGGTCGCGGCTCGGCACCACCACCACGGGGGCGGCCGTGGCCAGCACGCGGGCGAGGGCGTCGGGGGTGGCCAGCGGCAGGTCGGCGGCGACCACCATGAGCGGGTCGCCGGGCGGGGCGGCCGCGGCGGCGCGGGCCAGCGAGGCGTTGAGGCCCCCGTCCGGTACGCCGTCCTCCTCCACGACCCGGCAGCCGATCGCGTCGGCGCGGTGCCAGATCTCCCGGTCGGGCGAGACGACCACGGGCCGGCCCAGGCCCTCGGCGCCCTGGAGGGCGGCGACCACGTCCTCGAGCATCGCGATGGTGAGCAGGCGGCGCTCGATCGGGGTGAGCGCAGGACCGAGCCGGCCCTTCGCCTGGGCGAGGGCCTTCACGGGGACGAGCGGGGTCGGCACGGCGCCGACGATAGCAGCGCCGGGCGTCCAGGCGGGGCGGTGCGGCCACCGCCGGCCGGGCACGGTACGATCCGGCCATGCGCGCTCCCCGCTTCCTGCCCGTGTACGCCCTGGCCAAGGCCGTGGTCCCGCCGGTGATCCGGTTCTGGGTCCGGCTGGACATGCAGGGCGCGCTGCACATCCCGTCGCGCGGCCCGGTGATCATCGCGGCCAACCACGTGTCGTACTTCGACCCGCTGTGTCTCGGGGTGTTCATCGACTCGGCAGGGCGCCAGGTGCGCTTCCTGGCCAAGGCCGAGCTGTTCGAGAACCCACTGATGCGCTGGCTCATGCGCGGGGCCGGGCAGATCCCGGTCTTCCGGGAGAGCCGCGACGCTTCGAGGTCGCTCGCGGCGGCGGTCGAGGCGATGCGGGAGGGGGCTGCGGTGGCGATCTACCCGGAGGGCACCACCACCCGCAACGCCGACTTCTCACCGATGCCGGCCAAGAGCGGCGTGGCCCGGCTCGCGGCGCTGACCGGCGCCCCGGTGGTGCCGGTCGGCATCTGGGGCGCGCACCTGCTGTTCACGCGCGGGAAGCTGGGCCCGTTCCGGCGCGGCATCCGGGTGGTGATCCGGGCCGGCCCGCCGCTCGGCCTCGGCCTGTCCCCGGACTCGCCGCTCGAAGAGATCAACGCGGCACGAGACCGGGTGATGGAGGCGATCGGCGGCCTGGTCGCCGAGGCGCGCACCGGCTGGGCCCCGCCAGCCTGGTACCTTCGGCGCCAGGCAGGCCAGAGCCTGCCGCCCTGACCACCGACCGAGCACGCGGGGACGCCATGCCACCCTCCCGGCCACCGGCCCGAGACACCGCCGAGGTCGAGCGGTTCCGTCCGGGCGGGGTGGTGCATGCCTTGGCCAGCGGGCTGCTCGAGGCCGCGCTGGCCCTGGTGCTGTTCGGCTGCTCCCAGCTTGCCGGCGACGCCAACCCGGGCCTGGCCGCCTCGCTGGTCGTCGCCGCGGTCCTGTGGGCGGCGCTGAGCCTCTACAGCCTGGCCGTCGGCGCCCTCCGGGCCCGGGTGTGGGGGGCCACGCTGGACGGTGACGGGGTCGTCGTGCGTGGCCTGGCCGGCGCGCGGCGCTGGCGGTACGAGGAGCTGTCGGCTGTGGAGATCGGCGGCGGGCGGACCCGGCTGGTGGCCAGGGACGGCCGCACCAGACGGGTGCGGGGCGTGCGCGGGCCCGGGCAGGGCAGGCGCTTCCGGGCCAGGGTGCTCGACCGCGCGACCCGGGCGGCCCGGCGCGGGAGTGCCCCAGCGGCCCGCAAGCCCGCGCCTCGAGAGGAGGGACAAGCCATGCCCGCCACCCCCGGCCGTGCCGGCCCGCCGCCCGACCGGGGCGGCACGGCTCGCGGACGCGGCTTCGCCACCCGGGCTGTGCACGGCGCCGGCGCGCCCGTCCCGGCCGAGTCGCCGCTGGCCGTGCCGATCTGGCAGACCTCGGCGTTCGCGTTCGACGACGCGGACCGGTACGCGCACGCGCTCAGGCAGCCGCGCGAGGGGTTCGTCTACACCCGCTACGAGAACCCGACCACGGCGGCTCTCGAAGCCACGGTCGCCAACCTGGAGGCTGCCGCGCAGGGCATGGCGACCGCGTCTGGCATGGGTGCGATCGCGACGGTGCTGCTCTCCCTGGCCGCTGCCGGCGACCACCTGGTCGTCCAGCGCGACCTCTACGGCGGGACGTTCTCGCTGGTGTCGTCGGTGGCCGCCCGGCTCGGGATCGCGGCAACGTTCGTGGACGTGACCGACCCGGGTGCGGTCGGGGCCGCGCTGCAGCCCGGCACCCGGGGGGTGTACGTGGAGACCATCGCCAACCCCACCATGGCGGTTGCCGATCTGCCGGCGCTTGCGAAGGTGGCCGGCGCCGCCGGCGTCCCCCTGGTGGTCGACAACACGGTGGCGTCGCCGTACCTGTGCCGGCCGATCGAGCACGGCGCCGCGGTGGTGGTCCACTCGGCCACCAAGTACCTCGGCGGCCACAGCGACGTGGTCGGCGGCCTGGCCCTGTTCGCTGACGCCGGCCTGTACCACCGGGCCTGGCGGACCATGATCGACCTGGGCGTCTCACCCGACCCGTTCGCGGCCTGGCTGGTGCTGCGGGGGGTGAGGACGCTGGCGTTGCGCATGGAGCGCCACACCGGCAACGCGGGTGAGCTTGCCAAGCTCCTGGCCGCCCACCCGAAGGTCGAGCGGGTGTACTGGCCAGGGCTGCCCGGCCACCCCAGCCACGCGGTCGCCGCGCGGCTGCTGGACGGCTACGGCGGGTTCCTCTCCTTCGACCTCGCGGGCGGCCGCCACGCCGGACGGCGGTTCATCGAGGCGACCAGCGTGGCCCGGCTCGCCCCGTCCCTCGGCGGGCCCGAGACGCTGGTGTCCCATCCCGCCTCCACGACGCACCGGCAGCTCGACGCCGCTGCGCTTGCCGAGGCCGGAATCGGCGAAGGCATGGTACGGGTGTCGGCCGGTCTGGAGGATGCCGAGGACCTGCTCGCGGACTTCACCGACGCCCTGGAGGTCGCATGACGACGAAGACCCTGCCAGCCTCCCCATGAAGACGAAGACCCTGCCAGCCTCCCCGAGAAGACGAAGACCCTGCCAGCCTCCGCCAAGAAGAGGGTGCACCAGTGAGCAAACAAAAGGTCCGGCTCGCGATCCTGTACGGCGGCCGCTCGGCCGAGCACCAGGTGTCGGTCGTCTCGGCCCGCTCGGTCATGGAGGCGCTCGACCCCGAGCGCTTCGAGGTGGTGCCGGTCGGCATCACCCGCGAGGGGTCGTGGATGCTGCCCGACACCTCGCCGCTGGAGCTGGTCGCGGCCCCGGGCACCCTTCCTGAGGTGGAGGCGTCGGGCACCGCCGTGGCGCTCCGGCCCGAGCGGCGCTCGGCCGCGCTCATGGGGATGGGGGAGACCCCCGAGGGGCGCGCGGTCGACGTGGTGTTCCCGATCCTGCACGGCCCTTACGGCGAGGACGGCACCGTGCAGGGCCTGTTCGAGCTGGCCGACCTCCCTTACGTGGGCAGCGGCGTGCTCGCCTCGGCCTTGGCCATGGACAAGGCCATGGCCAAGGTGGTGTTCGCCGAGGCCGGGCTGCCCCAGGTCCCCTACCTGGTGGTGCGCGAGCGGGCCTGGCGGGCCGGCCCGGACCAGGTGGCGGCCGAGGTGGCCGGGCGCTTCACCTTCCCGGTGTTCGTCAAGCCGTCGCGGCTCGGCTCCTCGATCGGCGTCACCAAGGTCAAGACCCCCGAGGACCTCGCCCCTGCGTGCGAGGCCGCGTTCGCCCACGACGCCAAGGTGCTCGTGGAGCAGGCCGTCGCTGCCCGCGAGCTGGAGTGCGGCGTGATCGGCAACGACGCGCCCGAGGCGAGCCTGGTCGGCGAGGTCGTGCCCGGCAACGAGTTCTACGACTTCGAGGCCAAGTACCTGGACGAGTCGCTGAAGCTGCTGATCCCCGCCCCGGTCGCCGGCGCCGTGGCCGCGCGGGCCCGCGCCCTGGCCGTGCGTGCCTTCCAGGCGCTCGACTGTGAGGGCTTCGCCCGGGTCGACTTCTTCTACGAGGAGGCGAGCGACCGGGTGCTGCTCAACGAGGTGAACACCATCCCCGGGTTCACCCCCAAGAGCATGTTCCCGCTGCTGTGGGGTGCGTCCGGGCTGTCCTACTCCGACCTGGTCGCCCGCTTGGTCGACCTCGCGGTCGAGCGGCACGCGGCCAAGAAGGGGTGATCGACGGGACCCGACCGCTGCGAGCATGATGGCGGGGCATGGAAGGAGGTACCCATGTTCGAGCGGTTCACCGACCGGGCGAGACGCGTGGTCGTGCTCGCCCAGGAGGAGGCTCGGCTCCTCAACCACAACTACATCGGGACCGAGCACATCCTGCTCGGCCTGCTCCACGAGGGCGAAGGGGTGGCGGCCACGGCGCTCGAGTCGCTCGGCATCTCGCTGCCAGCGGTCCGGGCCGAGGTGGAGGAGATCATCGGTCAGGGCCAGACCGCCCCGACCGAGCACATCCCCTTCACGCCCCGGTCCAAGAAGGTCCTCGAGCTGGCCCTGCGCGAGGGGCTCAAGCTCAACCACACCTACATCGGCACCGAGCACATCCTGCTCGGCCTGGTCCGCGAGGGCGAGGGCGTGGCCGCCCAGGTCCTGGTGAAGCTCGGCGCCGACCTGCCCAGCGTGCGCCAGCAGGTCATCCAGGTGCTCGCCGGCTACACCGGGCCCGCAGGTGGGGCCGCGGCCGAGTCGTTCGGCGAGTCGCCCCAGGCCTGGCTGGATGCCGTGGCCGCGGCGGAGCCGGTCGAGCTGGTCCGGGTGGTCCCGCTGGCCAGGCAGGTCCCGGCCCTCGACGAGCACACGCTCGTCCTGCTCAGCGTGGAGGTCTGGTCGCGCTGGCTCGAGGTGCGCTGGGCGCTGCTGCCCGGCGTGGCCCCGACCAGGCAGATGGAACGGCTCGCCGAGCTGTCGTGGCAGCTCACCGACGACGCCGGCTCCACCTACGAGCGTCACCCAGCTCACTGGGTCCGCGGTGAGCCGTCGATGACGTCGGGCGTGATCCGCTTCACGCCCCCGCCGCCGGCCAAGGCGACCGGGGTGACGCTGACCGTGCAGGGCCCGGAGGGCGCCGAGCTGGTCGAGGTCACGGTCCCCCTGGACGGCGGCACCCCGCTCAGCCCGGGCTGACCTTGGCCTCCCCGAGCAGCTCGGCGATGCGGGTGACCCCCTCGACCAGGTCGTCGTCGCCGAGCGCGTAGGACAGGCGGGCGTAGCCAGGGGCGCCGAACGCCTCGCCGGGCACGATCGCGACCCGGGCCTCGTCGAGGATCACCTCGGTCAGCTCGCGCGTGCTGGCGGGCGTGCGGCCGCGCAGCTCGCGGCCGAGCACCCCCTCGAGCGACGGGAACGCGTAGAAGGCGCCTTGTGGCTCCACGCACTCGACACCCGGGATGGCGGCGAGCAGCTCGTGGATGCGACGGCGGCGCCGGTCGAAGGCGGCCCGCATCTCGGCCGCGCAGGCCAGGTCGCCCGAGACCGCGGCCAGGGCCGCGGCCTGGGCGACGTTGCAGACGTTGGAGGTCGCATGGGACTGGAGGTTGGCGGCCGCCCTGACCACGTCGGGCGGCGCGAGCATCCAGCCCACACGCCAGCCGGTCATCGCGAAGGTCTTGGCCACCCCGTTGACGACCACGCAGCGGTCGGCCAGCTCCGGCACCAGCACCGGCATGGAGTGGAACCGGTTGTCGCCGTAGACCAGGTGCTCGTAGATCTCGTCGGTCACCACCCACACGCCGGCCCTGGCAGCCCAGCGCCCGATCGCCTCCACCTCGGCGTGCGGGTAGACCGCCCCGGTCGGGTTGGACGGCGAGACGAACACCAGCGCCTTGGTCCGGGGGGTGCGGGCCGCCTCAAGCTGCTCGACCGTGGCCCGGAACCCGGCCCCGGCATCCGTGCGGACCACCACGGCCACGCCACCGGCGAGGGTGATCGCCTCCGGGTAGGTGACCCAGTAGGGCGCTGGCAGCAGGACCTCGTCGCCCGGGTCGAGCAAGGTCGCGAACGCCTCGAAGACCGCCTGCTTGCCGCCGTTGGTCACCAGCACCTGGCCCGCCTCGACCTGGTAGCCGGAATCGCGGCCCGTCTTGGCCGCGATCGCCGACCGCAGCTCGGGCAGGCCCGCGGTGGGGGTGTAGCGGTGGTGGCGGGGCTCGCGGCAGGCGGCAGCGGCGGCCTCGACGACGTGGGCGGGGGTGGGGAAGTCGGGCTCGCCCGCGCCGAAGCCGATCACGTCCTCGCCGGCCGCCTTGAGCGCCTTGGCTCTGGCGTCGATGGCAAGGGTGGCCGACTCGGCGATGGCGCCGACGCGCCGGGAGATCCGTGGCATGGGCATGGAGCGGTGAGCCTCCTGGAGCGGCGCGGTGACGGAACTCGCGGTCGGTCAGCAGACTGCTAGCGTGGCACAGTCGCGGGTGCCCGGCACGGCCGGCGCCCGTTGAGGCGCGGGTAGAGTGGCACCCATGACCCCAGCGCCCGTCACCATCTCCCTCCCGGCAGAGCTGCGCCCGCGCGACGGCCGCTTCGGCTCCGGCCCATCCAAGGTCCGGCCTGAGGCGGTCGCCGCCCTGGCCGCGGCCGCGCCCACCTACCTCGGCACCAGCCACCGCCAGGCCGGCGTGCGCGACATGGTGGCCCGGCTCAGGGCCGGGCTGGCCGAGCTGTTCCGCCTCCCCGCCGGGTACGAGGTCGTCCTCGGCAACGGCGGGCCCACCGTGTTCTGGGACGTGGCCGCGTACTCGCTGATCGAGCGGCGCAGCCAGCACCTGGTGTTCGGCGAGTTCTCGGCCAAGTTCGCCGCTGCCGCGGCAGCGCCCCACCTGGCCGCGCCCGAGATCGTCGAGAGCCCCTACGGCACCCACCCAGAGCCCCGGGCCAACCCCGGGATCGACCTGTACGCGCTGACCCACAACGAGACGTCGACCGGGGTCGCCATGCCGGTCCGGCGCCCCCCCGGGGCAGCGGGGCTGGTCTGCGTGGACGCGACCTCGGGCGCGGGCGGCCTCCCGGTCGACCCGGCCGAGTTCGACGCCTACTACTTCGCCCCGCAGAAGAGCTTCGGCTCCGACGGCGGGCTGTGGGTGGCGATCCTGTCGCCCGCCGCCCTCGACCGGGCGGCGGCCGTGGCCGCGTCGGGCCGCCGCGTGCCCGCCTCGCTCAGCCTGCCCATCGCGATCGAGAGCTCGCGGGCCGACCAGACCCTCAACACCCCGGCCCTGGCCACCCTGTTCCTCTTCGTCCACCAGCTCGACTGGCTGAACGGGCAGGGCGGCCTGGACTGGGCCGTGAAGCGCTGCGACGAGTCGGCGACGATCGTCTACGGCTGGGCCGAGGCCAGCGCGTACGCCCGGCCGTTCGTGGCCGATCCCGCCGAGCGGAGCCACACGGTGGCCACCGTCGACTTCGACGACCGGGTCGACGCGGCCGCGGTGGCCCGGGTGCTGCGCGCCAACGGCATCGTCGACACCGAGCCCTACCGCAAGCTCGGCCGCAACCAGCTCCGGATCGCCATGTTCCCGGCGATCGAGCCCGACGACCTGGAGACGCTCACCCGCGCCGTCGACTACATCGTTCGAGCCTTCGGCTCGGCGGGCTGACGCCCGAAACGGCTTGGAGCCGCCTGCGGCGGCGGGCGTTCCCATCCCGCCGGCAAGTTCGCCGGTGGCTGACGACCCAAACGGCTTGGAGCCGCCTGCGGCGGCGGGCGTTCCATTCCGCCCGGCAAGTTCGCCGGGCGGGGGGAGACCGGAAGACCCGGGGCCGGCTGCCCGGCCCCGGGTCTTCCCTGTCGGCCGCCCCCCGGGCGTCCGGGACCCTACAGGTGCACCACCGGACAGGTGAGGGTCCGGGTGATGCCGTCCACCGCCTGCACACGGGCGACCACGAGCTTGCCCAGGTCGTCGACGTTGCTCGCCTCGGCCCTCACGATGACGTCGTACGGCCCGGTGACGTCCTCGGCCTGCTGCACACCCTTGATCTCAGCGATCTCCTTGGCAACGTGGGCCGCCTTGCCCACTTCGGTCTGGATCAAGATGTACGCCGTCACCACAAGCACCGCCTCCTTGGCTGTACCTCGAGCCGCCGCCCTGGCGCGGATTCTGAAGAAAGGGGCACGGCACCCCAGCAATCATCAAGAGATCTGCGCATGCTACACAAGGCTCCTAAGCATGCCAAGAAATCGTCGCCATCAAAATGCTGACGGAAGCGGACGCTCCCGGCGCGGCTTCATCCCCCGGCCGGGAAAGGATAGTATCGGCCGTCCAGCCGGAACGGGCCGGCTGGGCGTGTCGACCGGTCGTGGAGGATCCATATCATGGCGACCCACCCGAGACTGGAGTGCTTCCCTCGGTAGGGCGGCGGTTGTTCGCCGACCGGGCCGAGGCCGGTGACCGCCTGGCCGAGGTCCTTGCCGAGCGCGTCGTCGAGCCCGTCGTGATCCTCGGGATCCCCCGAGGCGGGGTGGTCGTGGCCGCCCGGGTGGCGCGCCGGCTCGGAGCGCTCCTCGACGTGGTGGTGCCAAGGAAGCTCGGGGCGCCCGGCAACCCGGAGCTGGCCGTCGGCGCGGTCGCCGACGGCATCGAGGCGGTCGACCACGACGCGGTGCAGCGGCTGCGGCTCGACCCGGCCGCGGTGCAGGCCGAGATCGCCAGGCAGCGGGAGGAGGTCATCCGGCGCACCGCCGCCTATCGCGGCGACCGGCCCCCGGTCGCGCTGGCCGGGCGCACCGCCATCGTCGTCGACGACGGCGTGGCCACCGGTTGGACCTGCGTGGCGGCGGCCGGCTGGTGCCGCCGGGCCGGGGCGGGCCGGGTCGTGGTCGCGGTGCCGGTCGGGCCGCCGGGGCTCGGGCGCCGCCTCGGCGATGCGGTCGACGAGGTGGTGGTGCTCGAGACGCCCGAGCGGTACGTGGCGGTGGGCCAGGCGTTCGCCGATTTCCCGCAGGTCACAGATGACGAGGTGCTCGACTGCCTCCGAAAGGGGGAACGGCCCCGAGGGTAGACTGGTGAGCCAGTCCGGCACCGTGGCCGGTTGCACCATGGCGTCACCCTGCACTGGAGGCTTTGCATGCCGAGCTCGTCCCCGCAGGACCTCGACCTCGCCGCGAAGTCCGTCGCGTTCCGCCCAAGCGAGGAGGAGCTGCGCTCCTTCACCGACACAATGCCGCAGGCCAGGCAGACCAGGTTCGGCAACGTCAACGTCAAGACGAAGGTCCTGGCCAGGTCCAAGGGCTCGACCTATCTCGTCACCGACCGGCCCGAGGAGCATTCCGACCAGACGGTCAGCCGGGAGGAGGGCGCCCGCATCGCCGCCGTCCAGGACGACTACATCAGGCGCCAGGACATGGTGGTGGTGGACGGCTTCGTCGGCCACGCCGGCGAGTACCGCGCCCCGGCCCGGCTGATCATCGAGAAGGCCAACTCGAACATCGCCGGGATGCAGCGCTTCCTGTACTACGGCCCGATCGACGGCGACGGCACGTCCCACGACCCCGAGATCACCATCGTCTACACCCCCAACCTCCCCATGCCCGGCTACCCGGACGACCGGGTGATCGCGGTCGACCTCGAGGCGGGGGTGACGCGGGTCATCAACTCCGACTACTTCGGGGAGTCCAAAAAGGGCGGCCTGCGCATGTGGAACAAGCGGGTCTACGAGGGCGGCGGCCTGGCCATGCACGCCGGCTGCAAGGTGATCCCGACCTCCGACGGCCGCAAGACCATGCTGATCGTCGGCCTGTCGGGCACTGGCAAGACGACCACGACCTTCACCAAGCAGAACGGCTCCCAGGCGGTCCAGGACGACTTCATCGGCCTGTTCCCGGGCGGCAGGGTCGTCTCCACCGAGGACGGCTGCTTCGCCAAGACGTTCGCGCTCTCGGCCCAGGACGAGCCCGCCATCCACGGGGCGGTCACCAGGCCGGACGCCTACCTCGAGAACGTCTCCCAGCACGGCGACGAGATCGACTTCTTCGACGAGTCCCACACCAAGAACGGCCGGGCCGTGTTCAACATGCGCTCGATCGACAACTGGCCGGCCGACCAGGTCCCTCCGGCGTCGTTCCTGCTCATCCTCAACCGCAACGACAACATCATCCCGGGCGTGGCCAGGCTCAACATCGAGCAGGCGGCAGGCTATTTCATGCTCGGCGAGACCCAGGGCACCTCGGCGGGGGGCAAGGCCGAGGAGGGCAAGGCCCTGCGGGTGCCTGGCACCAACCCGTTCTATCCCCTCCGGCACGAGCAGCAGGGCAACCGGCTGGCCGAGCTGCTCGAGACCCACCCGCTCGAGGTGTACCTGCTGAACACCGGCCGGGTCGGCGGCAAGGACGGCGACGAACGCTCCAAGAAGATCCGCATCCCACACTCGTCGGCCATCGTGAAGGGCATCGCGGAGCGCTCGATCACCTGGGACGAGGACCCCGACTTCGGCTACCAGGTGGCCTCGGACATCCCCGGCATCGACGACGTTGAGCTCCTGCAGCCACGCCGGCTGTATGAACGCCAGCGCCGCGTGGACGAGTACCGCAAGCAGGTCGAGCGTCTGAAGGGCGAGCGGGCCGAGTTCCTGGCCGGGTTCCCCGGGCTCGACGAGGCGATCGTGAAGGCGGTCACCTGACCGCAGGCGGCATGCCAGGGTCGCCCGAGCCGGGCCCCCCTGCGCTGTCCGGAGCCGCCCCGCCCGAGCCTGGCCCCCCTGCGCCGTCCGGACCCGCCCCGCCCGAGCCTGGCCCCCCTGCGCCGTCCGGAACCGCCCCGCCCGAGCCTGGCCTGGCGGCGCTCGGCGAGTTCGGGCTGATCGCCCGGCTGACCGCGGGGTCGGCCCCTGGTGCGGGGGTCGAGGTCGGGTTGGGCGACGACGCCGCCGTGCTCGTGCCCACACCGGGCCGGCGGCTCGTGGTCACCACCGACGTCGTGGTCGAGGGCCGGCACTTCGACGCCGAGCTGTCCGCCCCGGAAGACTGGGGCTGGAAGGCGGTGGCCGTCAACCTGTCCGACGTCGCCGCCATGGGCGCCGAGCCGCGCTGGCTGGTGGTCGCCCTGACGGTGCCGCCGGACGCGGCCGCGGCCACCCTCGAACGGGTCTACGCGGGCATGCGCGAGGCATGCGACGAGTACCGGGTCGCGCTGGTCGGCGGGGACACCTCGGGCGGGCCGGTGCTGTCGCTGGCGGTCACCGCCATCGGCGAGGCCGGGCGGGTCGTCACCCGTGCCGGCGCCCGCCCCGGCGACCGGCTGGCCGTCACCGGGCCCCTGGGGGCGGCCGCCGCCGGGCTGGCCCTGCTCCGGCTCGCCCACGGGCCTGCCCCCGACGTGGGTGGTGGCCCCGCCCGCCCGCCTGCCCCCGACGTGGGTGGTGGCCCCGCCCGCCCGCCTGCCCCCGACGTGGGTGGTGGCCCCGCTCGCCCGCCTGCCTCGGGCCCACGTGCGCCGGGCGGCCCGCCAGCCCCGGGTGTCCGGGAGGCGGCGGGGGAGCTGCTGGCGCGCCATCCCCACCTGGCCGCCGCGCACCGCCGGCCCCGGCCGCAACTCGCCATGGGCCTGCGCCTGGCCGCCGGCGGCGCCACCGCCATGCTCGACGTGTCCGACGGGCTCGCCGGGGACGTGCTCCACCTGGCCGAAGCGTCCGGCACGGGCGTCGAGGTCCACGACGCGGCCGTGCCGCTCGCCGCCGGCGTGGCCGAGGCGGCGGCGCTGCTCGGCCGCGACCCCGTCGAGCTCGCCCTCGGCGGCGGCGAGGACTTCGCCCTCGCCGCCGCCCTGCCCCGCACCGCCGACGTCGGCGGGGTGATCGACTGCGGCACCTTCACCGCCCGCCCCGGCCGCCGCGTCCACCTCACCCCGGCTGGCGACGCGCTCCCCCTGGCCGGGCTCGCCTACGACCACTTCCGGTCCTGAGCTGCGCGGCAACGGCCAGATGGGAGGACCTCAGCCGAACGCCAGGAGGACCTTGCCGAGCTTGCCGTGGCCGTCGAGGCGCTGGAAGGCGGCGGTCACCTCATGGGAGAGGGCCTCAGCCGAACGCCAGGAGGACCTTGCCGAGCTTGCCGTGGCCGTCGAGGCGCTGGAAGGCGGCGGTCACCTCGGCGGCGGGGAACTCCGAGTCGACGATCGCCCGGGCCCGGCCGGACGCGAGCTGGGGCACGACCTCGCGCTCGAACGCGCGCACGGCGGCGGCCTTCTCCTCGAGCGGGCGGGACCGCAGCACGGTCCCGCGCACGGTCGCGCGCAGCTGCATCAGCCTGAGCAGCGGCAGCTCCGCGTCGCTCCCGGCTGCAACGCTCACCACCACCACGCGCCCCTTGGGCGCCAGCACCCCCAGGTTGGCCGGGAAGTGGGCCGCACCGACCAGCTCGAGGATCACGTCGGCGCCCGCGCCGCCGGTCGCCTCCAGGACCGCGCCCGGGAAGGCGTCCTCGCGCACGACCTCGGCGCCCAGGCCGGACACGACCTCGGCGGCCGCGTCCGAGCGGACCACGGCGAGCGCCCGGGCACCGGAGGCGACCGTGAGCTGGACGGCGGCGGTGCCCACCCCGCCCGCGGCCCCGTGGACCAGCACGGTCTCACCCATGCGCAGGCCGGCCTGGGAGAAGGCGGCATCGTGGGCGGTGATGAACGCCTCGGGCACGGCCGCGGCGTCGCGCTCGGCGAGCGTGGCCGGCACGCGGGCCACGCAACGCTCGTGCACGACGACCCGGTCGGCCAGGCCGCCGCCGCCGACCAGCCCGAAGACCCGGTCCCCGGGCTGCCAGGCCGACACCCGGGCCCCGCACGCCAGCACCGTCCCGGCCACCTCGAGCCCGGGGACGTCGGCCGGGGCGCCGGGCGGGGCCGGATAGCGCCCCTGGCGCTGCTGGCTGTCGGCCGGGTTGCAACCCGCGTACGCCACCGCCACGAGCACGTCCTCGGCACCAGGCTCGGGGTCGGGACGCTCCTGCAGGTCGACCACCTCGGGGCCGCCCGCCCCGGTGAACACGACCGCTCTCACGCCGCCTCCTTCCCGGCCAGCTCCCGCAGGCGGGCCAGGCTCGGCGCCAGCCGGGTGCGCTGGACGTCGACGTCGGCCCGGTTGTCCAGCCCTCGATGGCGAAGAAGGTATCGCTCCCGCCGAGGCCGCGCAGGAGCGCGGCGATGATCGCCGCCCGCCCACCGGTACGCCTTTGGATGCAGGCCTAAGATCGTGGCCGGAGCGTCCGGAGCCGGACGGCTCCGGGACGACGTCGACGCACCAGGAGGGCGCGCGCATGGCTGGCAGTGCTGAGCTCGGCCTCACGGGGCTTGCGGTCATGGGCCAGAACCTCGCCCGCAACGTGGCCAGGCACGGGATCCCGATCGTGGTCCACAACCGCACCGCGGCCCGCACCGAGGAGCTGCTCGCCCGCCACGGCGACGAGGGGCCGCTGACCGGCGCGGCCACCGTCGCGGAGCTGGCCGGCGCGCTCGCCCGGCCGCGCCGGATCGTCATCATGGTCAAGGCCGGCCCACCCGTTGACGCGGTCATCGGCGAGCTCGTGCCCCACCTCGACCCGGGCGACGTGCTGGTCGACGGCGGCAACTCCTGGTTCGAGGACACCCGCAGGCGCGAGCAGGCGCTCCGCGAGCGGGGCCTGCACTTCGTCGGCAGCGGCATCTCCGGGGGCGAGGAGGGCGCCCTGCACGGCCCGAGCATCATGCCCGGCGGCTCCGACCACGGCTACGCAGCGGTCGCGCAGGTGCTCACCACGATCGCTGCCAAGGTCGACGGGGCCCCCTGCTGCACCCACGTCGGCCCCGACGGGGCCGGGCATTACGTGAAGATGGTGCACAACGGCATCGAGTACGCCGACATGCAGCTCATCGCCGAGTCCTACGACCTGCTCGGCCAGGCCCTGTCGCTGGGCGCGGCCGAGCTTGCCGAGGTCTTCGACGACTGGGACCGGGGCGACCTCGAGTCGTTCCTCATCGAGATCACCGCCCGGGTGCTGCGGCAGGTCGACGCGGCCACCGGCCGGCCGCTGGTCGACGTGATCCTCGACGAGGCCGAGCAGAAGGGCACCGGACGCTGGACGGTGCAGTCCGCCCTGGAGCTCGGTGTGCCCATCACCGGCATCACCGAGGCGGTGTTCGCGCGCATGCTCTCGGCCCGCAAGGACGAACGCGTCGCCGCCGCCAAGGTGCTGCCCGGACCCGCCGGCCGGGCACGCCCGGACGCGGCCGACCGGCTCGTCGACGACGTGCGCGAAGCCCTCTACGCCTCCAAGGTGGTCGCCTACGCGCAGGGGTTCGAGCAGATCGCGGCGGCCAGCGAGCAGTACGGGTGGGGCGTCGACCTCGGCGCCATGGCCACCATCTGGCGGGGCGGCTGCATCATCCGGGCCCGCTTCCTCGACCGCATCGCCGACGCCTTCGCCGCCGACCCCACCCTGCGCAACCTGCTGCTCGCCGACTACTTCCGCGACGCGGCCGCCGGCGCCCAGCAGTCGTGGCGGCGGGTGGTGGGCACCGCGGTCGAGCTGGGCGTGCCCGTGCCCGCCTTCGCCTCCTCGCTCGCCTACTACGACGGCTACCGGCGCGAGCGCCTGCCGGCCAACCTCGTCCAGGGGCTGCGCGACTACTTCGGCGCCCACACCTACCGGCGCACCGACCGGGCCGGCTCCTTCCACACGATGTGGTCGGACGACGGCCGCGAGGTCCAGGCCTGACCCACCACCCCGCGCGCCCGGACCGTAGCCCCGGGCGCGCGGGGCTGGCGAGAAGTCGGGCCTGGTTGACGGGTGGCCGGCCCGGTGTGACCGTAACCCCACGCCGGGTCAGCCACCGCCCGGCCCGACGAGCCGGAGGCCGCCGATGGCCATCACCCAGGACGCCCCGCCCGCCGCCGCCACCTTGACCTCCACGAACCCCGTCACGGGTGAGGTGGTCGGCACCTTCGCGGTCGACGGGCCCGAGGCGGTCGAGGCCGCGGTCGCGCGGGCCCGGCCGGCCGCGGCCTGGTGGGCCGGGCTCGGCTTCGAAGGGCGCGAGCAACGGCTGCTCGCCTTCAAGGGCCACCTCGCCCGCCAGGCCGACGAGCTGTGCGAGCTGGTGCGGCGGGAGAACGGCAAGCCGCTGGACGACGCCTTCTTCGAGGTGCTGGTCGCCGTCGACCACCTCGACTGGGCCGCCCGCAAGGCGGCCAAGGTGCTCAAGCCGCGGCGCGTCCCGAGCACGCTGCTGCTGGCCAACCAGGCCGCCTCGGTGGAGTACCCGCCGGTCGGCGTGGTCGGCGTCCTCGGGCCCTGGAACTACCCGGTGCTGACGCCGATGGGGTCGATCGTGTACGCGCTCGCGGCCGGCAACGCCGTGGTCTTCAAGCCGAGCGAGCTGACCCCGGCGGTGGGCCGCTGGCTGGTGGACGCGTTCGCCGAGCTCGTCCGCGAGCAGCCGGTCCTCCAGCTCGTCACCGGCTTCGGGGCCACCGGGGCGGCGCTGTGCCGGTCCGGCGTTGACAAGCTCGCGTTCACCGGCTCGCCTGGCACCGGCCGCAAGGTGATGGCCGCCTGCGCCGAGCGGCTGACCCCGGTGGTCCTGGAGCTCGGCGGCAAGGACGTCATGATCGTGGACGACGACGCCGACGTGGGCGCTGCCGCCGACGCGGCCGTCTGGGGCGGCCTGTCCAACGCCGGGCAGATCTGCATCGCGGTGGAGCGGGTCTACGGGCTGCGGGAGTTCACCCGGCCCCAGGCCATCACCCGGCAGCGCTTCCCGCTGCCGTTCGCGCTGCAGAGCTTCGACCGGCCCGAGCGGCTGATCCCGATCCTGAAGCGGTCCATGCGGCTGCGGCACGGCCGGCGCTGAGGCTGCCGAGGCGACCAGCCCGACGACTTCATGTCCATGCAGGAGAAGCTGGCCACGGTCGCCGAGCACTGAGCCATGGAGCGCGTGAGGCTCCCGGGGCTCGAGTCGGACCGGCACCGGGGGGACGCGATGGGCGTACCCTGAGCGCCGAGCGGGGTCGGGACGGCCGGGCCCACGGCGACGGAAGAGGTGCGACGGGTTGCCAGTGCCGGCGCGGGCGCTCACGATCGCCGGTTCGGACTCCGGCGGCGGCGCGGGGATCCAGGCCGACCTCAAGACGTTCCTTGCCCACGGGGTGCACGGCATGTCGGCGATCACCGCCGTGACCGTGCAGAACTCCATCGGGGTGCAGGGGTTCTACGAGCTCGGACCGCGCGCGGTGTTCGAGCAGATCGAGTCGGTGGTGACCGACATCGGCGTGGACGCGGCCAAGACTGGCATGCTCGCGTCGGCGCCGATCGTCGAGGCGGTCGCGGACGCCTGCGAGCGCTTCTCCATCGGCAACCTGGTCGTGGACCCGGTGGCCATGTCCAAGCACGGCGACCCGCTGCTCCGCCCCGAGGCGGTTCTGGCGCTCCGGAGCCGCCTCGCCCCGCTGGCCACCATGATCACCCCCAACCTGGGCGAGGCCCGGCTGCTCACCGGGATCGAGGCCCGCGACCGGGCCGGCATGCAGGAGGCGGCCAGGGCGCTGCACGACCTCGGCCCGCGCTGGGTGCTGGTCAAGGGCGGCCACCTGCCCGACGACGAGGCGACCGACCTGCTCTGGGACGGCCGGCAGGCGACCTGGCTCACGGCGCCGCGCCTGGCCACCCCCCACACCCACGGCACCGGCTGCACGCTCGCCTCGGCCATCGCCGCCAACCTCGCCCTGGGGCTGGACGTGCCCACCGCGACCAGCGCGGCCAAGCGCTACCTGAGCGGGGCGATCGCGGGTGGCTTCCCGCTCGGCAAGGGCATCGGCCCGACCGACCACGCCTGGCGGTTCCGCGCCGCCGGGCTGCTGCGCCCGGGTGGCCCGAGCCACCCGACCGCCGCCTCCTGGCCGTACGGCCCCGACCCGTTCGAGGGCTGAGCCATGCCCAGACGCCGCGACGACCTGGTCGCCCGCATCCTCGTGGTCCACGACGGCAAGGTGCTGGCCGCCCACCACCGCCATCCCGACGGCGACGAGTTCTGGTGCCTGCCCGGCGGGAAGGCCGAAGCGGGGGAGCGGCTCGAGGACACCGCCCGCCGGGAGCTGCGGGAGGAGACCGGCCTGCCGGTCGGCCTGGCCGGCGTGGTCTGGCTGCAGGACCTGCCCCGGCGCCACCGGTTCGAGGTGGTGTTCGCCGGCTGGCTGGCCGCCGGCCACGACGGCGTCCTGTCGGTCGAGCCCGAGCAGCACACCGAGCACGACCGGCACCTGGTGGAGATCGCCTGGCGCCGGCCTGCGGAGCTGCTCGCCGAGGACTTCCGGCCCGCCGGCCTCCTCAAGGCGCTCGACCTCGGCACCCTGCCCGAGCTGCCCCGCCCGGAGGCCTGACCCCCGCCAGCCGCAGCGGCCGGCTTGGATCAGCCGCAGGATCCCCGCCACTGTCCTGAGAAGTGGCGCAGAAGTAGAAGTGGCGCAGAAGTGGCGCGGTCAGGCCCTTCTCTGCCGATCCGGTACTTGGGCAACCTGGTTGCAGCTGCCACTGTCCTGAGAGGTGGCGCGGTCAGGCCCTTTGACCGTGGCGGTAGGTGTTGTGGATGTGGAACGGTGTCACGTCCGGCTGCGGCATCCCACCAACCTTCTCGAACGCCGGCCCAAGACGGCTGGCAAGGAACCGGTCGAAGGCCTCCTGCGACTCCCACACGTCAACGACGATCCAGGTGCCGTCCGGTGTCGAGCCGGCCGCGTGGCTGATGACGCCCTCAGGCCAGTCCCCACCCGTGTCACCGAATGGAAGGCCCAGCTCCTGCATGATCGCGTCGTACTTGTCCGCTCCGGCGCCCGGAAACCGCAAGACCAGACCAACCGCCATCGTCGCCCCCCTGTCTGTCCCGATTGAGGGGAGTGACTGTCTCAGTACCGCTCCAGCAAGACAATGACGAAAGCGGACTAGTACCGCAGCCGCTCCTCGCTGCGCTGCGGGCGCTCCACCTGGTTCCGGATGGTGCAGATCAGCCCGGTTGCTCGACGAGCCGGCGGCGGCCGAGGAGCACCATCAGCACAGGGCCACCCAGGCCCAGCAGCACCAGTAGCGCCTCCAGCCATCCTCCCACCAGGGGGATCGCCGAGATCAGCACCACCACCAGTACCCCAAACGCCACGGCGCCGAGCCCTCGGAAGAACGAGCGGACATCACCCCTGAACAGCAGCCGTCCAAGGGCCAGTCCCACCGCCGCCTCCGCCCCGAAGGCCACCGCGAGGAAGAACAGGAACGCGATGACGCCCGCGGCCAGAGTCCCCCCGAACACGGTCGCCCCCGCCAAGGCCCCCAGCCCGAGAAGGCCCAGCCCGACTGCCACCAGGACCGTCACCAGGATCACCACCACCACCAGGGCCACACCGCCGATGATCCCCAGGATCCCGACCCCAAGGCTGGCAAGCGGACGTCCCCGCACCGCCTCGGCGGCGCCACCGATCGCTCGCGGCGCCAGCCACAGCAACAGCACCCCGACGACAAGGATGCTCACGTACCGCCGCAGGCGGTCAAGGGCACGCTCTGCCAGCGTGGGCGCCTGTTCCCTTCTCTCCTGGACGGTGACCTGCTCGCTGCCGCCCACCGATCCTGCCCGCGTATAGCTGCCAGTGGCACCCAGCACACTGCCGGCCACGGTGCCGTCCATGCGCAGCCGCCCTGCGCCGAAGATGAGATCCCCGCCGACTTGAGCCCCCGAGGCGACGGTCGCCTGACCGGCGCCGAGCAGCAGGTCTTCTCCCACCCGTCCTTCCACCCGCGCCTGGCCAGTGGCGATCCGCGCGTCGCCGTCAACCTGCCCCGAGATCGTGGTGGTCCCGCCGGCCGCGAGCATGTCGCCGGTGACCGTACCGGCGACGGTGACCTGTCCTCCGCTGGCGACGAGGTCGCCGTCCACCCGGCCGTCGATCCGCACCGTCCCCGCCGAGGTGATCAGGTCGCCCTGGACGGTCTCCCCCGCGGGCACGACGACCTCCTGGCCGCTGCGGACCTTCCCGCCAAGTTCGGTCTGCTGGGCCAGGGTCGTGGCCGACAGGGACGCCAGCGCCACGGCCAGAAACGCGATCGCTTTCATTGGCAGGCTCCCCTTCTCGGTCCGGTGCGCTTGCTGATCGACCGGATACCCCGCAGAGCGGTTGGGATCATCCGCCCCAAGGTTCCATCCCCGCAAGACACCCAAATCCTATCCGTGACCGGTCAGGCGGGCATCTCCAATGGGGCGACCAGTACCAGACCACCCGCGTTCGCGTCCCCGCCGGCCCCATCGTCCTCCATACCCCGCTCGTGGGGGAGCGCCCGATCCTTGTGTACCGGGTGGCCAGACGATCCCGAGACCGTCGAGGAGGCAAACGTCCACCCCGAGGTGTTCGCCCACAAGACGGTGAAGCAGGTCGCCGATCACTTCGACGACGTGATCAGCAAGCTGACCACCAGGTGTCGGTGCTCGCCGACCTCAAGACCGAGCTGGAGGACAAGGCATGACAACCCAAACCCAGAAGTGGGGCTCCAATGAGCCTATTCGGGACAAGTAGCTGAATCTAGCCGGCCGCTTGGCGGCGGAACCAGTCCAGCGTCTCGGCCACCGCCTGGCGGTGCGGCGTCGCGGGCAGCGGGCCGAAGGCCTCCTGGAATCTGCTGGCATCCACCACGAACGGGCGCTCACGCTGGTAGGCGGTCTCGCGGAGCTCCCGAACCGCGGGGTTGACCAGGCCGAGCAGGCGCTGCATGCCCGGGCCGACCGCGGCGAACTTCGGCGGCCGCCCCAGGACCTCGAAGACCAGTTCGAGGAACTGGCGTATGGTCAGCGCCTCGGCGGCGGGCAGGTGCCAGGCCTGGCCGTCGGCCTCGTCCCGCTCGCCGAGCACGGCCAGGCCGCGGGCGATGTCGGGCAGGTAGCTCAGGGTGTGCGGCACGTCCAGGCGCCCGAGCCAGCGGGCGGTCGAGCCCTTGACCGCGTTGGCGAACACGGTTGCGCCGGCGGTTGAGGTGACCCCTCCCGGCCCGTAGTAGTCCGACGCGCGGCTCATGGTCACCCGCAGCCTGCCGGCCGCGTGGGCGTCAAGTAGCATCCGGGCCATCTCGGCGCGCGTCCGCCCCTTCGGGTTGGTGGCCGCGTATGGCAGGTCCTCGGTCATCGGCCGGTCGACCGGGCCATAGGCGTACAGGTTGTCGGCGAACGCGAGCTTGGCGCCGGCTGCCGCCGTGCCGTCCAGGACCGCGCGGGTCAGCGGCGGGAACAGCCCGGGCCAGCGGCCGTAGGGGGGCTGGGCGCAGTGGTAGACAACGGCGGCGCCGGCGGCGGCGCGCTCGACTGAGGCCGGGTCGGTGAGGTCGGCTTGGTGCGGCTCGACGCCGGCCGGCAGGTCGCCGCCGCCACCGCGGGTGACCGCGCGGAGCTGGTGCCCGCGGGCGGCGAGCTCGCGCACGACGGCAGCGCCGATCCCACCGCTGGCGCCGAGGACGACGTGCAGGTCAGAGGCACTTGACATGATGGTCACTCCCTTGCCTCGACGGGAGCGCGGGCGCGCACCAGGGTTTCACGACATCGTTCCACGCCCACGACTGCACGACTACGACCAGCTTCGCCAGGCGCTGCTGGACGCCGGCGGGCGGATCCTCGCGGGGGAGGGACCCCACGCGCTCAACCTGCGGCGGGCCGCCCGCGAGGTCGGGACCTCCACCACCGCGGTCTATACGCTCTATGGTGACAAGTCCGGCCTGATCCTCGCCATGTTCCTGGAGGGCCTCGCACATCGGGGCCGAACACGAACAGCGAGCCGGAGTCACACGAGGGCTGAGCGCTGCCCGAAACGGGCCGTGAGCAGCGCTCAAGCAAAGTGGGCCGCAAGACGGCGCACCCGGCTTACGATTGAGAAGGCATGATATGGGGAGGTTGTGACAACTTCTCTACGGCTCTCTTCAAGGCCGACCTGCGGGCGGTCGCCTCCGGCGGCCGTCCTCGGCCGGCGACGGGACGGCCGGACGGGCGGGCGCCACGTGCGCGGGACGTAGCGCGCCGACGTAGACCCCCGCCAGGACCAGGAGCCCCCGAGCACCAGGCCGGCGCCGACCGGTTCATCGTCCAACCACCAGGACAGCACCACGGTGACGACCGGGATGAGCACGAACGTGTACGCCGCTCGTGACGCGCTCCAGTATCGGAGCACGACGATGTAGAGCACGAACACCACCACCGAGCCAACGGCGACCAGGTAGCCGACTGCAACCCACGTCGCGGCGCGTTGGGGCAGCACCAGCGGCTCGCCTGCGAGCACCGACCCGACGACCAGCAACGCCCCACCCGCCGTCATGCCCACCGCGTTCATGGCCACCGGGTGCACACCGGGGAACCGGCGCACCAGCACCGCCCCTCCGCGAAGCACAAGGCGCTACCCAGTAGGGCAGGCAACGACAGCAGTGGTACCGACCCCCCGCAACGGCGCCCGCGACATCACCGCGATCCCTACGAGGGCGAGCAGGGTCCCAACGACCGCCGCGACGCGGAGGCGCTCCTGGCGCTGGACTACGGCGAGACGGCGCTGCTGTGCCTGTTCCACGACACCCAGGAGACCCGGGTGGGCGACATCCCCTCGGTCGGCCGGGACTACCTCACGACCGTGCCCAACGAGCAGGTCACCAACGATCAGGTCGCGGC
>Ga0137375_10000113_pt1 | contig 72380 bp, 70 predicted proteins | sample SagtaG_24_FD_104936 | JGI IMG/M metagenome (GOLD analysis project Ga0137375, IMG submission 104936) | Vadose zone soil microbial communities from Sagehorn Ranch, Mendocino, California, USA - Sage1_R_113_16 metaG | ecosystem: Environmental > Terrestrial > Soil > Vadose zone | place: USA... | reverse complement strand
GCGTCGCGCCCGCCGCTCAGGCTCCGTCGCTACGCGACTCCGCCTGAACGGCGGCTACCAAGCTCGCTCACTGGTGCACTTTTCGACGCCTGAAAGTGGTGCACTTTTCGATGCCGCTTGACACCATGCGCGTGCGTGGCATCGTTGTCGCGTGGACTTCTCCTCGCCGACGCTTGACGCGACTCGTGGTCGTCTCCTCGAACGATTTGGAGCGCGAGTTGAGCCGTGGCGGGAACGGCTCCCGGCAGCCATCGCTGAGCTGGCAGAGCGGGGGAGCTGGTCGTCGGTGACGCTGTCGGGCGTGGCAACACGTCGCTGGTAGTCCGATGCCGTCGCGCCGACGGCCGCCCGGCTGTCCTCAAGCTCACGCCTGACGCGGATCTCGGGGCCGCGGAGGCGTCGGCGCTTCGGAGCTGGGAGTCCTCGGGGCGAGTACCGCTCGTGTGGGGCTATGACGTGGCGTTGGGCGCGCTGTTGCTGGAGGCCATCCCGAGCGAGATTCCGCTGTCGGAGCTGGGCATGGCTGTCGAGCTGGACGAGGTCGCGATCCTCATCGGCGGGCTGCATCGCAGCGGAGCACCTGTCGTTGCAAACGGCGTCGTGTCGCTCGCGGTACGGCCGGCGCGGCGAGATGGTGACTCGCCGCCGTTCCAGTCGAGAGACTCCGACGGGGCCACGAGCTCGCGCGAGGGCTTGTTGCCGATGCTGGCGTGCCGGTGCTGCTGCATGGGGACCTGCATCCGGGCGACGTGCTTGATGGCGGCGCGGCGCGCGGCTTGGTCGCCATCGACCCCCGTCCCTGCGTGGGAGAGGCCGCGGTTGACGCCGTGGACTGGGTGTTTTGGGCGGTGGATGACCCACGCGCCTGGGAGCCGCGCAGCCGCGACCTTGCGCTGGCGCTGGGCGTAGACCACGAACGCCTGTGGGCCTGGTGCGCGGCCTTCGCCGCGATGCTGGCCGCCAGCAAGGCCGCCCGAGGCGCCGCTGCCGAGGAGGTCGCCGCGCTCCTGACGCTCGCGCCCTGAACACGTGGTCGAGCGCCGCCGGCTCAGGGGGAGGGCCGGATGCCGTCGTGCAGGCTGAGCGCGTCGGGGGGGTTTGACGCGGCGTCGGGCGGCGATGCCGTAGCGGCTGGTGAGCCGGCCGCGGATGGAGCGCGCGTAGGCGGCCTCGTTGGCGAGTCCGTCGAGTTGGAGCTGCATGAGCATCAGGAGCCGTCGAGGCGGGCCTTGTTTGGTCAGCAGGAGTTCGTGACCAGGCCGCGCGTCATCTAGCGCGTTCGCCCGAGGGTATCCTCGGCTGATGGACGAGTCCCTGGAGGAAGCCCGGCGGTACGTTCGCCGCAAGCGGATCTTCTACATGGTCCTGGGGATCTGGATCGCCCTCAGCCTGATGTGGTTCGCCATCGATATGCTCGATGACAGCAGCTCGATCTGGTTCTACTGGCCCATGCTCGGCACGGGCATCGGCGTGGCCATTACCGGAATCGTGCTCCTAGGGATCGGCGGACTGTTCGGCGCCGATTGGGAGCGCCGGGAGATCGACAAGTATCTTCGCCGCCGGGGGAACGAGCCAGGCGGTTAGCTGAGCGCGGGAGATCGCGAGAGACGCCGTGTCCGCGCGTCCTCGACGACGGTCTCGCGGCGACGATCGAACGCGTCCAGGAGGTCGCGCTCGGCTCGGGGACGCGCCCACCGGCGCTCCCCGAGCCAGCCGCCACGCTGTCGAACGCATCCCGAGCGACGCGCGCTCGCGCGGATTCGTCGGAGCCATGCGACTTCTCGCGACTGGAGGCTGCGACACCGGATCAACGCTCCTAATGAAGGGGTCCCCGGTTCGAGTCTGGGCGTCGGCTCTGGGCTTCAGCTCAATAGACCACGACGCGCATTCTCGGCCCGTTCGGGACGGCGCGGAACCTGTACGTCCCGCGCCGATTCCAGGCGACGAGGATGGGGGCTCCCTGTCCGCGCGCGAGCGTTCCGGTCGACGAGCCGAGGATGTTCAGGCGGAACGCGCGAGTGCCGCGGTTGCGGACCTCGTACCGGATCAGCACGCCGCGCTTGTAGTGCTGGGCGCGGTTCGTCAGCGCCCGGGTCTTGTGTCCCTGGACGAGGATCTTTTGGTTCGTGATCACGAGCCTCTTGACGTAGAGGAGTCCGGGCGTCGTCGTCGCGGGCGCGGCCGACGCGGAGCAGGCGAAGATCATCGCGCAGGCGACTGGAAGACGTGTCACCGCACTACGCGGAGGTACCCCGCCATTCCGAACAGCACGTGGTTGTCCACGGTGCAGAGGTAGTAGTACCGGCCGGGCTTCTTGAAGCGGACGCGCAGGGTCCCGCGCTCACCCGCTTGCAGGAGCCTCGTGACCGCGTTGAGACGCTGCATCTTGAAGTTGTGCGGCACCTCGCCCTTGTTGACCACGGTGAAGACGACCGTCCCCAGGTGCACCGTTTTCACCGAAAGCCTGAACCGGTAATCGGTCGCAGTGACGGTGACCTTCGTCGTGGCCGGCGACCGTGCCGCTCCGTATGAGTGCACGGCGATCGCTCCCGCGACGCAGGCGGCGGCAGCGACGAGAGCGATCGCGCGTCCGATCCGTCTATTCACCGAGCGTCCAGGCTTCGACGAGGTCTCCGTGGCCGACCGGCCGCTGCTGGATGCTGTTCCCGCCGCCGCCTCCCTGCAGAATGCCGACGTACTGCTTGCCGTCGGCCATGTACGTGATCCCGGGCGCGCTGAACCCGACCTTGACGTTCGTCGGATAGTTCCAGAGGTTGTTCCCCGTCGAGGCGTCATACGCGCTGTAGGTCGGATTGCTTGTGCTTTCGTGCCCGACGAAGACGAGGCCGCCGGCCGTCGTCAAGGGGGAGTTGATGCAGTCGCCTAGCGCCCGCAGCCTCACCGTCCACGCAACGGTGTTCGTCGTGACGTCCATCGCCTTGAGGTAGCCGCCGCGGGTGCCTCCCTGGTCCGGGTCCTTCGCGTCGCCGAAACCGTGCGCGACCCCGTAGCCGAACTTCACGCCGAAGAAGGACTCGCCGGCGACCCATTTCGGTAGCTGGGGCCTCGGGTACGCCTCGACGGCGCTGCTGCCGTTGTAGCCGCAGACGTACTGGAAGTGCGTCTTCGGGCTGAAGCTCGAGGGCGTCCAGTCCTCGCCGCCCTCGGTTCCCGGTGCGTAGGCGACGAACTGCTTCGTGTTGTACGGCGTGAAGATGCAGCCGATCTTGTACGGTTTCCCGTCCGGCGCCTTCAGCGGCTTGCCCTTGGCGTTCGTGTAGTCGGCCTTGTGCGCGCACTGTTCCGCGAACGCCTGACCGACCGGGTGCGGCTGCGTCGCCGACGTGAACTGGGTTTTCTCCTGCGGCACCTTCTTCTCCGGGATCCCGAGCAGCGGCGTGCCGTTCGTGCGGTCGAGGATGTAGATCCAGCCCGTCTTGCCCGGCGCGGAGATCGCGTGCCGCACCTTGCCGTTGAGAGTGACGTCGAAGAGGACGGTCGGGCTCGCCACGTCGTAGTCCCAGAGGTCGTGGTGCACGGTCTGGTACCACCAGCGCAGGCCGCCGGTGTCGGCGTTGAGCGCGACGAACGAGTTCGCGAACAGGTCGTCGCCGGGCCCGCGGTCCGACCAGGGATCGGGGTTGCCGGTGCCGAAGTAGATCAGGTTGAGAGCCGGATCGACGGTCGGCGTCGTCCAGACTGCCGCACCGCAGTGCTGCCACTCGTTGCCCGACCACGTTCCGCCCCCGATCTGGCCGTAGATGGGACAGGTGTAGAAGCGCCAGACCCGCTCGCCGGTGGTCGCGTTGTACGCGCTCATGCTGCCTCGGGCGCCCATCTCCCCGCCCGAGAGCCCGACGTACACCTTCCCGTCGAAATAGAGCGGCGCCATCGTCATCGTTCCGCCTTCTTGCCAGCGGGTGTTCCACCTTCGCCAGACGACGTTCCCTGTCAGCTGGTCGAGTGCGACGAGCTGGCCGTCGACCCGAGCGACGAAGACCTTGCCGTCGCCGAGCGCGACTCCGCGGCTGCTGAAGCCGCAGCAGACCGTCGTGATCTGCTTGACGGGGAGCTGCGAGTGGTACGTCCAGAGGTGCTCGCCGGTCGCCGCGTTCAGCGCGAAGACGTCGTCGTTGCCCGTGGAGATGTACATGACGCCCTCGAAGACGAGCGGCGTCGCCTCCTGCGAGTACTGCTTCGCTGAGCCGGAGCCGTCGAGGTGCGTCTGCCACGCGAGCTTCAACTTCCCGACGTTGCCCGTGTTGATCTCGTCGAGCGTCGAATAGCGCTCGTTCGTGATGCTGCCGCCGTTCGTGACCCAGTCCTCGCCCGCCGGGGCGGTCAGCTCGCTCGCACTGAATGCCGGCGCCTTGGAAATGGAAAAGGCGTCCTTCCCCCGGCCGACGTTCGTCGTGACGAACAACGTCCCGAGCGTGAGGGCAACGACGAGAGCGCCGAGAAAGGCGGCGCGGCGAAGTCCCATGGGATCCTCCTTGACGGCTGACGGCTCTCCGTCTGCGCCTCGCTTATTTCACACGGAGGCGCGCCGCGTCAAGCTTGCTGCCGCAAGAGTTCGCCGCCGAACCTCCTGCGATAGTGCGCGCGTGCTGCTCTACAACAGCGCGGTCTCGGGCAACTGCTACAAGGTGCGCCTCCTGCTCGCCCACCTCGGGATCCCGTACGAGACGCGCGAGGTGGACGTCGTCGACCGCTCGAACCGGGGCGAGGTGCTCGGTGGGCTGAACCCGGCGCTGCGAGTGCCGACGCTCGTCCTCGACGACGGGCGCCCGCTGGCGGAGTCTGGCGCGATCCTCTGGTACCTCGGGGATGGCACGCGGTTCATTCCGGGCGATCCGTACGAGCGGGCGCAGGTGCTGCAGTGGATGTTCTTCGAGCAGTGCGACCACGAGCCGGCGATCGCCGTCGTGCGCTTCTGGCTCGCGTACTCGGGCGAGCCGGAGAAGTTCGCGGAGCGCATTCCGGCGCGCATGGAGGCCGGCTATCGGGCGCTCGCGGCGATGGAACGGCATCTCGAGTGGCGGGACTACCTCATCGGCGATGCGCTCACGCTTGCGGACATCGCGCTCTACGCGTACACGCACGTCGCGCACGAGGGCGGCTTCGAGCTCGAGCCGTATCCCGCGGTGCGCGCGTGGCTCGAGCGCGTGGCCGCCGAGCCCGGGCACGTGCCGATCGACGCCTAACAAGCGCTGGTCGAGGTTCGTCTATCTGGATATGGTGCGCCCCATCGGCGTCGGTGCGGTCGCGCTCCTCGCAGCCGCCGCGGGGCAGGCAGCGACGCAACCGAAGGTCTTCGACCGGACGCTCGTCTGCACGAGCGGCGACGGTGGGGCGAGGGTCTCCGGCCAGCCGACGAGACTGAGCGACCAGACGAACGGCGGCGTTCTCCTCGAGCGGCAAGACGCTGCAGCGCTACAGCGCGTACTCGTGCACGCCCGACTCTTGACGCGGCCTGCGCCTGTGTGAGAAGTTCGCCACGTCAAGTCCCGTGCGCCTTCGGGTTCGCGGGACTTGGCGCTTTCTGGCCGCACTTGCTTCGCCTCCCCCGGACGCATTAGCGTCGCCTTTCCAGGTAACGGGGGAGGTCGAATGAAGGGCACGCATCGTGACGGTTGTCGTGGTCGTCGCGCTCGCGGCTGTGCCTACCGCGGCGGCCGTCCCGCTCAAGGGTTGGGGATCGAACGACCACGGACAGCTCGACAACGGCATCGTCAACTTCCAGGCACAGGCGACGCCGGAACACATTCTCGGCGGCGTCCGCGCAGCGGGTGCCGGCCAGACCACAGCCTCGCCGTGAAGAAGAACGGCTCCGTGGTCGGGTTTGGAGCGAACGGCAGTGGACAGCTCGGCAACGGGACGACGAGCTCGGTCGAGCCCCTCCCCGTCGACGTGCTCGGGCTCGGCAATCTGATCGCGGTCGCAGCAGGGTGGAATCACAGCCTCGCGCTGCGCGCGGACGGGACCGTCTGGGCAGGTCGCCGGCCCCGCGGGCGTCGTCGCGGCGACCGGCGGGGCGAACCACAGCCTCGCGGTTGAGGGAGACGGGGCCGCCTGGGCCTGGGGCTCGGACGCTGCCGGACAGCTCGGCGACGGCGTCGCGAACCTGGAGGCGCAGCCGCCGACGTGCGTGCTCTGCAAGTACAACTTCCTCGTCGCGGGAGAAGCGCACAGCCTGGGCCTCTAGACGATCCGCGCCCGGTTCTCGGTGAGCAGCGCCTGCACGCGCGCTTCCACTTCCGCGGTCGCGGCGCCGCGGAGCTGCAGCGTCGTACGCCGGCGAAGCACGTCCTCCACGCTCCGGGCCCATTCGTGCGTCCCCGCGTACAGTGCTTCGGCGGCGACGTCCGGCGCTCCCTCGGCGAGCGGCTCGAGGAGCGAAGGATCGTCCGCCGCGGGAGCGAGCACTTCTTCGGCGAGCGCGCCGTAGAGGTGCAACAGATGCGACCGCGTGGCGGGTTCGAGCTCGTCCGGGAAGCTCGTGTCAGCGAGTCCCACCGCTCCCGGGAGCGGCCAGGGGCGCCGGTCGATCCGGTGCAGGCCGAGGTCGGTACGCAGCTGACCCAGCGCAGCAAGCGCGATCCGGCGGTACGTCGTAAGCTTGCCGCCCGCGACGCTCAGCATCCCGCCGGAGCCGCGGGTGAAGACGGTCTCCCGGCGCGCGCGCGACGTGGCCCCGTCACCGCCGGGAAGGACGCGGAGGCCGACGAACGCCTGGCGGACGCGTTCCTGGCTGAGCGCCTCTGGCTCGAGCGCGACCCCGGCCTCGTTGAGGATCTGCTCGACGTCCGCTGGCTCGACGTCGACGGTGTCCGGGTCGCCGTCGTAGAGCGTGTCGGTCGTTCCGAGCAGGAGCATTCCCTCCCACGGCACGGCGAAGCTGACGCGCACCTTGTCGTGCGGGATCGTCAGCGCGGCCTGCCACGGCCCTTCGTGATCGAGGAGGAGATGCACGCCCTTGCTCAGCCGAACGGACGGCGTCGCGCGCGCGTCCTCGAGGCGGCGCACGGCATCGACCCATGGTCCCGCAGCGTTGACGAGCGAACGAGCGCTGACTGTGACGAGCTCTCCGTCGACAGCGATCGCGGCGCCGTCCCTGCGTAGTTCGACGACCTCGGCGTAGTTCAGCACGGTCGCACCCGCTTCTGCTGCAGCGCGGACGTTCGCCAGCGTCAGCCGGCTGTCGTGCGTCCATGCGTCAGCGTAGAGGCCGCACGAGCGCAGGCCCTCGACGCGCAGGTCGGGAACGAGCTGCTTCGCGCGGTCGATGTCGACGAGTCCGTTCAGCCGCGCGCGCGCGAGCGTCTGGTAGAGCACGATGCCCGTCTGCACGACGAACGGCCTGTACGGCCCGCCGCGGTAGAGCGGAAAGAGGAACGGCTGCCGCCGAACGAGGTGCGGCGCGACGACGTCCATCAGGATGCGCCGCTCCTGATGCGCCTCGCGCACCAGCCCGATGTCGCCGAGGCGGAGGTAGCGCAGACCGCCGTGGACCAGCTTCGACGAGGCGCTCGACGTCGCCCCGCCGAAGTCGCGGCGGTCGACGAGCGCGACCGCGAGACCGTGGCGCGACGCTACGGCCGCGATTCCCGCGCCGACGATGCCGCCACCGATCACGAGGAGGTCGAAACGGCGCGTGTCGAGCTGCTCGAGCGCCTCTGCGCGTCGACTTATGGCCAGAGTGGGTTCGTCCACGCCTTGTGCCCTTTGCGGTCGACGACCTCGATCCGCGCGTGCTCGAAGTCCGCTCGAAGCTCGAGCCGCGCGCGCGTGATCGAACCGTCGTCGGCGCGCTCGAGGACACTCGCTTTGTGGCAGTACGGCAGCCGACCGGCGTGCGCAGCGGCGCCGCGCTCGCGACGGGCGACAAGGTACACCGACTGACACGGGCTCGTCCGGACGTCGAGCGCGTCGCCGTCGCGCTCGACGCCGCGGATGACCGGTCCACTCGACGAGTAGAAGCGACCCTCGCGGAGCGCGTCGAGCACGCCTTCACGCGTTCGCTCGGAACGGAGCCATGACCACGCGAGATCGGAGTCGAAGCCCGGGTGGTGCGAGTCGTCGGCCGCGATCGCGAAGCAGCGCCCGCCGGCTTCGATGAGCTCGTCCCAGTGCACGCTCGAAAGGCCGCGGCCGACCTCGAGCTCGCAGCCGGCGTTGTAGACCTCGATCCCCTGCACGTTCGGGGGGAGCTCGAACCCGGCCGGCACGATGCCCGTCCAGTACGGGTGCGCGAGGTACGCGACGCCGCCGTGCTCCTCGATCCACCGCGCGGTGCGCTCGAGGTCGGCGTACTCGGTCCCGAGTTGCCTGAGCTCGGCGGGCTCGGCGTCGATCCCGAACCCGAGCACGTGGCCGTCGCGTCCTTCGGGCAACACGCAGTTCAGCTCCGTGCTTGCGATCACGAGCAACCCGTCGGCGCTCGCGTCGGTCCGGTGCCAGTGATCGGTGATCGCGAGCACGTCGTAGCCAGCTCTCGCGTAGTGCGCGGCCAGTGCCTCGGGCGCAAGCTCACCGTCGGAGCGGGTCGTGTGGGTGTGCAGCGCGCAGCGCAGCCATTCGCCTTCGGAAAGGAAGGGGTCCAGCACCGGACGACCCTACAACGCGTCTTGAAACGGGGCTCCGACCGCCATACGCTTGCTCCTCAACACTGGAGGGCGAGGAGGAGCGCATGGGGAAGGAATGGGAGCTCGACGAGATCCTGGAACGCGCGTTCCAGGAGGACGACGTCGAGCAGATGGACGCAGTGATCGCCCGGCTCGTGGCCGAGGAGCGCATGAGCCGCAGCGCCATGCTGAAGCGTTCGCTCGCGGCGGGTGCGGGGCTGACGATCCTGTCGTCGACGGGGACCGCGTTCGCGGGCGCCTCGGCGCCGCTGGCGACGCCACCGCTGCGCGGTAAGAGCGTCAAGTTCACGGCCATCGTCAAGGCAGCGAAGAAGGAAGGGAAGATCAACACGATCGCCCTGCCGCCCGACTGGGCGAACTACGGCGAAATCATGTCGACCTTCCGCAGGAAGTTCGGGCTCGGGCTCACGAACGCAACTCCCGACGCCTCGTCGGCGCAGGAGAACCAGGCGGTCAGGTCGTTGAAGAACGACTCGCGCGCGCCCGACGTTCTCGACGTGGGTCCGGCGTTCGCGATCGCGGGTGCGAACGAGGGCCTCTACGCGAGGTACTTCAACCGCTACTTCGGCAGCGTCCCAAGGGCGATGAAGGACAACCGCGGCTTCTGGGTCGGCGACTACTGGGGCGTGATCTCGTTCGGCATCAACCGGAACGTCGTCAGCAACGTGCCGAAGACCTGGGCTGATCTGCTGAAGCCCGAGTACAAGAACAAGGTCGCGCTGAACGGCAGCCCGCTCTCGTCGGGCTCGGCCGTCGCCGGCGTCTACTCGGCGGCGCTCGCGAATGGCGGCTCGCTGAACGACATCGGACCGGGGATCGACTTCTTCGCGCGGCTCAAGTCCGCGGGGAACTTCATCCCGGTGCAGGCGACACCGCAGACGATCGCGTCGGGGCAGACCCCGATCGTGATCGACTGGGACTACCTGAACCTGGCGTACATCAAGGAGTTCCCGAGCGCGCGCATCGCCGTGACGATCCCGAGCCTCGGGGCGTACGGGGCGCATTACTGCCAGTCGATCAACAAGTGGGCCCCGCATCCCTGGGCCGCCCGGCTCTGGCAGGAGTTCCTCTACTCCGACGCGGGCCAGCTCCTGTGGCTGAAGGGCTACTCGCATCCGGCTCGCTTCGCCGACATGGCGCGGCGCAAGGTGATCCCGAAGAAGCTGCTCTCGGCGCTGCCGGCGCCGGCGCTGTACGCGAAGGTGAAGTTCGCGAGCCCGACGCAGAACACCAGGGCTCGCGCGAAGATCACCGCGGAGTGGCCTTCGAAGGTCGGCGGCTAGTGCCTCTCCTGAAGAGGCGCTAGCTGGCCACGACTGCCGATACGGCAGAGGCGCCGCAGCCGGCTCGGGCCGGCCGCGGCGCCCGGCTGCCGCTCGCGTGGCTCGGCGTCGCGCCGTTCTTCCTCTACGCCGCGCTCTTTCTCTTTGCGCCCGCGGCACAGGTGCTCATCGGCGCGTTCAGGGACGTCGACGGGAGCCTCACCATGTCGAACGTCTCGACGCTGCTCGACCAGCCGTACCGCGGCGACTTCAAGAACAGCATCCAGATCAGCCTCGTGACCGCGCTGCTCGGCGGCTTGCTCGGCTTCCTGATCGCCTACGCCGCGATCCGCGAGGGCACCCCGAAGGTCTTGCGCACGGTCCTGACGACGTTCTCAGGCGTGGCCGCGAACTTCGCGGGCATCCCGCTCGCGGCCGCGTTCATCGCCACGGTCGGGACGATCGGCATCGTCACTCGTTTTCTGGCCGAGCGCGGCTTCGACCTCTACCAGCACGGGTTCAGCCTCTTCTCGCTGAGGGGGATCGAGCTCGTGTACCTCTACTTCCAGATTCCCCTGATGATCCTCGTGATTGCGCCTGCGATTGATGGCTTGCGACGCGAGTGGCGCGAAGCGGCATCGAACCTTGGCGCCACGCCGCTGCAATTCTGGCGCCACATCGGGCTGCCCATCCTGACGCCGTCGCTCCTCGGCGCCGTCGTGCTCCTCTTCGGCAACTCGTTCTCCGCCTACGCGACCGCGTACGGCTTGACCGGAGGCTTCATTCCCCTCGTGCCGATCAGGATCGGCTATTTCTACAGCGGCGACGTGCTGTCGAACCCGCACCTTGCGGAGGCGCTCGCGCTGGGCATGTTCGTCGTCCTCGGCCTGATGATGGCGGTTTACATCCCACTCCAGCGAATCTCGTCGAGGTGGGTGCGATGAGGAAGCGGATCTCAGCGGGCGCGGTCGTCTGGCTCGTTTTCGCGGCCGTCTTCTTCCTCCTCCCGCTGTTCTCCACGTTGCTGTTCAGCCTCAAGAGCAATCAGACGGGAAACTGCTGCACACTCGAGGGCTACGGCTTGATCGTCCACGACGGGCAGTTCTGGAAGACGCTGAGAGTGTCGTTCGTGCTCTCGCTCGAGACGATCGTGGTCAGCTTGCTGCTGCTCATTCCGACCGTCTACTGGGTGCACTTGAAGCTGCCACGGCTCCGACCCGTGATCAGCTTCCTCGCGCTGATCCCCTTCGTCGTGCCGCCGATCGTTCTCGTCGTCGGGCTGTTCGAAGTGTTCAAGGACTCGCCTGACTGGTTTTACGCGAAGCCCTACGGCTTCCTGGTCGGTGCCTACGTGATCCTCGCGTTTCCGTACGTGTACTTCTCGCTCGACGCAGGTTTTCGCTCGATCGACGTGCACACGCTGACCGAGGCCTCCCAAAACCTTGGGGCGACGTGGCCGACGACGTTGGTGCGCGTGATCTTGCCCAACGTCCGTGTTGCTGCGCTCGCCGGAGCGTTCCTGACGCTCGCAATCGTCATGGGCGAATACACGATCGCCAGCCTCGCGCAGTTCAACACGTTTCCGATCTACATCCAGTACATCAACGAGACGAAATCGTTCCCCGCGGCAGCGGTGACGCTCATGAGCTTCGGAATCACGTGGGCAGCGATGCTCGCGCTCCTGATCGTCGGCCGTGAGCGTCCGTTCCAAGTGGGAGGTGCACGCTGATGGCGTACGTGGAGCTGCAGGGGCTGCGCAGGGAGTTCGCCGACGTGGTCGCGCTCGACGGCATCAGCCTCTCGCTCGAGGAGGGCGAGTTCGTGTCGTTCCTCGGACCTTCCGGGTGCGGGAAGACGACGGCCCTTCGTCTCGTGGCCGGCTTCGACCGGCCCGACGCGGGGAGGATCGTCGTCGACGGCAAGGACATGACGCGCGTGCCTCCGAACCGGCGCAACATGGGCATGGTCTTCCAGGCGTACAGCCTCTTCCCGAACATGACGGCGGAGCGGAACATCGGGTTCGGGCTCAAGATCCGCGGGATCACCGGCGAGAGGCGTGCGCAGAAGATCGCGGAGCTACTCGAGCTCGTCGGGCTCGAACGGGCGGCGAAGCGATATCCGCACCAGCTTTCCGGCGGGATGCAGCAGCGCGTTGCGCTCGCGCGCGCACTCGCGATCGAGCCGCGCGTGCTCCTGCTCGACGAGCCGCTGTCGGCCCTCGACGCGAAAGTGCGCGTCCAGCTGCGGGAGGAGATCCGGCGCATCCAGACGCGGCTCGGGATCACGACGATCTACGTCACCCACGATCAGGAGGAGGCGCTCTCGATCTCCGACCGTGTCGCCGTTCTGTCGCAGGGCCACATCGAGCAGATCGGGACGCCGAGCGAGATCTACGGCGCGCCTTCGACGCCGTTCGTGGCGGAGTTCGTCGGCACGATGAACCGGCTCGAGGCGACGGTGCTCGACGGCGAGCGCGGCGAGGTCGACCACGGCGGCGTCCGGCTCACCGTCGACGCTGCGCGCGGACGCAGGCGCGGCGAGCGGGTGCTGGTGCTCGTGCGGCCCGAGCTGCTCGAGCTCTCTGCAAACGGAGCGGGCGGCGAGAACACGTTGACGGGCGAGGTGCTGACGCACACATTCCTGGGGCCCGTGACGCGGCTGAAGGTGCTCGGCAAGGACACCGAGCTGATTGCCGACGTCTCCACGGCGCAGAGCGAGGCGCTTCCGGTCGGCGTTCACGTGACCGCCCGAGTCCCGTCGACCGGGACGCGGCTGCTCACCCTAGAGTCAAAAGAGCCAGGTCAGGACGGTCAGTGAAGATCCCGGTGACACCGAGCTCAGCGAGCTCGTGCATCCGGCGCGCGTCGTTGACGGTGTAGACGGTCGTCTCGAGACCGAGCGCTTTGGCGCGCTGGAGCCGGCGGGGTGTCGCGCGGCGATCCTCGAACCCCGCGGCCCAGCAGCCGCGGACGGCGGCTGTGCGGAGCGGGACGAACGCTACGTGCTGCACGGTCCGTAGCTCCGGCCGCAGCGTGCGCACGGCTGCGATCGCGGCGCGCTCGAAGCAGACGACGACGGCGTCCTCGTCGAGCAGCGCGAGCGCGCGGGGGACGACGTCGAAGCGCCGGTAGCGGTACGGGCGCTTCAGCTCGACCATCACGCCGATCCTGCCCCGGCAGAGGTCGAGCGCCTCCTCGAGCGTCGGCAAGCCCCGGCGCCGCCGCGGCGGGTCGTGCGTGACCACGAGCTCGCCGTCGGCTGTCGCGTGCACGTCGAACTCGACGAAGTCGGCGCCGAGCTCGATCGCGCGCTGGAACGCGGGCAGCGTGTTCTCCGGGAGATCCCACGACGCGCCGCGGTGTGCGATCACGAGGGGTCTCATCCGAGCAGGCGGCGCATGAGCTCCACGTCGATCCGCTCCACGAGCTCGTCGGCGGCCGCGAGTCGCTCCGGGGCGAGCGTGCCCGCCACGGCGAGGCAACGCGCGCCTGCGGCCTTCGCTGACGCGACGCCCGCTTCGGTGTCTTCGATCACGACGACGTCTTCCGCGGGCACGTCGAGCTGCTCGAGCGCACGGAGGTAACCCTCGGGATCGGGCTTGCCCTTCGCGACATCGTCGGAGGAGACGATCGCCCGGAAGAGCTGCGTGAGGCCCGCCGCGTCGATCACCGGCTCGATCTCCGCGCGCGCAGCCCCGGACACGATCCCGACGGGCACGCGCTCGGCCGCGTAGCGCACCGCGTCGCGCACGTGCTGGTGCACCGTCGACCCGTCGGCGACCGCCGCGCGGTAGCGCTTCACCCGCTCCTCGATCACGGCCTCGACGTCGGGATGGTCGCGGCCGAGCCAGATGCGCACGATCTCCGGGTCGGAGTACCCGGCGAGGTGGTCGAAGTACTCCTGCGCCGAGAGCGGGCGGCCGTGCTCGGCGAAGAGATCGATGAAGAGCTCGCAGAGCACAGACTCGTCGTCCGACAGGGTGCCGTTGAAGTCGAAGAGAACCGCGGCGTATGTTCTACGTCTCATCGTGCCCGGCCCCGAGTCCCTGTTCACGGAAGGCTCGACGCTCCAGGTGGCGTGGGGCGACGGGCACCGAAGCATCTTTCACGCCGTTTGGCTGCGCGACAACTGTCCATGTCCCGAGTGCCGTCACGAGAGCGGGCAGCGGCTTCTGGACAGCGTCGCGATCCCGGATGATCTCGCATTGACCTCCGCGCACCAGGATGACGGTTCGATCGTCGCGGCCTTCACGGACGGTCACGAATCCCGCTTCGATCCCGCCTGGCTGCGGGCGCAGCTCGAGGGAGCGCCGCCGCGCCGCACGCTCTGGGACGCATCGCTCGAGCTGCCCGTCGAGCGCTTCGACGCCGTCGCGCCCGGCGGCGACGCGTTGCGCCGCTGGCTCGCCGCGGTCCACGAGCTCGGCTTCGCGATCCTGACGGGCGGACCGATCGAGTCCGGGACGGTGACGCGGGTCGCGGAGCTCTTCGGCTACGTGCGGGAGACGAACTACGGGCGTCTCTTCGACGTGCGCTCGGTCGTCGACCCGACCAACCTTGCGTACACCGGGCTCGCGCTCGGCGCACACAGCGACAACCCGTACCGCGATCCGACGCCGACGTTGCAGCTGCTGCACTGCATCTCCTCGAGCGCCGGCGGGGGAGAGAACACGCTCGTCGACGCGTTCCGCGTGGCGCTGGACCTCGATCCCGAGGCGTTCGAGCTGCTCGCGCGGCGTCCGCTGCGCTTCCGCTACCGCGACGACGACACCGAGCTCGAAGCCGAGCACCCAGTGTTGTCCCTCGACGCACGCGGCGAGCTCCAGGCCGTGCACTTCAACACGCGTTCCGCAGCGCCGTCGCCCGACCTCCCGCGTGAGTGGTACGACGCGTACCGCATGTTCGGGCGCATGCTCGGCGCGCCGGAATACCAGATCCGCTTCATGCTCGACCCCGGCGACCTCTTCATCGTCGACAACCTGCGCGTCCTGCACGGGCGGACGGGGTACACCGAGGCGGGCGATCGGCACCTGCAGGGCTGCTACGCGGACCGCGACGGCCTGCGCAGCCGGCTCGCCGTGCTGCGGCGGGAAACGATCGACGAGCTCTTCCGGACGTTCCGCGAGCGCGGGCACGGCGCCTATCTCGGCGAACCCGTTTCGATCGTGGAGCATTCGCTGCAGACGGCGCACCTCGCCGAGCAGGACGGCGCGCATCCGACCCTCGTCGCCGCGGCGCTTCTGCACGACTACGGCCACCTGATCCACGACCTGCCCGAGGACTCCGCGGAGCATGGGGTAGACACGGCCCACGAGGACGTGGCGCATGCGTTCCTGGCTCGTCACTTCGGGCCCGAGGTCGTCGAGCCGATCCGCCTGCACGTGGCCGCCAAACGCTATCTCTGTGCCGTCGATCCGCTGTACCTCTCCGAGCTCTCGCCGGCCTCGCTGTTGAGCCTCGAGCTACAGGGCGGGCCGTACGGCGAGCAGGAGGTTGCCGAGTTCGAGCGGTCGCCTCACGCCGAGGATGCCGTGCGCCTGCGCCGGTACGACGACGCCGGGAAGGTCTCCGGTGCGGCCACGCCGGACCTCGAGCACTTCCGGCCCGCGCTCGAAGCAGCGGCGCGCTGACCTCCGCCGCGCTCGCGCTCGCGCTCGGTGCGGCGATTATTCACGCCGTCTGGAACCTGCTGCTCGCGGGGGCGCGCAACCCGGAAGCCGCGACGGCGGTCGCGCTCGTCTCCGCGGGTCTGATCGGCGCGCCGCTGGCTTTCTGGTGGTGGGAGCTGGAGGCGGAGGCCGTGCCCTTCCTCGTCGCGAGCTGCGCGCTCCAGCTGGCGTACTTCGCGCTGCTCGCCGCCGCGTACCGGCGCGCCGACCTCTCCGTCGTCTATCCGCTCGCACGGGGTCTGGCGCCCGTCTTCGTCCTCGTCGGCGCGATCGTGTTCACCGGCGCCTCGACGTCGGCGATGCAGACCGTCGGCGTCCTGCTCGTGACCTGCGGGATCTTGTTCGTGCGAGGTCTCCGGCGCGGTCACGGCTTCGGCTTCGGGATTGCGATCGCTCTGCTGATCGCTGCGTACACGGTCGTCGACAAGCACGGCATCGCGCATGCGTCGCCGCTCGCGTACGTCTGGGTGATCACGCTGCTTCCCGGTCTTGCCTATGCTGCGACGCGAAGGCGCGACGCTCTGCGCAGCGCGTTCGGCGCGCGAGCGGTGATCGCGGGCGTTGCCTCCTTTGCCGCGTACGGGCTGGTGCTCGCGGCACTCAAGCTCGCGCCCGCCGCATCAGTCGCCGCCGTGCGAGAGTCGAGCGTCGTGATCGCGACGGCTCTTGCCGCGGTCTTCCTCAAAGAGCGCGTCACCGCGTTGCGACTGGCCGGCGCGTTCCTCGTCGTCGGAGGCGTCATCCTTCTCGGCGCGTGATCCTCGCGATCGACCAGGGGACGACCGGGACGACCTGCCTCGTGGTCGACGACGAGCTGCGCGTACGCGGGCGAGGCTATGTCGAGCTGCCGCAGCATTTTCCGCGGCCCGGCTGGGTCGAGCACGACCCGAACGAGATCTGGGCGACGGTGGTCGCCGCCGCGGAGGTTGCGGTCGCGGCTGCGGGGGTGCGCCCGCGCGACCTGCGCGCGATCGGGATCACGAACCAGCGCGAGACGACGGTGCTCTGGGAGCGCGCGACCGGCAGGCCCGTGCACAACGCGATCGTCTGGCAGGACCGGCGGACGGCCGAGCGCTGTCGCGAACTCCCCGCTGCGCGGTTGCGAGAGCTGACGGGGCTCGTCCCGGACCCGTATTTCTCTGCGACGAAGCTCGAATGGCTGCTCGCGCAGGAGGGCCGCACCAACGGGCTCGCGTTCGGCACCGTCGACGCATGGCTCGTCTGGAAGCTGACGGGCGGGAGGGTGCACGTGACCGACGCGACGAACGCGTCGCGCACGCTGCTCGTGTCGCTCGCGACGCTCGACTGGGACGACGAGCTGCTCGCGCTCTTCGGCGTGCCGCGCGAGTTGTTGCCCGAGATCCGCTCCTCGAGTGAGATCGTCGGCGAGGGCGAGCTGCTGGGCGCGACGCTGCCGATCGCGGGCATCGCCGGCGATCAGCAGGCAGCGCTCTTCGGGCAGGCGTGCTTCGAGCCAGGCCAGGCGAAGGTGACCTACGGGACGGGCAACTTCGTGCTCGCGCACACGGGCGGGGCGAGCGGGCCGCCGCCGCACGGGCTCGTGCGCACGGCCGCGGCGCGGCTCGATTCACCCGCGTACGCGCTCGAAGGCTCGATCTTCGTGACGGGCGCCGCGTTGCAGTGGCTGCGCGACGGGCTCGGCCTGCTCGCGAACGCGGAGGAGAGCGAGCGTCTCGCCACCGCTGTTCCCGACAGCGGCGGCGTCTACTTCGTCCCCGCCCTGACGGGCCTCGGGTCGCCGCACTGGGCGCCCGACGCGCGCGGGCTGATCACCGGCCTCACGCGCGGCACGCGCCGCGAGCACCTGGTGCGTGCCGCGCTGGAGGCGATCGCGCTTCAGACTGCCGACGTGTTCGACGCGATGCGCGGCCACCGCGAGTCGCTTCGCGCCGACGGCGGTGCGACGGCCAACGCGTTCCTGATGCAGCTGCAGGCGGACCTGCTCGGGATCCCCGTCGAAGTCGCGGCTGAGCGGGAGACGACTGCGATCGGCGCGGCCGGGCTCGCCGGGCTCGCGCTCGGCACGTGGTCGCTCGACGAGCTGGCCGGTGGGTGGCGGCTCGGGGCTCGTTACGAGCCACGCAGCGAGCCGGCCGGGCTGCGCGAAGGCTGGAGCCAGGCCGTCGCCCGCACGATATATCAGTAGTATACGAGTGTGGACATCACGGTGCTCCCGCCCGTCGAGGGGGCGCGGTCCCTCAGCGACGAGGCCTACCTTCGGATTCGCGACCTGATCGTCGCGCTCGAGCTCGCGCCGGGGTCGATCGTCAACGAGCGCGAGCTGATGGAACGTCTCACGCTCGGCCGGACGCCCGTCCGGGAAGCGCTGCGAACGCTCGCGCAGGAGGGGCTCGTCGAGGTCTATCCGCGGCGCGGGATCTTCGTTTCGAGCGTCGACGTCGGCGACCTCGCCAGCCTGTCAGAGGTGCGCCAGCTGCTCGAGAGCCACGCGGCGCGGCTCGCCGCCGAGCGAGCCTCCGAGGACGAGCGCAAGGAAGCCGGCGCGCTGAGCAAGGAGCTCGGACGCCAAGCGAGCGCGCGCGAGCTGATCGAGCTCGACCAGCGCATCCACCGCCACGTCTACCGCTGCACGCACAACCCGTTCCTCGAGAAGACGCTGAACGAGTACTACGTGCTCACGCTGCGCATCTGGTTCCTCGTCCTGGACCGCGTCGCGCGCCTCGACGAGGCGGTCAAGGAGCACCGCGAGCTGATGGCCGCGATCCGCGACGGCGATCCAGACCGTGCGGAGGAGACGATGCGCCGCCACGTGCGCGGGTTCGAGCAGGCGATCCGCCGCGTCCTCTGAGGCGGAGGGACCGCGCACGCGGCCCCTCCGCGGATCAGAACGTCAGGACAGCCAGGAATCGACCTTGGATTTGTTCTCGTCGGCCCATTTCTTGCCGGCAGCGTCGGGATCCATCTTGTCGCCGGCGATCCACTTCGCGACCAGTTCCTGGTCGTCGTTCGTCAACTTGAACTTCTTCAGCATGTCGTACGCCGGCGAGCCGCTGTCGGCGAACTTCTTGCTGAAGATCTTGTTGATGATCGTGACGTCATAGGCGCACTTGTACTGGTTCACGTCACCGCCCGCCTTGGCGTCGTCCGTGCAGCCGTCGAACCGCTTCGGAAGCATCACCTCGGCGAGGTCGTACTCCTGATTCAGGTACTGCGGCGTGTACCAGTAGAAGATGACCGGCTTCTTCTGCTTGTACAGCTGGCTCCAGCGCGCCACCTGCGCGGGCTCGGCGCCGGCCGTCACGAACTTGAAGTTCAACCCGAGCGCCTTGATCAGCTCTTTGTCCTTCTGCACGTACGACGGGTCGCCGCCGAGGAACATGCCCTGCGAGCCGGACTCGGCCGTCTTGAAGATCGTCTCCTTGCCCTTCAGGCCCTCCCACGACTTGAACTCGGGGTGCTGGTCCATCAGGTACTTCGGGATGTACCAGCCGATGTGGCCCTCGACGCCGAGTGGGCCGCCCTGGACGACCTTGGTTCCGTTGTCGATGTACTGCTCGTACTGATCGACGTGCTGCCAGTCCTCGAGCACCGCGTCGACCTTGCCGTCGGCCATCGCCTGGAAGACGGGGATCTCGGTGATCTTCGTGATCTGGACATTGCAGCCGAGGTTGTTCTCGAGGACGTACTTCGCGATGTACGTATTGGCGGTCGAGCCGGCCCAGGCCTGCTCGTTGAGCGTGACGGTGCCGCATTCCTTCTTGGCTGTGCCGGCCGCTTCCGTGGTGCCGCTGGACTCTTTCTCGCTCCCGCAGCCCGCGGCCGCGAATGCGAACGCGATCGCGACGGCGGCCCCCAACCGGACGTGATTCCTCATGCAGCTCTCCTTTGCCGTTGCCTGATTCGGATGAGCGACCGGAGGCCCCCGCCGCCCGGCCGCGTGCGCCGCTCGCCTTGGGTGACCCGGTCGAGGGCGATGCCGAGGGCGAGGATCGCGAGCGACGCCACGACGCCCTGCCCGAACTCGTTCCGCTGCAGCCCGCGCGCCACTTCGTCTCCCAGCGCGCCCGACCCGACGAGCCCGCCGATCACGACGACGGCGAGCACCATGATGATCCCCTGGTTGATCCCGAGCATGATCGCGTCGCGCGCGAGCGGGACCTTCACCTTCGTGAGTACCTGCAAGCGTGTCGCGCCGAAGGCGGTCGCGGCCTCGACGGTGTTCGGGGCGACGTCGCGGACGCCACGCTCGACGAGCCGGATCACAACCGGAACCGCATAGAGCACGCCGGCCACGACGCCCGGCACGCGCGACACCGGCATCAGATAGATGAACGGGATGATGTAGACGAGCTGCGGCAGCGTCTGCAACACGTCGTTCACGGGACGCAAGGACTTCGAGACGGCAGAGCTCTCGGCGGCCCAGACGCCGAGGGCGACTCCGAACGCCACCGCGATCACCGTCGCCACGAGCACCTGTGAGGCGGTGTCCATCGCCGGCTCCCAGACACCGAGGACGCCGATCGCGGAGAGCATCAGGAATGCCGTGATCGCGGGGCGCAGGCCGCTGAGCACGTACGCGATCGCGACCACACCGACGAGCGTCACGAACCAGGGCGTCTCGACGAAGAACGTGCGCAGCGGCTCGAGACCGTACTGCACGAGGAAGTTCCCGATCGGCTCCGTGATGCCGAAGACGAACGACGACGGGTCCTGTACGTAGTCGAGCGCCCCCTGGATCTTCTTGAGCACCCAGCCGTCGACGTTCGCCTGATAGACGGTCGTGCTCGTCTCGAACTGATCGGGGTAGACCCCACCGGCCCCGAAGACCTTCGCGAGGACCACGGCGCCGAGCACACCGACTGCCGTGCCGGCCGTCAGCAACCTCAGGCGCCGCCTCAGCTCGTCCGTCACGTGGCGGCGAGTCGGGTCGGTGCGCTCGGCGATCGCCGAGGTCGCGCGGTCGAGCGCAATCGCCATGATCACGATCGCGAAGCCGCCGAGGAGCGCGCGCGCCGGATAGGAGTAGAGGCCGTTGGTGACGACGTCCCCGAGCCCACGGCCGCCGATCAGCCCGGCGATCACCACCATCGAGAGCGCAAACAGGATCGTCTGGTTGACGGAGAGCAGGAGCATCCGCCGCGCAAGCGGCAGCTGCACCTTGAAGAGCGTCTGCAGGCGCGTGGCGCCCAGCGCCTGCGCGGCCTCGACGGTGTTCGGCGTCACGCCTCGGATTCCGAGCGCCGTGATCCGGATCGCGACCGGGACGGCGTAGATCATCGTCGAGATCACCGCCGCAGCGGGCCCGACCGAGAAGAGGATGACGACCGGCATCAAGTATGCGAACGGCGGCACGATCTGCATCGCGTCGAGGACCGGCGTGATCGCGCGCTGGAACCGCGTCGACCGGCCCGCGAGGATCCCGAGCGGCATCCCGACGAGCAGCGACAGCCCGACCGCCGCGAGCATCAGCGCGAGCGTCTGGATGCTCTCCTCCCAGAGGCCCATCAGCGCGAAGGACGCGAACGCCGAGAGGATGATCAGCCCCGCGCGCCACCCTCCCCACCGAAGCACGATCAGCGTTCCGGCGACCGCCGTCCCGACCCACGTCATCCAGACCAGCAGATCGTTCAGCCACGTGACGAGCTTGTCGGCGAAGATGCGGAACCCGTCGAAGACGGCGAAGAGCGGGTTCGGATTCGCGGCCCCGCGCTGATCGATCAGCCAGGCCTGAAAGTCGTCGAGGTTCCCGGCGAGCGAGGTCCAGGTAAGCGCCGCCGGCCACGGAAAGTTGCTCCGCGCGACAAGAAAGCCGATGAAGATGAGCGCGAAGATCCCGGCGACCAGCCCGGCGCGGCTGCGCCACCAGGGAACGTGGTGGATGACGACCGGTGCGCTGACTCGCTCCGTCGCGACGGACAAACGCTAGCTCCTCGCGGCGATTGTCTCGAGCACCATCATTCGGTCGACGACGCCGACGACGCGGCCGTCCTCGACGGCCCGAACCGGCTTCTCGTTCGCGGCGATCACCGGCACCGCGTCTCGCACCGTCGTCCGCACGTCGAGCGCCGGTCCGTCGCTCGCCTCGTTCCCTTCGGGCTCGCGCATGATCCAGCGCAGGGTAAGCACGCGGCTGCGCGGGATGTCGCGCACGAAGTTGGCGACGTACTCGTCCGCGGGCGAGCCGACGAGCTCCTCGCCGGTCCCCAGCTGGACGATCTGGCCGTTGCGCATGATCGCGATCCGGTCGCCGAGCCGGAGCGCCTCGGACAGGTCGTGCGTGATGAAGATCATCGTCTTCTCGGTCTCGACCTGCAGGCGGAGCACCTCGTCCTGCATGTCCCGCCGGATCAGCGGATCGAGGGCGCTGAACGGCTCGTCGTAGAGCATCACCGTCGGGTCGACGCAGAACGCGCGGGCGACGCCGACGCGCTGCTGCATCCCGCCCGACAGCTGGTCGGGGAACTGGTGCTCGACGTCCTCGAGCCCGACGAGGTTCAGGATCCCGCGTGCGCGGTCGAGCCGTTCGTGCTTCGGAACTCCTCGCACCTCGAGGCCGAAGGCGACGTTCTCGACCACGGTTCGGTGCGCGAGCAGGCCGAAGTGCTGGAAGACCATCGAGACCTTGTGCCGGCGGAGCTCGCGGAGCTCCGACGTGTTGCAGGAGGTGATCTCCGTCCCGTCGATCTCGATCGTCCCCGCGGTCGGCTCGATCAAGCGGATCAGCGTTCGCGCGAGCGTCGACTTGCCGGAGCCCGAGAGGCCCATGACGACGAAGACCTCCCGCGGCCAGACCTCGATCGAGACGTCGCGGACGGCGACGGTGCAGCCCGTCTTCGCGCGCAGCTCGCGGCGCGGGAGATCGGCGTCGGGCGAACCCACGAGGCGGTCGCCGTGTGGCCCGAACACCTTCCAGACGCCCTGCGCGCGGATGAGCGGGTCGCGGGTGCGGTCGACGCGGTCGCCCGGCCAGTTCGGAATCGCCGGGACTGTCAGCTCAGAAGAGGCCAACGGTCCTCCCTTCGTCGTCGATGTCGACGGTGAACGCGGCGGCGCTTCGGCCCAGGCCGGGCATCGTCTGCATGTCCCCGCAGAGCGCGACGAGCCAGCCCGCACCGGTGTAGGCCCGAAGGTCGCGGACGGTGACCGTGAACCCGGTGGGGGCGTTGGGGAGCGTCGCGTCGTGCGAGAGGGAGAGGTGGGTCTTGGCCATGCAGATCGGCAAGGTGTCCAGTCCGGTCCTCGTGAACTGACCGATCTTCTCTCTTGCAGTCTTCAAAAGGAAGACCCCATCGGCCCCGTAGACCCGTTTTGCGATCGCCTCGATCTTGTCTTCAATCGGGGCTTCCAGGGGGTAGGTGTACTCGAAAGACGTCGGCTCGTCGGCCGCTGCGGCGGTCGCCTCGGCCAGCGCGGCCGCTCCGGCCCCGCCCTGCTCGAAGGCGTCGTTGACCTCGGCGGCGTAGGCGCCGTGCTCGAGCGCGATCCTCCGTACGAGCTCCACCTCGTCGGGCGTGTCGCCGGGAAAACGGTTGACGGCGACGACCGCGTGCAGCCCGAACTCCTCGACGATCGCGAGATGGCGCGCGAGGTTCGCGCCTCCCGTCTCCAGATCGCCGCCGCCGTGGTGCTTGAGGGCCTTGACCGTCGCCACGAGCACGACCGCGTTCGGGCGCAGCCCACCCGCGCGGCAGACGATGTTGAAGAACTTCTCCATGCCCATGTCGGAGCCGAAGCCGCTCTCGGTGACGACGTAGTCACCGAGCTTGAGCGCGAGCCGGTCGGCGACGAGCGAGTTGTTGCCGTGCGCGATGTTCGCGAAGGGCCCGCAGTGGATCAGCGCCGGCTGCCCCTCGAGCGTCTGCACGAGGTTCGGCTTGAGCGTCTCCTTGAGCAGCACGGTCATCGCGCCGCCGGCGTGCAGATCGTCGGCGCTGATCGGCTCGCCCTCGTACGTGGCGCCGATCGTGATCGCGCCGAGGCGAGCGCGCAGGTTCTGCAGATCGCGTGCGACCGCGACGATCGCCATCACCTCGGAGGCCGCCGTGATGTCGAACCCCGTCTGGCGGACGTAGCCGTTCGCGCGCCCGCCGAGCCCGACCGCGATGTCGCGCAGCGCGCGGTCGTTGATGTCGACGCAGCGGCGCCACGTGATCGAGAGCGGGTCGATCCCCAGCGCGTTGCCGTGCAGGATGTGGGCGTCGATCATGGCCGCGAGCAAGTTGTTCGCCGCCCCGACCGCGTGGATGTCGCCGGTGAAGTGCAGGTTGAGGTCCTCCATCGGCACGACCTGGGCGAAGCCGCCGCCCGCGGCGCCGCCCTTGATCCCGAAGACCGGGCCGAGCGACGCCTCGCGCAGGCAGAGCACGGAGCGGTGGCCGAGGTAGCCGAGCCCCTGGGTGAGGGAGACCGAGGTCGTCGTCTTGCCTTCGCCCTGAGGCGTCGGCGTGACGGCGGTGACGTCGATCAGCTTCGCGTCCTCGCGGGCCGCGAGGCGGTCGAGCACAGTGAGGTCGACCTTCCCCTTGAAGCGTCCGTAGAACTCGAGCTCGTCAGGGAGGATCCCCGCGTCGGCCGCGATTTCCTCGATCGACCGGAGCTGTGCGCTCTGGGCGATCTCGAGGGAGGAAGGCATCTGTGTCGCCATGGCGTGAAATACTTGTGCGACGCACGCTAATATATCACCCGTGGCGGCGTTTCCCACCTCCGCACGGGCAGTCGTGATCGGGGCCGGGATCGTCGGGAACAGCCTCGTCTACCACCTGGCCCGCCTCGGCTGGCGCGATCTCGTGCTCGTCGAGAAAGGGCCGCTCCCGAACCCCGGCGGCTCGACCGGCCACGCCTCGAACTTCATCTTCCCGGTCGACCACTCGAAGGAGATGACCGCGCTCACGAAGGACAGCGCGCGCCAGTACGAGGAGCTCGGCGTGCTGACGATCAGCGGCGGGGTCGAGGTCGCGCGCACGCCCGAGCGCATGGAGGAGCTGAACCGGCGCGTGTCGTCGGCGACGTCGTGGGGCGAGCCGGGAACGGAGCTGCTCACGCCCGAGGGCGTCGTCGAGCAGGTCCCGTACGTCAATCCGGACGCGATCCTCGGCGGCTGGTACACGCCGGGTGTCTCCGTCGTCGACCCGTTGCGCGCGGGAACGCTGATGCGCGAGTACGCGCAGGAGCACGGCGGTCTGCAGATCGCGAACGCCGAGGTGACGGGGATCGACGTCGAGAACGGCCGGCGGCCGCGCGTGCGCCGCGTCCGTACGGACAACGGCGATATCGACGCCGAGGTCGTCTTCATCGCGTGCGGTGTTTGGAGCCCGCGCATCGCGCGCATGGCCGGCGCGTCGATCCCGCTGACACCGGCCGTGCACCAGTTCATCACCGTCGGTCCGATCCCGCTCTTCGAGGAGACGCAGGGCGAGATCGCGTATCCGATCGTGCGCGACGTCGACACGAACATGTACGAGCGCCAGAACGGAAGCGACATGGAGGTCGGCTCCTACGCGCACCGGCCGATCCTCATGGAGCCCGACGACATCCCTTCGATCGAGGACTCGGCGCTGACTCCTACGGAGCTGCCGTTCACGTCCGAGGACTTCGACCCGCAGCTGGAGCAGGCGCTCGAGCTGATGCCGGAGATCCTCACGACCGAGGGTGCGGGCATTCGCCACGCAATCAACGGGCTGCTCTCGCTCACGCCCGATGGGATGCCGATCCTGGGCGAGACGCCGGAGGTGCAGAACCTCTGGTCGGTCGCGGCGGTGTGGATCAAGGAAGGCGCGGGGATCGCGCGCGCCGTCGCCGAGGTCGCGACCGAGGGCGCCTCCGAGATCGACATCCACGGCGCCGACGTCTCGCGCTTCTGGCCGCACCAGCGCACGCACCGGCACGTCGCCGCGCGCTCCTCCGAGGGCTACAACAAGACCTACGGGATCGTCCATCCGATGGAGCAGTGGGCCTCGAACCGCGGCGTGCGGCTGTCGCCGTTCTACGCGCGCGAGGAGGCGCTCGGCGCCCGCTTCTACGAGACGGCGGGCTGGGAGCGGCCGTGGTGGTACGAGTCGAACGCGCCGTTGCTCGAGGAGTACGGCGACCTCGTGATGCCGCGCGCGGCGGAATGGGAGTCGCGCTGGTGGTCGCCGATCATCAACGCGGAGCACCTCGCGATGCGCGACCGTGTGGCGATGATCGACCTCAGCGCGTTCGCGCTCTTCGACGTCGTCGGCGCGGGTGCGCTCGACTATCTGCAGGGCGTCGCGATGGCGCAGTGCGACGTGCCGCCGGGCCGCGTGATCTACACGCCGATCCTGAACGGGCACGGCGGCTTCAAGTCCGACCTGACGATCATGCGGCTCGACGACGCGCACTTCCGGATCGTCACGGGCGGGCTCGACGGGCCGCGCGACTTCAAGTGGTTCCGCGACAACTTGCCCGAGGACGGGTCGGTCGGCCTCGTGGACGCGACCTCCGCGTGGTGCACGCTCGGGCTCTGGGGCCCGCGCGCGCGAGACATCCTCTCCTCGGTCACGAGCGACGACGTCTCGCACGAGGGCTTCCCGTTCATCCACGTACGTCCGATCGAGATCGGGCCGGTGCGCGTGCTCGCCTCGCGCATCTCCTACGTGGGCGACCTCGGCTGGGAGCTGTACGCGCCGATGGAGCAGGGGCAGGCGCTCTGGGACGTGCTCTGGGAGGCTGGGCAGCCGCACGGGCTCGTCCCGGCCGGGATCGGCGTCTACGGGACGACCGGCCGGATCGAAAAGGGCTACAGGCTCTTCGGCGCCGAGCTCGAGTCCGAGTACAACGTCGTCGAGGCCGGGATGCAGCGGCCGAAGGTCAAGGAAGCGGGCTTCGTCGGCAAGGACGCGCACCTGCGTCACCGCGAGGAAGAACCTGCGGCGCTGCTCTGCACGCTCACCGTCGACGACAACACGTCCTCGTCAGGCGTGAAGCGCTACATGCTGGGGCGCGAGCCGATCCTCACGCCCGAGGGCGGGCGGATCGTCGACAGCAAGGGCCGCTCGTCGTACGTGACGAGTGCCGGCTCGGGGCCGTCCGTCGGCAAGCATGTGCTGATGGCGTACCTGACGCCCGAGCACGCGGTCGAGGGCAACTCGCTCCTTGTCCAGTACATGGGCGAGCGTTACCCGGTCACCGTCGCGGTCGCGGGCTCGCGGCCCCTGTTCGATCCCGAGAACGCGCGCGTCCGCAGCTGATGAACACGCTCGTCTGCGTCAAGCGCGTGCCGGAGACCGGCGCACGGATCACGCTCACCGCCGACGAGCAGGAGATCGACACGAGCTACCTCGGCTTCACGATCTCGCCGCACGAGGAATGCGCGGTCGAGGAGGCGCTGCGGATCGGCGGGACGACGACGGTGCTCACGCTGGGCCCGCCGGTGGCCGTCGAGCAGTTGCAGAACGCGCTCGCGATGGGGATCGACTCCGCGATCCTGCTCGAGACCGACGGCGCCGACTGGAACGCGGAAGCGACTGCCGAGGCGATCGTCGACGCCGTGCGCGAGCAGGCGGAGCCGTTCGACCTCCTGCTGTTCGGGAACGAGTCGGCCGACACCGGCGGCTACCAGGTCGGCGTCCGCGTCGCGTACGCGCTCGGGCTGCCTTGCGTGACCGGGATCAAGCGCCTGGAGCTCCGCGACGGCGTCGCGGTAGCCGGGCGCGAGGCCGGCGGCGGCTGGGAGATCTTCGAGGTGCCGATGCCGGCGGTCGTAACGGTCAAGGAGGGGATCAACCTGCCGCGCTACCCGTCGCTCCCGGGCCGGCTGCGCGCGAAGAAGGCGCCGATCCAGACGGTCGCCGTGACGCCGCGGCCGTCGGCGCTCGAGAAGATCCGGCTGGTCGTCCCGCAGGAGGAGGGGCGGCACGCGGAGATCCTCGGCACGGGACCCGACGCTGCGCCGCGCGTGGTCGAGACCTTGCGCGAGCTGGGGCTCGTCTCGTGAACCTCTGCCTCGTCGACGACGATCCGGTCTCGCTCGAGGCGCTGACGTTCGCTCGCCGCTTCGGCGACGTCGAGCCGATCCGCTTCGCCGGCGACTACGCGCCCGAGGCGTGGGCGGCGGCCGTCGTCGAGCTCGCGCCCGAGCTCGTCGTCGGGCCCGGAACCGACCGCGGCCACGAGGTCCTGGCCCACGCCGCCGCGCGGCTCGGCGTGCCGCTGGCCGCGAACTGCGTGGAGGCGAAAACCGACGGAGACGCGTTACTGCTGACGCGCCAGCGCTGGGGCGGCAGCCTGCTCGAGGAGGCGCGTTTGTCGGGATCGCCGAAGCTGCTCACCGTCGCGCCGCACGTCGTCCCGGCGGCGGATGCAGTCGAGGCCCGCGAGCTGACGCCGTCGCTCGAAGACGCGCGCGTCCGCGTGGTCCGGCGGGAGGAACCCGAAGCGGGAACGATCCGCCTCGACACCGCGCGCGTCGTCGTCGGCGGCGGCCGCGGCGTGGGGAGTGCCGAAGGCTTCGCGCTCCTCGAAGAGCTGGCCGAGCTCCTCGGCGGCGCGGTCGGCGGCTCACGCGTCGTCACGAACCTGGGTTGGCGCCCGCATGCCGACCAGGTCGGCCAGACGGGCGCGCGCATCGCGCCGGACCTCTACATCGCCTGCGGGATCAGCGGCGCCATCCAGCACATCGTCGGCTGCAAGGCCGCCAAGCGGATCCTCGTCATCAACAAGGACGAGCACGCCCCGCTCGTCGCGCGCGCCGACTACGCCGTCATCGGCGACCTCCACGAGATCGTTCCGGCCATCGTGGCCGAGCTGCGCGAAGCACACATGGCCGCTACGGCCTCTTGATGCTCGACACCGTGTAGGGCGGCCCGTCCGTCTCGAAGAACTCTGAGTTGACGACGAGGAGGCGGTCGTGCGCGATCGCCGCGGTCGTCGGGGTCTTGAACGTCGGGTCGGTGGTCGTCTCGACGATGTCGCCGACGGTGCCGGCCTCGCTCAGCTTCACCTCGGTCACGAGCTCCTGCGCATTCTGGATGACGATCAGGTTGCTGCCGTTGATGACAAGTCCATCGCCGTTGACGAGCGACCCACCCTTGACCGGGATCTCGGTGATCGTCCGCACGAGCGGGTTGTCGGTCGGCTCGATCCGCCAGAGGCGCCCGTTGCTCGACTGGATGGAGATCAGCGCCTTGCCGTTCTCGGTCGTGACGAGGCCGTTGAGGTTGAAGTCGCCCGGCACGTACGCGATCTCGGGCGCGACCGGAATCGCCTCTACCGGGCCGGCGCCGGACTCGATGCTCTCGGCGCGCACGCGCCAGAGGACCGGGCGGAACGAGTCGGTCACGTAGAGGTCGCCGTTCTTCGTCAGGGCGAGATCGTTGAGGAAGCCTCCCGGCCCGGTGTCGAAGCGTCCGAGCAACGCTCCGGTCGCCGTGTCGTAGACGAAGATCGCACCGCTGAAGGCCCCGGCGATGTAGAGCCGGCCGTCCTTGTCGACCTTCATCCCGGTCGCGCCGGTGCGGCCGTCCTGCCCCGACGGCAGGAACGGATGGACGATCGCGTCGTCGAGCGTGCCGCGATAGACGGCACCGGTAAACGCGTGGCTCACATAGAAGAACCCGGTGCGCTGATCGAACGCGACGCCCTCCGGGTTGCCGTCGCCGGGCAGCAGTGTGTAGACGCGCGTTGCGGGACTATCGGCGGCGGCGATAGCAGGCAGCACAGCGGTCGCAAGCGCGAGCAGGCAGACGAGGCGGCGTAGCATCTGGCTCCTCCGTTTCGGTCGTGACAACGACGCGACCTTATCTCCAGGATCTGAGAAAGTCAGTCATGCTCGTCGGCCTCGGCCACGTCGATCTCGTCTGTCGCGACCTCCCCCGGTCGCTCGCGTTCTACGGCGCAGTCTTCGGCCCGCTCGGGCTGGAGGCGCCGGTTCAGGTCGAGGGCGAGCGCCGCGAGCTGATCCACTACTTCCGCTTCCCGGAGCCGGGCTCGGGCTCGTTCGGGCTGCGGCAGGCGTCGGGGCCCGAGGCCGAGCAGCCGTTCGAGCTCTACGCGCCGGGCTTTCATCACGTCTCGTTCGCCGTCGAGACGCGTAAGGACGTCGACGCCGTGTACGTGGCCGCGCGTGACGCCGGCGCCACCGTCCTGCACGCGCCGCGCCTGTTCCCGGAGTACCGCGCCGACTACTACGCGACGTTCTTCCTCGACCCCGACGGCTTCCGGCTCGAGGTCGCGACGAGCCGCGACGCTCGCTCCTAGGCGAGCAGGCGCTTGATCTCGCCTGCGGCCCGGACGGCCTGCAGGCCGACTTCCGGGAGCCGCTCCCGGAATACGCGATGCTCTGGACCCCATACGCTGACGATCGCGACGGGTCGCTGCCGCTCGTTCAGCACGGCCGACGACGCGCCGTAGAGCGTTTCTTCGAGCTCGCCGGCGCAGATGCTGTAGCCGTCGCGGCGGACGGCTTCGAGCTCGTCCTCGAGCTCTCGCCGGCTGGTGATCGTGGTGTCGGTGTAGCGCTTCAAGCGCACGGGCGTCAGCGCTTCGCGCTCCTCGCGCGGCAGCCACGCGAGGAAGGCCTTTCCGCTCGAGGTCGCGTGGAGCGGGACGGAGCGGCCGAGCCAGTTCGGCGACATGACGTTGGGCGCCTCGACCTGGTCGACGTAGACGAGGTTGAAGCGTTTCGCGACCGCGAGGTTGGCAGTCTCGCCCGTGCGCACCGCGAGCTTCTCGAGCACAGGCCGCGCGCGCCGCACGAGCGCGTCGTGGTCGCCGGCTGCGGCGATCTGGAGCACGGCGTGGCCGACGCTGTAGCGCTGCGTCGCCGGGTCGCGCTCGACGAACCCGTGGTGGTCGAGCGTGGCGAGCAGCCGCCACGCGGTGCTCCGGTTCAGGCCGGTCGCGCTCGCGAGCTCGCCGACGGACAGCGGCTGGCGGCTCCGTGCGACGGCCTTCAGCAGCTCTGCCGCGCGGTCGACGGCCTGGATCGTGCGCGGACTCGAGCTAGTCCCGTTCTTCATGGCTTCACTGAGAGTACTCGGGCGTCGAGCGCAATCACGCCCGTTGGCCGGACGAGAAGGGGGTTCACCTCGAGCTCCTGGATGTGCGGGCGTGCCGCGGCGAGCCGGGACAGGGCGGAGGCCGCTCGCGCGGCGGCGCGAACGTCGAGCGGCGGCCGGCCTCGCGCGCCGTCGAGAATCGCCGCGCACCGCAACGAGCGAAGGAGGTCTTCCGCCTGGTCGGGCTCGACCGGCGCGAGCGCGACGGCGGTGTCCCTGAAAAGCTCGGCGTAGATTCCACCGGCCCCGAGGAGCAGGATCGGACCGAAGCGCGGGTCGCGGCGCACGCCGACGATCAGCTCGAGTCCGTGCTCGGCCGTCTCGAGACGCTCGACCGAGCAGTGTGCGCCCAGCCGTGCAAGCGACTCGTACGCTCGGGCGAGGTCCGCAGGGCCGTCGATGCCGAGCACGACGCCGCCGGAGTCGGACTTGTGCTCGCGCGCGAGTGTCTTCAGGACGAGCGGGTAGCCGAGTGCGGCTGCGGCTGCGCGAGCCTCGTCGAGCGTCCGAACGGATCGGGCCTCGGCGAGCGGGATTCCCGCGTCGGCGACAAGCGCGCGCGCGGAGAGATAGTCCTCGTCCTCGGGACCCCCTGGCACCGGTTCGGGAAGAACCGGGACCGACGACGTTTCCGCCTGCGGTGCGAGCACGTCGAGAGCCGCCGCGGCGCGCTCGATCTCGCGGTGAACGACCACGCCCTCCCGCCGAAGCGCGTCCGCCGCCGCCGAGTCCGGATAGAGCGTGTGCACGACGACCGTGCGCCCGCGCGCTGCTGCGGCGCGGGCGAGGGTGATGGCTGTGTCTACCTCCATCACCGCGAGCTCCTCGACCTCGCCTCCGTAGCCGCCGAAGTACCCGGTCAGCAGCAGCGCGTCGACCTCGTCGGAGTCGAGCAGGATGCGGCTCACGTGCTCGAACCGCGCGAGATCCTGCTCGCCGCCCGCGAAGTCGATCGGATTCGTCGTCGTCGAGCCGGCGGGCAGCACGGCCGCGAGCTTCGAGCGGAGCGAGTCGGAGAGGACCGGCAGCTCGAGCCCGAGACCGCTGGCCGCGTCCGCTGCGATCACCCCGTGACCGCCTCCGTCCCCGAAGACCGCGAGGCGCCGACCGCGCGACCGTCTTCCGACGAGGAGCGCCTTGGCGACGTCGACGAGCTGCTGCGGCGTCGAGACGCGCACGATGCCCGCCGCCCGGCAGGCTGCATCCACTGTTGCGAGGCCGCTGACGAGCGCGCCCGTGTGAGAGCGCGCGGCACGTGCGCTCGCGGCACTCGCACCTGCGGTCAGGAGGACGACTGGCTTGCCCGAGGCGACCGTCGCCTGCGCGACGCGCGCGAACGCTCGCCCGTCTCTGAAATCCTCGATGTACAGCGCGACCGCGCGCGTGCCCTCGTGCGCGGCGAGGTTGGCGAGGAGGTCCGCAGGCTCGACGTCGGCCTGGTTCCCGAGCGATGCGAACCGCGAGACACCCAGTCCTTCGCGGCGCGCGAGCAACCCCAGCTCGAGCGCGAGGTTGCCACTCTGCGCGATCAGCCCCAGCCGGCCCTGCGGGAACTCGATCCACGGGGCGAGGTGGAGCTCGGCTTGTCCGTCGAAGACGCCGAGGCAGTTCGGCCCGAGCAGCGCTGAGCCGGCGGCCCGCACACGTTCGGCGAGCGCCGATTCGCGAGATCGCGCTTCGCCTCCCGCTTCCCCGAGGCCGGCAGTGATCCCGACGATCGCCCTCGCACCAGCCTCGAGGGCGTCGTCGACGGCTTCCTCGAACAGCGCCGGGCGCACGCTCACGACGACGAGCTCCGGCGGTGCGGGCAACTCGCGGAGCGCGGTGAAGACGCGCCGCCCGAGGATCTCCCCGCCCCGCCGGTTCACGAGGTAGACCGTCCGCCGGTGCTCGCCCGCGAGAGCGCCGCGGGCAAGCAGGTGTCCCCACTTGGCCGGGTCGGCGGAGGCGCCGACAACGGCCACAGAGGCCGGGGCGAAGAGCGACTCGAGCGGGCGGGGCACGCCACGATCATTGCAGCATGGACACACCGATTGCACGATGTGATCTTGACTGGACGCGGAAAGGCTGTTTGACTCGGCCCTTCGAAGGGCTCGGCAGCGACTCACGACGCCCAAGGAGGCGACACGTATGAGCGAGCATGAGGACCCCCTTCAGCCGGATCTGAACCACGGCCTGACCCGCGACGAGCTGCTCCGTCGCGCCGCGGTCGGCGGCGTGGTCGTCCTCGGGAGCGGCTCGCTCGCCGAGCTCGCGGAAGCGGCCATCGCCGCTCAGCGGCCGAAGCGCGGCGGGACGTTCCGGATCGGCGTCTCCGGCGGCGGGGCGAAGGACTTCATCGACGGCCAGAACATCGTCACGCGTCCCGACCAGGCGCGCATCGTCACGGGCTGGGAGACGCTGGTCACGTTCAACTCGAACTTCAAGCTCGTCTTCGGCGGCCTGGCCGAGGAGGTCAGCACGAAGACAGGAGACGTGTGGACGATTCGCGTCCGCAGTGGCATCGAGTTCCACAACGGCAAGACGCTCGGCGCCGACGACGTCATCTACTCGCTGCGGCGCCTGATCAACCCGAAGCTGAAGCTGTTCGGCGGCGCCGCCCTCGCGTCGATCGACCCGAAGCGGATGAAGAAGCTCGACAAGCGCACGGTCCGGCTCTTCCTGAAGCGGAAGGACGGGACGATCCTCGACGCGCTCGGCCAGTACGTCGCGGGCATCGTGCCCGTCGGCTACAGCCCGAACGCCATCGGGAAAGCGCGGCCGAACATCGGCACCGGTCCCTACAAGGTGGAGAGCTTCACGCCCGGCCAGCGAAGCGTGCACGTGCGGAACCCGAACTACTGGCGCTCGGGGCAGCCGTATTTCGACCGCGTCATCATCATCGACTTCCCCGATGACAGCGCGCGGGTGAACGCGCTCCTGAGCGGACAGATCGACGCGATGACCGACGTCCCGCCTGCGCAGGTCCGAGTCGTCAACGGCCGTGCCGGGAAGAAGGTGCTCGAGTCCCCGAGCGCGGCGTGGACGCCGATCTGCATGCGCGTCGACGCAGCGCCGTTCAACGACGTGCGCGTCCGGCGGGCCATGCGGCTGATCGCCAACCGCCCGCAGATGGTCAGTCAGGCGCTCGACGGTCACGGGCGCATCGGCAACGACCTCTACGCGCCCTTCGACGAGGACTACAACCGCGGGCTGCGGCAGCGCCACCAGGACCTCGCCCAGGCGCGATCGCTCCTGCGTGCGGCGGGAAAGAGCGACCTCAGGGTCGACCTGCAGACGACGAACGGCGCCGTCGGCATGAACGAGGGTGCGCAGGTCTTCGCGCAGCAGGCGCGGGGGGCCGGCGTCACCGTGAACGTCAAGATCCTCGACAGCCAGGCGTTCTACAGCGACCAGTACCTGAAGTGGCCGTTCTCGACGGACTTCTGGGGCTCGCGGAACTACCTCTCGCAGGTCGCCGCGGGCAGCCTGCCCTCGTCGCCCTTCAACGAGACCCACTGGCCGGCGAACAGGAGGTTCATCACGCTCTACACGGAGGCGCTTCGCACTGTCAACCGGAAGAAGCGCCGCGAGATCCTCCACGAGATGCAGAAGATGGAGTACGACAGCGGCGGCTACATCATCTGGGGCTTCAGCACATTGCTCGACGGCTACAGCACGAAGGTCCAGGGCCTAAAGCGAGGCGACAAGGGCGTGCTTCCGCTCAACGCCTTCGGCCATGGCTACCGATCGATCTGGTTCAGCTAGACGAGCTGCGGGAGGCCGCGTGATCGGCGCGCGGCCTCCCGGCCCGTGGACTGGCGTCGGCTCGGGGCGTAGCATCCCGTGAGGATGCTGCGGCACGGCATCGTGGGGTTCGTCGTCAGGCGCACGCTGCTCGGGCTCCTGACGCTCTTCCTCGTCTCGATCGTCGTGTTCGCGGCGACGCAGGTGCTGCCCGGCGACCCGGCGCGCGCCATTCTGGGGCGGAACGCGACGCCCGAGTCGCTCAAGACCTTGCGCGAGCAGCTGAACCTCGACCGGCCTGTCGTCACGCAGTACACCGACTGGTTGGGCGGCCTCGTCACCGGCGACCTCGGGCGCTCCCTCGCCGCGAACGAGCCGGTCACGAAGCTGATCGGGAAACGCGTCGAGAACTCGGCCGTGCTGATGCTGCTCGCTGCCCTGATCAGCATTCCGCTCTCGATCGTGCTCGGATCGGTCGCGGCGAGACGACGCGACCAGCCGTTCGACCACGCGACGTCGATCGTCCTGCTCGCGCTTGCGGCACTGCCCGAGTTCGTGGTCGCGATCGGGCTCGTCGTGCTGTTCGCGACCACGGTCTTCGAGCTGCTGCCCGCCGTCTCCCTGATCCCGCCGGACGAGCACGCCTGGAGCCACCCGAAGGACCTCGTGCTCCCCGTCACGGCGCTCGTGATCGCGGTGACGCCGCCGATCGCGCGGATCATGCGCGCCTCGATGGTGGACGTGCTCGAAAGCGAGTACGTCGAGATGGCCCGGCTGAAAGGGCTGCCGGAGCGGACGGTGCTCTGGCGGCACGCACTGCCGAACGGGATCGCGCCCGCCATCCAGGTGATCGCGCTCAACCTCGCCTACCTCGCCGGCGGGATCGTCGTCGTCGAGTTCGTCTTCGCCTATCCCGGGATCGGCGGCGCGTTCGTCGACGCCGTCTCGAACCGCGACCTGCCGGTCGTGCAGGCGCTTGCGATCCTGATCGCCTCGCTCTACGTCTTCCTCAACGTCTTCGCCGACGTCGCGACAATCCTCGTCAGCCCGCGCCTGCGGACGTCGCTGAAGTGAGCCAGGCGACTGCACCTGCCGTCCCGGTCGTACAGCGCGTCCGGCGCCGGCGGCCGATCGTCCTCCTGCTCCGGCGCGCGTGGCGGCTGACCCGGACGAAGGTCGGGGTCGCGCTCGTGCTCCTGCTGCTCGGGATCGCTGTGATCGGCCCGCTGTTCGCGCCGTATACAGCCGACGAGTTCGCGGGCACGCCGTACGAGCACCCGTCGGCGCACGCGCGGCTCGGGACCGACGGCCTCGGCCACGACGTCCTCAGCCGGTTCCTCTGGGGCGGCCGCTCGATCCTCGGGCTCTCCGCGGCGGCGACCGCGCTCGGGCTGGTGCTCGGCGTGACGATCGGGCTGCTCGCCGCGTACTCGCGCGGGCGGCTCGATGACCTGCTCATGCGCCTGATGGACGTCATCCTCGCCTTCCCGTCGATCGTGCTCGCGCTCGTCGCGGTCGCGACGGTCGGGCCCAAGCTCTGGCTGCTCGTGCTCGTCGTCGGCCTGACGACGATGCCGCGCGTCGCGCGCGTCACGCGCGGCGCCTCGCTCGAGATCGTCGAGCGCGACTACGTCCAGGCCGCGGAGGCGATGGGCGAGCCGCGCCTGAAGATCCTCTCCGGCGAGATCCTCCCCAACGTCACGAGCCCGCTGATGGTGGAGGCGAGCCTGCGGCTGACCTACGCGATCGGGCTGATCGCAGGCCTCAGCTTCCTCGGCTTCGGGCGACAGCCACCGGCTGCCGACTGGGGGTTGATGATCAACGAGAACCGGCTCGGCCTGACGATCCAGCCGTGGGGCGTCGTCATGCCGGTGCTCGCCATCGTCGTCCTGACGATCGGCACCAGCCTGATCGGCGACGGCGTCGCGCGCGCGTCGGCAGGGATCGACCCGAGAGCGGGAGCAGAGTGACGGCGCCTGTACTCGAAGTCGAAGGCCTGCGCGTCGAAGTCGAGAGCACTGGCGTCGACATCGTCGACGAGGTCTCGTTCGAGATCGCTGCCGGCGAGGTCCTCGGGCTCGTCGGCGAGTCCGGCTCGGGGAAGTCCACGGTCGCGCTGGCGCTGCTCGGGCACACGCGGCGCGGTGCACGGATCGCGGGCGGAGAAGTCCGCGTCGACGGGCGCGACATCCTGCACCGGCGGCCTCCCGAGCTGCGCGCTCTGCGCGGCGGCACGGTCTCGTACATCCCCCAGGATCCCGCCTCTGCGCTCAACCCGGCTCTGCGAATCCGAACGCAGCTCGAGGAGATTCTCGCCGCACATCGGTACGGCGGGCGCGATCGACTGCAGGAGATGCTCGCCGAGGTTCTGCTCCCGCACGACGACGCCTTCCTTCGCCGCTACCCGCACCAGCTCTCGGGCGGCCAGCAGCAGCGGGTCGCGATTGCGATGGCGTTCGCGTGCCGCCCGCGGGTGATCGTCCTCGACGAGCCGACCACGGGTCTCGACGTGACGACGCAGGCCCACGTGCTCGCGACTGTGCGTCACCTGTGCGACACCCACGGCGTCGCAGCGCTCTACGTCAGCCACGACCTGGCCGTGGTGGCCGCGCTCGCGACGAGGGTCGCGGTCATGTATGCCGGCCGCATCGTCGAGACCGGGCGCGAGCGCGTGCTCTTCCGCGCGTCGGCACACCCGTACACGCGGCGCCTCGTCGAGGCGATTCCGGAGGTATCGGGGCGCCACGCGCTCGAAGGGATCGCGGGCACGGCGCCGCGCCCGGGGCAGCGTCCCGACGGCTGCTTCTTCGCGCCGCGCTGCTCATTCGCGGTCGACGCCTGCGTCGAGGCGTTCCCACCCGTCGAGCGGGTCGGCGATCGGCACGACGTCCGCTGCTTCCGGCACACGGAGGTGCTCGCAACCGCCGCGCGCGCTCGTCGGCCCGCCCCCGAGCTGCCTGCGGCCGACGCGGAGAGCGTGCTCATCGAGGTGCGTGGGGTCAACGCCGCGCACGGCGACCGGCAGGTGCTCTTCGACGTCGATCTGACGGTGAAACCGCGCCAATGCGTCGCACTCGTCGGCGAGTCGGGTTCCGGGAAGACGACGCTCGCGCGCTGCATCGCGGGTCTCCACCGCAACTTCGACGGCGAGCTCACGCTCCGCGGCAGCCCACTGCCCGCCGGCGCTCGTGCGCGCAACCGCGAGACGCGGCGCGAGCTGCAGTACGTCTTCCAAAGCCCGTACAACTCGCTCAACCCGCGCAAGACCATCGGACAGATCGTGGGGCAACCGCTGCGCCTGTTCTACGACCTCGGTTACCGCGACGCGCATGACCGCATCGCATCGACGCTCGAGCGGGTGCGGCTCAGTCCGTCCGTGATGCCGCGCTATCCGCACGAGTTGAGCGGCGGCGAAAGGCAGCGCGTCGCTATCGCCCGTGCGCTCGCCGCCGAGCCGACAATGCTCGTCTGCGACGAGATCACTTCCGCGCTCGACGTCTCAGTGCAGGCGGCGATCATCGACCTGATCGCGGAGCTGCAGCGCGAGATGCAGCTCGGGCTGCTGTTCGTGACGCACAACCTGGCGCTGATCCGGACGATCGCGGAGGAGGTGGCGGTGATGAGCGGCGGCAGGATCGTCGAGTCCGGAAAGGTCGACGACGTGCTCGACGCGCCGCAGGACGCCTATACGCGGGCGCTGCTCGCGGACACGCCGAGCATGGAAGCGGCACTCGCGGCAGCGGAGGCGTGACCGAGGTTCACGGCCGCGTCGCCGACGGCTTCGAAGCGGTCGCACACGATTTCGGGCTGACGCTCGGGCCTGACTCCGGAGCTGCGTTCGCGGCGGTCGTGGACGGGGAGCCCGTCGTCGACGTCTGGGGAGGCGCAGGTTGGCGCGAGGACACGCTCGCGCTCCTCTTCTCGGGCGGGAAAGGACTCGTCGCCGTCTGCGTCCTGATGCTGATCGAGCGTGGGGGCCTCGACCTCGCGGCACCTGTCGCCCGCTACTGGCCGGAGTTCGAGGCGAAGGAAGTGCTCGTCCGGCACGTCGTCTCGCACACCGCTGGGCTGCCCGGCCTTCGTCGGCGCTTTGCCGCCGGGGAGCTGCTCGACGGACGGAAACTCGCGGCGGAGCTTGCTGCGGAGGAGCCGTTCTGGGCGCCGGGCACGCGGCTCGCGTACCACGCGCTTTCCTTCGGCTGGCTATGCGACGAGCTGATGCGGCGCGTCGACGGCCGCAGCATCGGCCGGTTCCTCGCGGACGAGATTGCGGGACCGCTCGGGCTCGAGCTCTGGATCGGCCTGCCGCCGGCGGAGGAGCCGCGGGTCGTGCAGCTCGTGCGGGCGGAGGGCTACGGCGTCACATTCTTCGGCGACGTGCCCGACCCGCTGCTCGGCGCGCTCTACGGGGAGCTGCTCGACGGTCCGTTCCGTTGGAACGACGCGGTGTTCCACCGGGCCGAGATCCCGGCCGCGAACGGAATTGGGGCTGCACGCTCGATCGCTCGCCTGTACGCCGCGCTGCCGACCTTGCTTGCGAAGGACGTGCTCGACCTGGGCCGCACGGAGCTGTCGCGCGATCTCTGCGCCGTAACGCGACGTCCGTACGCGTTCGGCGTCGGCTTCGAGCTGCAGACGGAGCTCGGGTCCTTCGGCCCTCCCGCGAACGCCTTCGGCCACACAGGCTCTGGCGGCTCCGTGCACGGAGCGTGGCCCGACGAGCGCGTCGGCTTCTCGTACACCCCGAACGAGCTGCGCAGCGAGAGCGACGACGGACGCGCACAGCGGGTTCTCGCTGCGCTCCACGATGCGCTCAGGTGAGACGGCGTGCGTGCTCGAGCGTCGCCCAGAAGTCGTCACCCGTGTCGATGTAGCGACCCGTTCCCTCGGGGTGGTCCCACTTGGCGACCTTGCCGGTCGCGAGTGCACGGGCGACGAGGCGCCGCCGCCGCTGGCTCGCGCGCACGTCGCGGTCGAGGGCCGCGAGATCCCAGCGTCGATCAGCGGCTTCGCCGAGATCCGTGGCGTCGAGGTTCTCTCGCTCGCCGGGGTCGGCGTCGACGTCGTAGACGCAATCGGGCTCGCCCAGGGAGCGGATCAGCTTGAGCGATCCGCGCACGAGTGTCACCTGCGGCGCGCGCACGCCCTCTGCGAGGTACTCGAGCGGCAGATCACGCGCCGGCGGAGCTTCTCCTGTGAGCGCGCCGGCGAGGGAGATTCCGTCGAGGTCGTCGCTCGGCGTGCAGCCGGCGACGTCGACGAGCGTGGGTGCGAGGTCGAGCAGCGAGACGGGCTCGCGAACGCGTCGAGCGGCGAAGCGGTGCGGGCAGTGGACGATCAGCGGGACGCGGATCGAGTCCTCGAACGGCGCCATCTTGTACCAGAGGCCTCGCTCGCCGAGCATGTCGCCGTGGTCCGACGAGACGACCACGATCGTGTCCTCGGCGAGCACGTCGAGGATTGCGCCGACGTAGTCGTCGACCAGCGAGATCGCCGCGTAATAGCCGCGGCGCGCGAGCAGGGTCTGCTCGGGTGAGACGGGGATCCGCTCGGCGCCCACCATCGCGCGCAGGCGCCGAGTGGGCCGGTCGGGCGGGTTCGGCGGATCCGGATTGGCGGGCGGATCGATCTCGACGCCCTCGTAGCGGTCCCAGTACTCCGGTGGCGCCTCGTAGGGGTCGTGCGGATGCGTGAACGAGACCACGAGCAAGAGTGGCCGTGTGTCGCGGGCCGCGTCCTCGATCGCGCCGCGCGCGCGCTCGACGACCTCTGTGTCGTACTCGAGCTGGAGGGTCGAGCGCACGGGACCGGCCCGCAGCACGCTGCTCAGGTCGTGGTACCACGGGAGCCGCTCGTCGTCCTCGAGGTCCCAGTCCGGCACCCAGTCGAACCCTGCGGGGTAGACGTCGGTCATCGGCCGCTGCTCGAAGCCGTGCAGCTGATCCGGCCCGATGAAGTGCATCTTCCCGACGAGGACGGTGCGGTAGCCACGGGCGCGGAGGTGGTGCGCGAAGGTCGGCACGGCTGCGGGGAGCTCGCCCGCGTTGTCGATCGCGCCGGTGCGCGAGGGCAGCAACCCGGTCATCAGCGAGGCCCGCGAGGGGACGCAGAGCGGCGACGCGCAGAGGGCCCGCTCGAAGACGACGCCCTCCGCCCCGAGCCGCTCGAGGTGCGGCGCCAGGACGACCTCGTTGCCGTAGGCGGGGAGCGCCGAGGCGGCCAGCTGGTCGGCGAGCACGAGAGCGATGTGTGGCGGCTTGTTCACATCGTCCACTTCGTGTGATTATTGTGAACAGTGAACTGGGAGGTCTTCATCACCTGCGCGGTGACAGGGGTTGGGGACACCACCGGGCGCAGCGACCGCGTTCCGGTCACGCCGGACCAGATCGCCGACGCCGCGCTCGAGGCCGCCCGCGCGGGTGCGGCGGTCGCGCACATCCACGTGCGCGATCCTGCCACGGGCAAGGGCGCCCGCGACCCGAACCTCTACCGGAAGGTCGTGGAGCGCGTTCGGGCCGCCGACGTGGACGTCGTGCTCAACCTGACCGCGGGGATGGGCGGCGACCTCGTGCTCGGCGGCGAGGAGGCGCCTCTGCCCTTCGACGAGGCGGGTACCGATCTCGTCGGCGCGATCGAGCGGCTCGAGCACGTCGCAGAGCTGCTGCCCGAGATTTGTACGCTCGACTTCGGCTCGATGAACTTCGCGGCCGGCGGCGACTACGTGCTCGTCAACTCGCCCGCGATGCTGCGCGCGATGGCCAGGCGCGTCCAGGAGCTCGGCGTTCGGCCCGAGCTCGAGGTCTTCGACACGGGTCACCTCGTGCTCGTCAAGGAGCTGATCGCCGAGGGGCTGATCGACGAGCCGTGGCTGATCCAGCTCTGCGCCGGCATCCCGTACGGCGCGCCGGACGATCCGCTGACGCTGCTCGCGATGGTTCACCAGCTTCCGCCGGGCGCGATCTTCTCGACGTTCTCGATCGGCCGCATGCAGCTGCCGTACATTGCAATGGCGGCGCTCGTCGGCGGGAACGTACGCGTCGGGCTCGAGGACAACGTCTACCTTTCGCGGGGACGGCTCGCGACGAACGGCGAGCTCGTCGAGCGCGCGGTGCAGATCCTCGAGGCGATGAACGTGCGCGTGCTCGGGCCGGAAGAGGTGCGCGAGAAGCTGCGGCTGCGCAGGGCGGCATGAAGACAGTTGGTCTCCTCGGCGGCGGCGTGATCGGCGGCGGCTGGGCGGCGCGCTTCCTCCTGAACGGCGTCGACGTGCGCCTCTACGACCCGGATCCGGACGCGCCGCGCAAGGTCGAGGCGATGCTCGCGAATGCGCGGCGCGCGTACGGTCGATTGACGCTTGCACCCCTGCCCGAGGAGGGTTCGCTGTCGTACGTGGCGACCCCCGAGGAGGCAGCGGCGGACGCGGACTTCGTGCAGGAGAGCGCGCCTGAGCAGGTCGAGCTCAAGCGCGACCTGCTCGCGGCGGCGAGCCGCGTTGCCCGCCCGGACACCGTCTTCGCCTCGTCGACCTCCGGCCTGCGGCCGACGCTGCTGCAGAGCGCGATGGACGGGCCCGAGCGGCTCACCGTCGGGCATCCGTTCAACCCCGTGTATCTCCTTCCGCTCGTCGAGCTCTGCCCCGGCGAGTCCACGGCGCGCGAGACGCTCGACCGCGCCGCCGAGGTCTATCGCGCGGTCGGCATGAAGCCGCTCCGGCTCGAGCGCGAGGTCGACGGCTTCATCGCCGACCGCCTGCTCGAGGCGCTCTGGCGCGAGGCGCTCTGGCTCGTCAACGACGGCGTCGCGACGGTCGAGGAGGTCGACGACGCGATCCGCTACGGCCCGGGGCTCCGCTGGTCGCTGATGGGTACCTTTCTCCTCTACCGGATCGCCGGCGGCGAGGACGGCGTCCGGCACTTCATGGCCCAGTTCGGGCCCGCGCTGCAGTGGCCGTGGACGAAGCTGACCGACGTGCCCGAGTTGACCGAGGAGCTGCTCGCGACGATCGAGCGCCAGTCCGACGAGCAGGCGGGCGGGCGCACGACGGGCGAGCTCGAGCGCCTGCGCGACGACTGTCTCGTCAGCGTGCTGCAGGCGCTGCGCGTGCACGACGTCGGCGCCGGCGCCACGCTGCGCGAGTACGAGCAGGCGCTGCTCGCGCGCGCGGGCGGGAACCACCGGCGCCTCGGACCGCTGGTGCTGCACGAGACGCGCGTCGCGCCCGACTGGATCGACTACAACGGCCACGCGCACGAGAGCAGCTACCTCCGCGTGACGGGCGACGCGACGGACGCGCTCCTACGTTCGATCGGTGTCGACGCCGCGTACGTCGAGGCGGGCGGCAGCTACTACACGGTCGAGACGCATCTCCGTCACGTGAACGAGGCGACGGCAGAGGAGCGCCTCTACGTGACGACGCAGGTGCTCGGCGCTGACGAGAAGCGGCTCCACATCTTCCACCGAGTCGTGCGCGCGGGCGACGACGAGCTGCTTGCAACCGTGGAGCAGGTGCTCCTGCACGTGGACGCGGTCGCGGGTCGAGCGGCGCCGGCTCCGCCGGAGGTGCTTTCCCGTGTGCGTCGCCTCGCGGACGCGCACGCCGCGATTCCTGCGCCCGACGGAGCCGGTCGGCGCGTCGAGCTGAAGCGATGATCACCGCGCCGCGCACTCTGGACGAGGTCCTCGCGACAGCACGCGAGTTCGCGCGCACGCAGCTCCGGCCCGTTGCGCTCCAGTACGACGAGACCGAGGAGTACCCGTGGGACCTGCTGCACGCGGGAGCCGAACTCGGCCTCACCTGTTACGACCTCCCGACCGAGTTCGGGGGCGGCGGGATCGAGAAGCTCTCCGACAGCTGTCGCGTGATCGAGGAGCTGACGTGGGGCGACAGCCCGATCGCGCTGGTGATCACCCAGGCGGGCTTCTTCGCGGCGCCGGTGCTCGCACTCGGAACGGAGGAGCAGAAGCGCCGCTGGCTGCCGCCACTCTGCTCGATCCGCCCGCCCGCGTGCGCCGTCGCGATCACCGAGCCCGAGGCGGGTTCCGACGCGTCGGCGATCACGACGTATGCGCGCCGCGTCGAGGGCGGCTACGTGATCGACGGGCACAAGAAGTTCATCGGCAACGCGCCGGTCGCCGAGCGCTGCGTCGTCTTCGCCACCGTCGCGCCGGGGACGCGGTCGAAGGGCATCACGGCGTTCGTCGTAGAGCGCGACGACGAGGGATACGTGATCGGTGAGCGGCTGCCGAAGCTGGGCAGCCGGTGCTTCCCCGCCGGCGAGCTGCGCTTCGAGTCGTGCTTCGTCCCCGACGACCGGCGACTGGGCGAGGAGGGAGACGGCTTCCGCGGCCTGATGCGCGTCTTCGATAACGCGCGCGTGCAACTGGCCGCGAACTCGCTCGGCATCGGACGCGCGGCACTCGAGCACGCAGTCGAATATGCGAAGCACCGCGAAGCGTTCGGACGCCCGATCCACGAGTTCCAGGCGGTCTCGTTCCGTCTCGCCGACGCGAAGCTCAAGCTCGACCAGGCGCGCCTGCTGATGTACGAAGCGGCGAGGCTTGCGGACGAAGGAGCGACGTTCTCGACCGAAGCCGCGATGGCGAAGCTGGCCGCGTCCGAGGCCGCGTGGTTCGCAACGTGGGCCGCGAGCCAGACCCTCGGCGGCGCCGGCTACGTGCGCGACTCGCCTGTGCAGAAGTGGCTGCGCGACGCGAAGCTGGACGAGATCTGGGACGGGACGAGCGACATCATGCGTCTGATCGTCGCGCGTGATCTGTTCGCAGACGAGCGTCCAGCTCAGAAGTCGACGAAGTAGTCGAATGGTCGCGCGTCGGGCGCCTGCGACGTGCGCAGAACAGCCCAGGTGTGGTGTTCATCCTCGGCCGAAATCTCTTCGCGCGTCCAACCGAGATTGTTCACGCAGAACGACGAGGCGCGCGCGATTGCGGGCAGCTGATAGTCGTCGACGAACAGGATTCCCCTGGTCGGAGGAGCCGACCGAGGTAGACGAGATCGAGAAAGACCCCGTCGAACCTGTGGTTACCGTCGGCGAATGCAAGATCGAAGCGCCGACCCTCACTCAGGAAGCGCGGAAGGACGATTTGCGACTCCTCAGAGTGAAACTCGCCGAGCTCGGTGAGCTCGGCGTCCTTCAGGAATTGAAGACCGCAGTCGGCGAACCTGGTCGCCTGGTACGGGTCGACGGCGACGTGCCGCGCGGCCGCTTTGCCATTCTCGAGCAGGCCTGCACAGATGAACAGCGCCGCGACGCCATACCCGAGGCCGATTTCGATCGTGCGGCTCGCGCCTTCCCTCCTGACCCACTCTCTCAACGCTTCGCCTTCCGCCGCGTTCACGGCAACGGGGAACAAGTCGTGCGTCGTGCCGTCCGACCGGGCGACCGCGCTCCCGTCACGCAACAGACGCGTCAAAACGTCACGCGTCCGCTGGAGCGACATCGCTGGATCCGCAGCGTCGGTGGGCCTCACGGCTCCGGAGTCACATCGACGAGCTTCAAGATGTCCAAAAGGGCGCTGTCTTCGCTCCTAACAGTGCCTGGCACCGTTAGCTAACAGTGCCTGGCACCGAACCTGCCTGCCGCGGACAGGTTCGAAGGCCGATTGTGCGCACTTTGCGGACTCGTGCCTGGCACTGTTTCTTAACGGTGCCTGGCACCGGTCCTGGCCTCAGGGGGACACTTAGCGGGCGGCCGCTTGCTCGAGCGCGGAGCGCTCCGCTTCCGTGAGCGGGCGCGACTTTGAGGCGACTTGGTCCCAGGCGACGACGACCGCCTCCGCCTCCGCAGCAAGCTCGCCGCCGGCTGTGCGGATCTCCTCGATCGTGCCCACGCTCGAGGTGCCGATGCGCTGGAGGCTGCAGCGGGCGACGACGGCCTCGTCCGCGAGCGTCAGCTCGCGCCGGTAGTCGATCGCCACGCGTACGAGCACGAACTCCGAGACCGCCTCCGGGTTGCCGAGGAGCTCGGCGAGCCACCCGGTCCTGACCTCCTCGAGATAGGTCACGTAGACCGCATTGTTCACGTGTCGCGAGCTGTCGAGGTCGCGCCAGCGGATCTCGATCCGCTTCTCGAACACGTCAGCCGCCGCCGCGACGCGCGTCTTCGCTCTGCGCGAGCAAGCCGTACGCGAGCCGCTCGATCAGGATGCCGGCTTCGCGCGAAGCTTCGGGCATCGCGTCGATCGCCTGCTTTGCGATCGAGACGGCGAGTGCGGGCAGCCCCGCAAGCCTTTCGGCGAGCTCGAGCGCTCGGTCGAGCGCCTTCCCGGCGGGGACCGTTTCCGTGACGAGACCCGCGGCGAGCGCCTCACCCGCGTCGAGGCGTTCGCGCAAGAGGACGAGCTCCTTCGCGCGCGCAGGCCCCAGGAGGCGGGTGACGCGATGCGTTCCGCCGGAGCTCGGCACGATGCCGATCCCGACCTCGGGGAAGCCGAAGACCGCCGTCTCGTCGGCGATCCGGAAATCGGTCGCGAGCGCAAGCTCGAGTCCGGCGCCGAGGCAGTAGCCGGCGATCGCGCTCACGGTCGGCTGCGTCAGCGCCGCCACCCGCTCGTAGACGTCGCCCGTCTCGTGGTAGTAGGCGAACACGTCCTCGACGCTCCGGCCGCCGAGCTCGTCGACGTCGGCTCCGGCCGAGAACGCGCGACCGGATCCGGTGAAGACGACACAGCCGCTCGTGCGCACCTCTTCACGCGTGAGCGCGTCTCCCAACTCCCGTTCGAGCTCGGTCGAGAGCGCGTTCAGCTTCTCCTCTCGCCGAAGCGTCAGGACGCAGACCGCGCCGTCGCGGGTGACGTCGAGCAACCGGCACACCGTAGAGGTCCCACCTGACGGAGCCGAAGGCGTACCCGCACGGGCCTGCGCCTGCTCCTTCGCCGGCGTCGATAACACGAATTACAAGGACACAGCGTGTGTTGCGCGTACGGTGTAATGGAGGTACGTCCCCGATCGAAATCAACTCGAGAGGAAAGGTAGGGCTCAATTGGGAAGTTCCAAACGACAGACGACGATGGCGAAACTGACGCGCGAAAGGAAGGTCCAGGAGAAGCGCGACCTGAAGCGCGAGAAGAAGCAGGCGGCTGCTGCCGAACGGGCCGCGGCCGCAGCCGGCGTGGAGCAGCCGGCCGACGAGGGGAGCGAGGAGCCGAGCCCGTAGCGCGCTCCGGGGCGCGTAGGACTAGAGGCCGCACTAACTAAGCCTTTCGACCCATAGGAATATGGGTTGAAACGTGGCACCCCTTTCCGTAGGAGGGATGTGCATGCGTCAATTCCAGCAGGCGATTTCCGGTGCCTCTGTCAGGCACTGGCTCGGTTTTCACGGCGGCGCTCGCCGCCGTCCTCGTCGGTGTCGGCGTCGCCCCAGGCGCGACCGGCAGGCTGCTCGTCAGTTGGCCTGTCCGTCCTCCATGCCGATGAGCTGGTTCGTGGAGGCATCGACCACGATGAGGAACGTCCCCTGCCCCTTGATGCCCGCGTACGCGCCGGTCCCGCCGACGATCTCGAAGGTGCCCTTTCCAGTTTGGTGGACGTCGTCCAACGGGCCGGCGAGCCGCTGAACGTCGTCGTGATCGAGCCCCTCGCTCCGATGAACATCTGCTTGCCGGTCAGCCGGGCGTCGTCCTGATTCCCTTGAGGCGTCAGCTCGATGTGCGTGACGAGCGACGTGCCGGAGTCCCTGACCCCGCCTGAAGCGACGAACGTCCCAGCAGTCGAGTCCGGCCCGGTGAAGTGCAGGCTGAACCCGATCTGAAGCTTCGTGTCGATCGATGAGGCGGAGGCGGCCAGGGGGTACGCCTCCGAGGACCGCGGCTGCGGCGAGCGACGCCGGGAGCCAGACCCTTGCCTTCATGGTGTCCTCCTTTCTGGGTTGCGGCCAGCAAACACCGCCCCGGAGACCGGGTCAACGTGCTTGACAGCGTCTATTCCCAGCCGCTTGAATATGTGTGGAACATCTGTTCCACGATATGAGCGAGAACAGCGGCACCCAGGCGATCGACCGGGCCGGCGAGCTGCTCGTCCGCGTGGTCGAGAGCGCCCGGCCGCTCGCGGTCGGCGAGCTCGCCGAGCTGAGCGGGTTGCCGAAGAGCACGACGTCGCGGCTCGTGTCCGCGCTCGAGCGACAGGGATTGGTTCAGCGCGCAGGGGGCCTGCAGCCCGGGCCCGTCTTGCTGCGGCTCGCGCAGCGCGGCGTTCCCGGCGGGACGCTCGTCGAGCTCGCGGCCGAAGCGTTGCGCTGGCTCGCCGACGCCTCGGGCGAGACGATCAACCTCGCCGTGCCGTCGCCGGCCGGCGTCGAGCATCTCGCCCAGCGCGATAGCCGCCATCTGATCGGCGTCACGAGCTGGGTCGGACGGCGCGTGCCCCTGCACGCCGCCGCGAACGGGAAGGTCTTTCTCGCGTTCGGCGCGGCGCCCGTTCCCGATCGGCTCGATTCGCTGACTCCGCGCACGATCACCGACCGCACGGCGCTCGACGAGGAGCTCGAGCGCACGCGCGTGCGCGGGTACGCGACCGCGAGCGACGAGCTCGAGCTCGGGCTCTCCGCGCTGGCCGCTCCCGTCTACGGCGCGGACGCGGCCGTCGTCGCGACGCTCAGCATCTCCGCGCCGACCATTCGCCTTCCCGTCGAGCGCGTCGAGCAGCTCGCGCCCGTTCTGCTCGAGCAGGCGAGCGAGCTCTCGCGGCGGCTCGGCCATCCGAACAACATCCAGCGAGGTGCCGCATGACGCATGAGGAAATCCTGCAGGCGCTGTACGACCACACGCTGGTCGGCGACGCGCCCGAGGTGCGCGAGCTCGTCGAGCAGGGGCTCGCCGACGAGATGGATCCCGAGACGATGCTCTACGAGGCGCTGATCCCGTCGCTCGAGGAGGTCGGCGCTCGGTTCGAGCGCGGCGACTTCTTCGTCCCCGAGATGTTGATCGCGGCGCGCGCAATGCAGGGTGCGCTCGACATCTTGCGTCCGCTGCTCGCCGAGACCGGCGCGAAGCCGATCGGCACGTTCGTGATGGGCACGGTCAAGGGCGACGTGCACGACATCGGCAAGAACCTCGTCAACATCATGCTCGAGGGTGCGGGCTTCACGGTCTGGGATCTCGGCGTCAACGTCGCGCCGGAGAAGTTCGTCGAGCAGGTGCAAGAGCACCAGCCGGACATCGTCGGCTTCTCCGCCTTCCTGACCACGACGATGCCGATGTTCAAGGCGAACATCAACGCGCTCCAGAAGGCCGGGATCCGCGACGAAGTGATCGTGATGGTCGGCGGCGCGCCGGTCACGCAGGAGTACGCGGACGCGGTCGGCGCGGACGGCTACGCCGCCGACGCGTCGACGGCGGTGCGGCTCGCGAAGGACCTGATCGCGCGCAGGCGCGCGGCGGTCCCGGCGTAGGTAATGGGCCCGCTGGCGGCGGTCGAGAAGGCGGTCAAGGGGCCGATCTTCGGCTGCCGCATGTGCGGGCAGTGCGTCCTGCACTCGACGGGCCTCACGTGCCCGATGAACTGTCCGAAGCAGCTCCGCAACGGGCCCTGCGGAGGAGTTCGTCCCGACGGCGGCTGCGAGGTGAAGCCCGAGATGCGCTGTGTCTGGCTCAAGGGCTGGGAGCGCTCGGAGCGATTGCCGTGGGCCGAGGAGTTCCACGAGCTGCGCCCACCGGTCGACAACCGGCTCTGGGGCACGTCGTCCTGGCGGAACTGGCTGACGAAGCGGGACAAGCAGGTGCCCGCCGGCTGGGAGGCTTGAGGGTGTCGCGCCTCGAGGACGCGCTGGCGGCGGGTCGACTGGCCGTGACGGCGGAGCTCGGCGTGGTCGACGTCGGCGGCATCGACGCCGCGCACCATCTCGAGCCGATGGCGCCGTTTCTCGACGCCGTCAACGCCACCGACAACACGTCGGCGCACGCGCACCCGTCGCCGCTCGCACTCGCGATCGCGATTAAGAACCTCGGTTCGGAACCGGTCATGCAGCTCACGTGCCGCGACCGCAACCGCCTCGCGCTCGAATCGGAGCTGCTCGGCGCCGCGCTCCACGGGATCGAGAACATCTGCTGCCTGACGGGCGACGACGTGACCGCGGGCGACGAGCCGGAAGCGCGCCGCGTCTTCGACCTCGACAGCCCGCAGCTGATCGCGCTCGCGCGCGGGATCTCGGAGGGGAGGCTGCTATCGGGCCGCCCGGTCGAGCCCGCGCCCCACTTCTTCATCGGGGCCGTCGAGAACCCGGGCGCGCCACCGTACGAGCAGCGCGTCGAGCGTGCGTGGAAGAAGGCGCGCGCGGGTGCGCGCTTCCTTCAGCTCCAGCTCTGCTTCGAGCCGGAACGGGTCGAGCGCTTTATCGCCGAGAGCGTCAGGACCGGGCTCACGAAGGAGGTTGCGCTCTTGCCGTCGATCGTGATCGTGCGCACTGCGCGCGCGCTCCGCTACATCGACGAGAAGGTGCCGGGGATCTCGGTGCCGCCGGCGACCATCGAGCGCGTCGAGCGCGCGGCCGACCAGCAAGAAGCGTGCTTCGAGGTCGCCTGCGAGCTCGCGGCGCACGCCCTCGCGCAGCCGGGCGTCGCAGGTCTGCACCTGATCAGCTTCCGCCGAGACGCCGGCATCGCGGCGCTCTGCCGGCGCCTCGGCATTCCGACACGAAACGAAAGGGAGGCGAGTGGACACCGTTCTCCAGTCGCGGTCTAAGACGGTCGTCATCGGCCCCGAGCAGCCGTTCTGCATCATCGGCGAGCGGATCAACCCGACCGGGCGCAAGGCCTTCCAGGCGCAGCTGCAGGCGGGCGACCTCTCACAGCTCGAGGCCGACGTGCCCGAGCAAGAGGCGGGCGGCGCGCACATGCTCGACGTCAACGTCGGCGATCCGCTCGCGGACGAGGTCGGCCTGATGCGACGTGCGATCAAGCTCGTCCAGGAGCGGACCGACCTCCCGATCTGCATCGACTCGTCAATCGTCGAGGCGCTCGAGGCGGGCCTCGAAGCCTACGAGGGCAAGGCGCTCGTCAACTCCGTCACCGCCGAGGACGAGCGGCTCGAAGTAATCCTCCCGCTCGTCGCGAAGCACGGCGCCGCGGTGATCGGGCTCGCGAACGACGAGGACATCCCGATGGAGCCCGAGCGCCGGCTCGAGGCGGCGAAGAAGATCGTCTCGGCGGCCGGTGACCACGGCATCAAGCCGGAAGACGTGGTCATCGACCCGCTCGCGATGCCGATCGGCGCGGAGCCGCGCGCAGTGACGCTCTTCGTCGAGACCGTCCGGCACATCCGGGAGGAGCTCGGCGTCAACACGACCTGCGGCGCCTCGAACACCGGCTTCGGCCTGCCGCGTCGGCAGACGCTCGGCGCGGCGTTCCTGACGATCGCGCAGAGCCATGGACTGACGAGCGCGATCATGGACGCGCGCTCCCACGAGTGCGTGAGCGCCGTGCGCGCGAGCGACCTCCTGCTCGGCAAGGACGAGTGGGGCGCGCGCTGGATCTCGGCCTTTCGCGAGCAGCAGGCGGCCGCGGCGTCGTGAGCGTGGCGGTCGGCCAGGATCGGGTCCGCCTCTCGTTCGAGCAGGACGACGGCTCGACGAAGGAGGCGCGCGTGCCCGCGGGGACGACGATCTTCGACGCGGCGAGCTGGAACGGCATCGCGATCGACTCGACATGCGGCGGCCACGGGACGTGCAAGAAGTGCAAGGTGCGCGTCGCCGACGGTTCCGCGCCGACCAGCACGGTCGACCCGCGCGCGTTCTCGCCCGACGAGCTGCGTTCCGGCTGGCGGCTCGCGTGCCGCGTTGCGGCGGACGAGGATCTCGTGATTGAGGTGCCGCCGCTGCAGACGCGTCCGAAGGCGGCGCTCGTCGGCGTCGGCCGGCACGTGATCCTCCGTCCCGCGGTGCAGAAGCGTTTCCTGGAGCTCGAGGGGCCGACGCTCGAGGACCAGACTCCCGATCTCGATCGCGTGCTCGCCGGGATGGACGATCTCGAGCTGCGGGTGCCGCTCGAACTCATGCGCAGCCTCGGTCGCACGTTGCGCGAGGCCGACTGGAAGGTCACGGCGGTGCTCTGCGACGATGTGCTGCTCGACGTGGAGCCGGGTGACACGAGTGCGCGGCGCTTCGCGATCGCGTTCGACCTCGGCACGACGACGGTGGTCGCGAACCTGCTCGATCTCGAGACCGGCCAACCGGCGGCGGTGCGCTCGCTGCTCAACCGGCAGCAGCCGTTTGGCGCGGACGTGATCTCGCGCATCTCGGCGACGATGCTCGACGGCGGCGCGCTCGACTTGCTGCGCACGCGCGCGCACGAGTCGCTCGACGAGCTCACCAAGGAGGTCTGCGAGGAGGCGGGCGTCGCGCGCGAGGAGGTCTACGAGATCGTCGTCACCGGCAACGTGACGATGCTGCAGCTCGGGCTCGGGATCGACCCGGAGCCGCTCTCGATGGCGCCGTTCACGATCGTCTCGCAGAAGCTCCCGGACGCTCACGCGGTCGACTTCGGCGTGCGCGTGCACCCGCGCGCACCGGCGGTCACGTTCCCGGCGCTCGGCGCCTATGTGGGGCCGGACATCGTCTCGGGTGTGCTCGCCACGGGGCTCACGCTCGACCGGCGCGTGCGGCTCTTCGTCGACGTCGGGACCAACTCGGAGATCGTCCTCGGCTCGGCGTCGCGCGCGCTCGCGACCGCGGCGCCGGCGGGCCCTGCGTTCGAGGCTGCGCAGATCCGCTGCGGGATGCGCGCCGCGGACGGTGCGATCGAGGGCGTGAAGATCGTCGGCGACGAGGTTCAGCTGCAGGTGATCGGCGACATGAAGCCCGTCGGGCTGTGCGGCTCCGGTCTCGTCGACGCCGTCGCGGAGCTCGTCGGCGCCGGGATCCTCGACCACTCGGGGAAGTACGTCGATCACCCGCGTGTGGTCAAGATCGGCGAGGAGCGCGTGTTCATGCTCGCGCCCGACGTGTACCTCTCGCAGCGCGACGTGCGCGAGCTGCAGTTCGCGAAGGCGTCGATCGCGACCGGCTGGACGATCCTCTGCCGCGATCTCGGGATCGAGCCCGAGGAGATCGCACAAGTGCTGCTCGCCGGCTCGTTCGGCTCCTACCTCTCGCCCGCGAGCGCCGTCAAGATCGGCCTCGTGCCGAACCTGCCGCTCACGCGGATAGTGTCCGCCGGCAACGTGGCGGGCGAAGGAGCGAAGATCGCGGCGCTGTCCGTGCAGGAGCGCGCGGCGGCGGCGGCGATCGTCGACGAGGTCGAGTACGTCGAGCTCTCCGGCCGCTCCGACTTCAACGACCTCTTCATCGACCAGCTGAAGTTCCCCGGATGAGCACCGTCGTCATCTCCTGCGGAGCACTCGCGCTGCACGTGCGCGCGATCGCCGAGCGCCGCGGCTGGGACGTCGAGGTGAAAGCGCTCCCACCGGAGCTGCACAACCGTCCTGAACGCATCGCGCCCGCCGTCGCGGCCCTAGCAACAGACTGTCACTATGTTCTGGCCTACGCTGACTGTGGCACCGGCGGCGCGCTCGACACGCACCCGCGGCTCCGCGGCGAGACCTGTTACGACGTGTTCGCCTACGACGACGTGCACGCGCTCATGGCCGAGCAGCCCGGGACCTACTTCTTGACCGACTACCTCGTGCGGACGTTCGACCGGTCGATCTGGCGCTCGCTCGGGCTCGACGAGCGGCCGGAGCTGCGCGACGACTACTTCCGCCACTACACGCGCGTCGTCTGGCTGGCGCAGCGGCCGACGCCCGCGCTGCGCGCGAACGCCGGGCGTGCCGCGGGCATGCTCGGGCTCCCGCTCGAGGAGCGCGAGGTCGGGGACGGCGGGCTCGAGCGCGCGCTGGAGGAGCTCCTGTGCTCGTAAACCAGCTCCCGCGCTACGAGATCCTGTCCGAGGACGACATGGCCATCCTCGATCAGGGCTGGCGCCGCATCGTCAGCGAGCTCGGGATCGAGTTCCTGACCGAGGAAGCGCTCGACTACTTCCGCAAGGCGGGTCAGCAGGTGGACGAGCAGGTCGTGAAGCTCGATCCAGAGTTCGTGCTCGAGCAGGTGGCAAAGGCGCCGCGCGAGTTCGACCTCCAAGGTCGAAACCCGGAGCGCACGGTGCACATCGGCGGTGACCACATGGTCTTCGCGCCCGTGTACGGGTGCCCGTTCGTGCGCGAAGGGATCGAGCGCCGCGAGGCGACCTACGACGACTTCCAGAACCTCGTCCGGCTCTCGCAGGCGTTCCCGCAGCTCGACTCGCCGGGCGGGACGATCTGCGAGCCGAACGACAAGCCGCTCGACTCGCGCCACCTGGACATGGTCTACGCGCTGCTGACGCTTTCCGACAAGCCGTTCATGGGCTCGGTCACGTCGGGCCCGAACGCCGCGGACACGATCGCGATGGCCGAGATGGTTTTCGGGCGCGAGTCGCTCGAGCAGACCCCGGCGATCATCTCGCTGATCAACGTCAACTCGCCGCTCCGGTACGACGACCGGATGCTCGCGGCGCTGCTCGAGTACGCGAAGGCGAACCAGCCGACGGTGGTCACGCCGTTCCTCCTCATGGGCGCGATGTCGCCGGTGTCCGTGGTCGCGACGCTCGCGCAGCAGATGGCAGAGGCGCTCGCGGGGATCGCGCTCGTACAGCTCGTGCGGCCCGGTTGCCCCGTCGTGTTCGGGTCGTTTCTGTCGAACACCGACATGCAGTCCGGCTCGCCCAGTTTCGGGACGCCCGAGTCGGCCGTCGGTCTGCTCTGCACGGGCCAGATCGCGCGCAGCTTCGGGATCCCGTGGCGCAGCGGCGGCGGCCTCACGGCGAGCCAGAGCGTCGACGCGCAGGCGGCCTACGAGGCGATGATGACGATGGTGCCGACGATGCTCGCCGGCGCGAACTTCGTCATGCACTCGGCGGGCTGGCTCGAGTCGGGCCTCGTGTCGTGCTACGAGAAGTTCATCGTCGACATCGAGATCCTGCGGATGCTGTACGAGGAGTTCTCGCCGCTCGAGGTGAGCGAGGAGACGCTCGCGTTCGGCGCGCACGACGAGGTGCGTCACGGCGGCCACTTCCTCGGCGCCGTCCACACGCTGGAGCGGTTCCGCACATGTTTCTACCGGCCGCTGCTCTCGTCGACCGAGAACTACGAGCGCTGGAACCGGAACGGCGGCAAGGACGCGGCAGCGCGCGCGTCGGAGATCTGGAAGAAGACGCTCGAGGAGTACGAGCAGCCGCCCATGGACGAAGGCCTGCGCGCGCAGCTCGAGGAGTACGTGACGCGCCGCCGCGCCGAGCTCGGTGATTAACTGCTGAGATCGGCAAGGCTTGCCTGATCGCTGCTGTGCTGACGCTCGCCGCCTGCTCGTTCGGCAAGAACGAGGCCAGGCCGGCAGAGCTCGCGTCAGGTGAGCAGCTCCCAACGCGGTGCCTGGCGCCGAAGGTCGAGCAGGCGGAGACGGTGACGTTCGTCGCGAACGGGCGCGCGTGGGCCCTCGACCCGCGCGGAGGCCGGCTCGGATGTCTCTTCACCGTCCAAAACGCCGGTCCGTTCGCGTGGGGCCCGCGCGGCGACCGCGCACTGCTCGCGCGGTTGCAGGTCAAGGCGCTTCCGGGTGCCCCGACCCGCCGCCCGAGCGACATCGAGCCGAGGGCGTCGTCGTGGGGCCGCCCGACCGGGAAGTCGATCGTCTTCGTCGGGCGCGGCGGGCGCGCGCTGCTGAAGGCGCATCCGGGAAGCGCGCGCTTCGTGGACGTGACGCCCGTGAAAGGGGTGCGGTACGAGCACGTCGTCTACCACCCGTCCGGGCTCGCGTTCGCGTTCGTGCTTCGACAGGGCAAGCACGAGTCGATCTGGATCTCGTCGAACGTGGGCAAGAAGCCGCAGAAGCTCGTGCACGGCCGTCTGCACACGGGCTTCGACGCGATCGCGTTCGGCGACAACGGGCAGTCGCTCTACTTCGCCGCGCAGCACGTCGACCATCGCGTCGACGTGCACTCGCTGCAGCTCGTCGGTGCGACCTCGGCGCCGGTCGTGTGGCGCGGCGCGCCCGAAGAGCACGTCACTGATCTCGTCCCCGGGGGATACGGCCAGGTCGCGTTCACGGTCGGCCGTTCATGCGAGACCAGGCACGCCGTCATCGTGACGCCCACGCACAAGCGCGGCAGCGAGCTGCTGAAGGAGCATTCGCCGTCCCGTGTCGTCGGCTGGTACGACAGGCGACACCTGCTCGTCGCCGCCGGCGGGTGTGGGGACAAGCTCGATCTCTACTCCGTCGCCGACACAACGCTCAACGCCCGCCTGCTCGTCCGAAACGTCGACGCCGCCTCCGTGCGCCGGGCCGAGGAGTTCCCGCCGCCGCCGCTCCCGCCCTCGGTCCTGGGCGAGGCAAGCAGCTTCGCCTGATAACGCACTCCGCGCGGCCGGTCGGCCGCGGCGCCGCTACACGCCTCGGGGCGCCTCGTCGTCCGAGGCCGCGAGCAGGTCGCGCAGCGAGAGCATGCCGATGACGCGCCCGCGGTCGACGACCGGCAGATGCCGGAAGCCGCCGTGCAGCATCACGAGCCGCGCCTGCGCGAGCGACTCGTCGGGCTCGACGGTCTCCGGGTTCCGCGTCATCACGTCGGCGACGCGCGCCTCGAGCTCGCCGCGGGCGAAGAGGCCAAGGACGTCGCGCTCGGTGAGGATCCCGACCAGCCGCTCGCCGTCACACACGAGGATCGAGCCGACCCGCCGCTCGACCATCTGCCGCGCCGCGTCACGCAAGGAGGCGCCCGGCTCGGTCGTCAGCAGACCGCTCGACATGCGATCGGCGACGTTCACAGCCCGAAGACGACGGTCTTGGACTCGGTGAACGTCTCGAGCGCGTGCCGCCCGCCCACGCGGCCGAGCCCGGAGTCCGCTCCGGCGCGGCCGCCGAACGGCAGGTGGCTCTCCCAGTAGTTCGTCGACTCGTTGATGTTCACCCAGCCGGCGCGCACCGACTCGGCGAAGCGCAGCCCGCGCGCGAGGTCGCGCGTCCAGACGGCGGTGAGCAGGCCGTAGGGCGACGAGTTCGCGATCTGGAGCGCCTCCTCGTCGGAGCGGATCGTCGAGATCGGGACGACCGGGCCAAACGTCTCCTCGCGCGCGACCTCCATCTCGTCGGTCACTCGGTCGAGCACCGTGGCCTGCCAGTAGAGCGACGTCGGGAAACCGTCGGCGCGCGAGCCGCCGACGACGGCCTCAGCGCCACGGTGGAGCGCGTCCGCGACGTGGCGGTCCATCTTCTCCGCGTTTCGCTCGTTGTTGATCGGGCCCATCGTCGTCTGCTCGTCGAAGGGGTCACCCAGACGCACCTGCCGCGCGACGGCTTCACGTACCCGCTCGACGAACTCGTCGTGCACGGCCTCGTGGACGAGGAACAGTTCCCCGGCAGTGCAACTCTGGCCGGCACAGAGGAACGCTGCCGCGATGCTCGCCTCCGCGGCCGCCGCGACGTCGGCATCGTCGAGGACGACCATCGGGCCGTTGCCACCGAGCTCGAGCAGCAGCGCCTTGCCGGCCCCGCGCGATGCGACCTTCTCGCCGGTGCCGGTCGAGCCGATGAACGCGACGGCGTGTGTGCCGCGGCTGCCGGCGATCTCGTCGCCGACGGTCGAGCCGGGGCCCGTGACCATGTTGAACACGCCGGCGGGCAGCTCAGCGTCGACGATGCACTCGGCGAGCTTGACCGCGCACACGGAGGTGGTCGTCGCGGGCGACCAGACGACGGCGTTGCCCGCGGCGAGCGCGGGCGCCACCAGCTCGGACGGCATCGTGTACGGCCAGTTCCACGGCGAGATCACGCCGACGACCCCGCGCGGCACGCGGTAAGCGAGCACGCGCTTCGAGGCGTCGACCGACGCGGGCATCGAGCCCTCGATCCGCTTCGCGTCGGCCGCCGCCATGCGCCAGTACTCGACCAGCTCGTCGACCTCGACGTACGACTCCGAGTGCAGCGGCTTGCCCTGGTCGAGCGTGAGCGTGCGCGCGAGGTCATCGCGGCGCTCGACGATCAGCTCGGCGACGCGCTCGAGCGCGGCTGCGCGCTCGAAGGGGGACAGGGCGGCCCATTCGCGCCAGGCCGCGTTCGCGGCCGCGATCGCGCGCTGCGCGTCCTCGCGCGTCCCCTCCGGAACGCTCCCGATCGTCTCGCCGGTCGCGGGGCTCGTCGCCTCGATGCGCGCGCCCGACTCGGACTCGACCCACTCGCCGGCGACAACCATGCCGTAGTCCGTCGTTGCGGTGCTCATCGCTTCCCCCGCGAGAACGCGTTGCGGTAGATCTCCTCGTAGCCGACGACGTCGACCTCGCGTGGGTTTCCGATCGACTGCGGATCCTCGTAGGCGATGCGCGCCAGCATCGGGATCTCGTTCTCGGAGAAACCGAGCTGCTCCATGGTCGGGATGCCGACGTCGTCGGTGAGCCGATAGAGCTCCTCGATCCCCGCCACCGCGTCCGCCTTGACGCCGAGCGCGACCGCGATCCGGGCGTAGCGCTCCGGCGCGGCGATCATGTTGTACTCGCAGACGGGTCCGAGCACCCGCGCGGTGAGCGCACCGTGCGGGCAGTCGTGGACGCCGCCCGCCGATTGGCTCATCGCGTGGGCCGCACCGGCGCTCTCCGTCCCGTACGACATCCCGCCGAGCAGCGCCGCATGCGCCATATGCGTCCGCGCCTCGACGTTCGAGCCGTCATTGACGGCCACGCGCAGCCAGCGGCCAACGAGCTCGATCGCCTGCAGCGCCACGGCGTCGTTGAAGGGCTGGTGGTAGTCGCACGTGAAGCATTCGACCCCGTGGGAGAGCGCGTCCATCCCCGTCGCCGCGGTCACGGCCGGCGGGAGCCCGAGCATCAGCTCGGGATCGACGAGCGCGACGTGGGCGCCGATCAGCGGCGTCCCCCCGACGTTGAACTTGATCTGCCGCTCGTGGTCCGTGATCACCGACCAGAGCGTCACCTCGCTGCCCGTTCCCGCGGTCGTCGGGATCGCGACGAGCGGAGGGATGCGGTTCGTGATCGGCGTGTGGTCGTACTCGTAGTCGAGGATCGAGCCGCCGTGGACGACCTCGACCCCGACCGCCTTGGCGGTGTCGATCGGTGAGCCGCCGCCCAGCGCGACGAGGCCGTCGCACCCTTCCTCGAGGTAGACGGCGCTGGCGCGCCCGACCAGCTCGACGTCCGGGTTGGGAAACACGTCCGCGAAGACCACGGCATGGGGTAGCTGCTCGAGCGCGGGGGCCGTGAGCCCGGCGGCCTCGACGCCGCGGTCGGTGACGAGCAGCGGCCGACTCATGCCGAGCTCTGCCGCGAGCTCCCTCAGGCGTCCGAGCGCGCCGAGGCCGTGCACGATCCTGGTCGGCACTTCGACGCTGCGCACGGTCTCGACCTGAACGCCCAAACGCCCTCCTTCGTGCTCGTTCCCCCTCCGGCGAGCGTAATTCAACCGGAACAGGCCGCGCAATCGGCCACGTATCGTCGGGCTGTGCGTTTTGGGAACCTCGCCCTCGGCGAGTTCGCGGCGGCTCTCGGGGAGCGCTCGCCCGCCCCGGCGAGCGGGGCCGCGACGGCAGTCACCGGCGCGCTCGCCGCCGCCCTTGCTGAGCTGACCGCTCGCTTCGCCGAGAACGAGGCGTGCTGCTCCGACGCCGTCCGGCTGCGAGAGCGCCTGCTCGACCTCGCAGACGAGGACGCCGCCGCATATTCGGAGCTCATGGAGACCCGGAGCGCCGAGGCGCGCGAGCGAACGATCGACGTGCCGCTCGAGATCGCGGAACGCGCCGCCGAAGTCGCGCAGCTCGCGGAGCACCTGGCGACCTCGGCTCGTGGGAGCGTCGCCGGCGACGCCCAAGTCGCCGTGCTGATCGCGCGCGGAGCTGTTGCGGCTGCGGCACGGCTCGTCGAGTTGAACCTCGGCGGGACGGACGACGGGCGCATGGAGCGCGCGCGCGAGCTGATGAAGAAAGCTTGACCCAGACTCGCTCGGGGTGTTAGGTCACGCTCCGACAACCTGGGGGGAAGGGGGAGAGCATGCACAGAACCCTTGTGGCTGCGACGCTTGTCGCCACCTGCCTGGGCGTGACCGCTCTGGTCGCAACTGCGTCCGGCGGTACGCGCGAAACGATCGCGTCGATCTCGGCGCCCGTTGTCGGGACCGCGGTGGCCTTCGACACGACCCCGCCGCTCAGCCTGATGAAGCCGGTCAAGCCGAAGGGCGGGGAACCGAAGAACATCGGCGAGAGCGGAGAAACGCTCGTCGAGCAAAAGCCGCACAAGAAAGACGGCGCGCTCCAGGAAGCTGCCGCAACAGGCGTGATGCCTGCACCGCTGCTCGCGTTCGAGGGGCCGAGCAACGAGGACAACTTCCGGATCTTCGGGTTCAGGGTCAACCCGCCGGACCCGAACGGTGACGTCGGCCCGAAGCACTACGTCGCGATGACCAACTTGACGTTCGCCGTGTACTCGAAGCAGGGTCGCCGCATCTTCGGACCGGTCGACACCGGCACCCTCTGGCAAGGCTGGTCTGTAAATACGGGTCGTGGTGACGCTACGCCGCCTCCGGTTGTGGCACGGCGTCGAGGGTGACGCGGTAGCCGAGTCGTTCGAGTGCGCGCAGGTGTCGCTGTGTGGTGCGTTCGTTGTCGCGACGCTCGAAGAAGTCGTCGCCGAGCTCGCGGTAGAGCTCACCGGTGGTGAGCATCTGGTAGCTGATCTCGAGGATCGCGTGCGCGACGGCGATGACGGCACGTTGGTGGCCGCGTCGGTGACGGATCCGCCAGTACTTCGCCCGCAGGTAGCCGCGCGTGCGGGTACCGGCGAGCGCCGACTCAACGAGCGCGCTGCGCAACCAGGGGCTGCCCTTGCCGGTGGAGCCGCTCTTGCGTTTGCCGGCCGACTCGTTGTTGCCGGGCGCGAGCTTCGCCCAGGAGGCGAGATGGCGGCTGGAAGGAAACACGCTCATGTCGACTCCGATCTCAGCCACGATCACCTCGGCGTTGCGGCGACCGACACCAGGGACCGACTCCAGCAACGTCAACGCCGACGCGAAAGGGGCGATCTGCTCCTCGATCCGGGCCGAGCAGGCGGCGATCGCCTCGTCCAGGTAGTCGAGATGACCAAGGATCTGTGCGACCAAGAAGGCGTGGTGGTCGCGGAAACGGGCCTCCAGCGCCCGCCGCAGCGCCGGCAGCTTCGAGCGCAACCGGCCGCGCGCCAGCTCGGCCAACGCAACGGGATCGTTACCGCCCTCGCAGAGCGCCCGCAGCATCAGCCGGCCGGAGACGCCGAGCACGTTCGAGGCGACCGAGGAAAGCTTGACGCCGGAATCCTCGAGCACCTTGTGCAGCCGGTTGGCCTCCGAGGCGCGGTCGCGAATCAACGTCTTGCGCTAGCGGGTCAGATCGCGCAACTCGCGGATCGGTCTGGGCGGCACGAAGCTCGCCCGCAACAGGCCGCACTCCAACAGCTGGCAAAGCCAGGCCGCATCCTTGGTGTCGGTCTTGCGGCCCGGCACCTGCTTGACGTGCGCCGCGTTGACCAGCAGCAGCTCGAACTCGCCCTCGAGCGCGTAGTAGACCGGCTTCCAGTAGACGCCGGTGCCCTCCATCGCCACATGCGTGACGCCATGGCCGCGCAGCCAGTCGCCGAGCGCGAGCAGATCCGGCGTAGTCGTCCCGAACGCTTCGGCAAACTCGCGTCGCTCGCCCTGCCCGTCCGCGACGCGCACGCACGCGCTCACGCTCGCCTGATGCACATCGAGCGCGGCGCAACGCTCCAACAGCCTCTCCATCGCCTCCTCCTCTCCGAATACATCCGAGCGTCACGGAGAGGAGTCCTCTACTCAAAGAGTCTGGTCTGCGTGCTCAAGGCACAAATCGAGGTGCCGAGGAACCCCCGCGTCAGGCTTTCCACGGCCTCCTGAGAGCCGATGCATTGCCGACGATCTCACCGCGACGCCGACAGCATCCCATTTACATCGCTCGGGGTGGGCGAACCGCCCATGGGAGGCTTTCCGGTCAACGACTGCACGGACCCGAGCGGCGACCCGATCGTCCTCTACGACGAGGTTTCCGACCGGTGGATCCTGACGCAGTTCACGACCCGAGGACTCGAGATCAAGAACCTGCCCTTCTTCAACTGCGTGGCCGTCTCGCAGACGTCCGATCCGACGGGTGCGTACTTCCGCTACGCGTTCACGACGGGGAACAACTTTCCGGACTACCCGAAGTACGCGGTGATGCCGAACGGCCTCTTCATCACGACGCGTGAGTTCCAGGGCGGCAACGAGTTGATCGGGATCTACGCCATCAACCGTCGGCAGCTCATCGCCGGCGACCCGAACACGCAGATCGTGTCGTTCCACCTGAACAAGCCGGAATACCTCGTCGGCGACGGCCTGCTGCCGGCGGATCTCGACGGGTCGCTGCAACCGCCGGCCGGCAGCCCTGAGTACATCGTCGGCTCGATGGACGACGATGCCGGCGACCACGCGCCGTTCGACGCGCTGAACATGTTCCACCTGAACGTCGACTGGAGCAATCCGGCCGCGGCGACCTTCACGTTCGTCAAGCACGTGCCGATCGCCGAGTACGACACGATCTACCCGTGCGCGCCGACCAGCCGTGACTGCCTGCCGCAGCCCGGCATCACGAACCCGGCGCAATTCCTCGACATCCTCTCGTACCGGCAGCGGCCCCTGTGGCGGCTCCAGTACCGCAACTTCGGGACGTACGAGACGCTCGTCACCAACCAGTCAGTGGAGGCGAGGCCGGGGGTTGCAGGCGTCCGTTGGTGGGAGCTGCGAAACCCGCGGGATCCGGTCCTGCACCAAGAGGGGACGTGGGCGCCGGACGACGGCATTCACCGCTGGATGGGCAGTGTTGCCCTCGACAAGCGGGGGAACATGGCCCTTGGCTACAGCGTGGTGAACGCGACGAACGTGTTCCCTGGTATCCGCTATGCCGGACGCCTGGCCGGTGATCCGCTCGGCCAGCTTTCGCAGGGCGAGGCGGTGCTGCAGAACGGCGCGGGTGTGCAGACGACGCTCAACTCGCGCTGGGGCGACTACACCTCGATGACCGTCGACCCCAAGGACGGCTGCACGTTCTGGTACATCAACGAGTACTACGCCAGGTCAGGCACTCCGGCGGACCCGAGGCCCTGGCAGACGCGCATCGGCGTCTTCAAGTTCCCAAGCTGCACCTGATCGAAGCTGTTCGCGGCACGGGCCCGCTCTGCGCGGGCTCGTGCCGCTCTACTCCCGCCTCCGGAGCTCCTCGATCAGCGCCGCGAGCCCGTCGGCGCATGCCTCGAACATGCGGCGGCCCTTCTCCTCCGTCGCGAGATCGGGTGCGCCCATCACGCCGGAGCGAGACAGCTCGTCCGTCTTCCAAGGCGCGCTCACGCTGCCGCGCTCGAAGAGATCGAAGCGCTCGCCTCCATATCGGGGCTCGACGATCTCGCGGGCGATCAGCTCGCGCCGCACCGATTCCGGCCGCAGGTGGAGCATCAACGACGTCTCGAACTCGCAGGCGTGGGCCATCCCGCCGGTCGGCGACTCGCGCACTTCGGCGATCACGGGCCGCGCGAAGTTCCAGTAGTCCACCGCCATCACGTGCACAGGGGCGTCGAAGCCAAGGTGCTGCACCACCGCGCCGAGCAACGCCGTATTCCCGCCGTGGCCGTTGACGAGGACCAGACGGGTGAACCCGTGGGCCGCGACGCTGCGGCAGACATCGGTCACCGTCTCCCGGAAGGTCTGCTGGCGCAGCGTGATCGTGCCGGCGAACGCCATGTGGTGCTCGGAAGAGCCAAAGCAGATCGTCGGCGTGACGACCGCGTCTCCGGCACGCGCTGCGCCCGCGTGAGCGACGCTCGTGCAGAGAAACGTGTCCGTGTCGAGCGGGAGGTGGGGCCCGTGCTGCTCGATCGCCGCCGTCGGAACGACGACGACGGTCCGCTCGCGGTCGAGCGCACCCACCTCCTCGTGCGTGAGGAGCTCCAGGCGGGTCTCTACGTCAGTCCCTCACGCTTCGACGTCGAGGACGATGCTCTTCACCTGCGTCAACGACTCGATCGTCGCCATCCCGCCGAGCCGGCCGACACCGCTTCCCTTGCCCGAGTAGCCGCCGAAGGGCGTCCGGCCGTCCCAGTACGCGGCGGTCTCGTTGACGTTGACGACGCCGCATTCGAGCCGCTCGGCGCAGTAGAACGCCTTGCGCAGGCTGCCCGTGAAGACGGAGCCGCAGAGGCCGAGGCCGCAGGCGTTCGCGACCTCGAGCGCCTCGTCGACGTCGCGCACGCTGATCAGCGGCGCGACCGGCCCGAAGGTCTCCTCGCGGTTGAACAGCGAGTCCGTCGGCACGCGGTCGATCACCGTCGGGGAGTAGTAGAGCTGCGTCGGGAACGCGTCAGCTCGCGCGCCGCCCGTGGCGACGAGCGCACCGCGCTCGACGGCGTCACCCACGTGTTCCTCCGTCTTCGCGGCGACACCTTCGTTGTTGAGCGGGCCCATCGTGGTCTCGTCGTCGAGCGGATGGCCGAGCCGGATCGCTTTCGCCCTGCGCACGAGGCCCTCGAGCACGTCGTCGTGGATCTTGGGCTGGACGAGGATCCGCTCGCTCGACTGGCAAATCTGGCCTGCGTTGGAGAAGCAGCCGAACGCGGTCCCCTCGATCGCCAGCTCGAGATCGGCGTCGTCGAGGATGATCGTCGGCCCGTTCCCGCCCAGCTCGAGCAGCATCGGCTTCGCGCCGGCGCTCTTCGCGACGAGGCTCCCGACCGCCGAGCTCCCCGTGAAGCCCACGGCGTGCGTTCCGGGGTCGGAGACCATCTCCTCGCCGACGTCGCCGCCGCCGAAGACGAGGTTGACGGCACCGTCGGGAACTCCCGCCTCGAGAAGGCACTCGGTTAGGCGCACCGCGATCAGCGACGTGGTCGGAGCCGGCTTCCAGACGACGGCGTTACCGCTCGCGAGCGCGGCCGAGAGGTACTCGCTCGGAATTCCGACCGGGTAGTTCCACGGCGTGATGATCGCCACGACGCCGTGCGGATGGCGAATGGTGAGGATCCGCTTCGCCGGGTCCTTCGACGGGACGATCCCCGTCTCGAGCCGCTTGACGTTCTCGGCGGCGTCACGGAAGAGCTCGGCCGCGAAGGCGACCTCGTCGACCGCCTCGCGGAAGGGCTTGCCCTGCTCGAGGGAGAGCTCGCGTCCGAGCCCCTCACGGCGCGAGTCGAGGACCTCGGCGACCTGCCGGCAGAGCTCGGCGCGCTCGAAGACCGGCATCGCGGCGACGTTCCGGCGCGCGCGCCCCGCCGCGTCGATCGCCGCCCGCGCGTCGTCGCGGCCGGCTTGCGGGAGGACGGCGAGCACCTCGCCGGTCGCGGGGCTGACGGTCTCGAAACTTGCGCCGTCACGCGCCTCGACCCACTCGGCGCCGATGCGCATCCGCAGCTCGAGGATCTCTCTCACGTCCGTCATCCGCGATCCTCCCTGGGTCTTGTGACGACTGGCTCGAACGGTGTATATACCGCACCCGAAGCATCGCCCGGAAGTGGGAGCTAAGGAGGAGCCATGTTCTTGCGCAGACGGCTCGCGTTCTTCGCGGGCGTCGTCGCGGCTGGCGCCCTGTTCTCCGCCGCCGCCTGTGGCGGCGGCGACGACGAGGCGGCGCCGGCAGAAGGAGTCAAGGCATCGGGGACGCTCGACTTCGTCGTCTGGTCGTACTCGATCGAGACGATCCAGGACAACATCAAGCGCTTCGAGAAGGCGAACCCCGCGATCCAGATCAAGCTCGCCGACCACTCGTGGTTCGACTACCACGACATCATGGCGACGAAGTTCACGAGCGGGAACGCGCCCGACGTCGCGTATTCGTCGGACCACTGGCTGCGGGAGTGGGTCGCGGCGGGTTGGCTCGAGCCGATCGACGAGCGCTGCCCGCAGCTCGCGCAGTACAAGGGCGAGTGGGCGCCGTATGCCGCCGAGGGGATGACGCTCGACGACAAGCTCTACGGCGTCCCGTACTACGCCGACCTCGTCATCTTCATCTACAACGACCAGATGGTGAAGCAGGCCGGCTTCAGCGGTCCGCCGCAGACGCTGGCCGAGCTTCAGCAGCAGGCGGTCGCGATGAAGCAGAAGGGCATCGCGCAGTACCCGATCAACATCCCGATGAAGAAGGACGACCCGTGGGCGATCGAGTTCGTCTACTCGATGGTGTACGGGGACGGCGGCTCGATGTTCAACAAGGAGAACGAGCCGGTCTTCAACGAGCCGGGCAGCCAGGCCGAGAAGGTCCTGCAGTTTCTCGCCGACGCTCGCAACAAGTCGAAGATCTCCGACCCGGCGATGCTCGAGATGGCCGAGCCCGACGTCGTCAAGGCGATGGGGGCCGGCCGGCACGCCTTCACCATCCTCGCCAAGTACAACCTCGCCGAGCTCAACCTCGGGCAACACAAGCAGAGGGGCAACTTCAAGATGGCCCTGATGCCCGGCAGCACGCACTCGACCGTCGGGTTCGTCCGCTTCTACAGCCTCGGCAAGGGCGCGGTCGACCAGGGCGACGCCGCGGTCAAGGCCTCCTGCAAGTTCATGAACTACTTCGGCGGCAAGACCGGGGGTCAGTACAAGGTGATGAAGCGCTGGGCGCTCGAAAAAGGCCTCGGCTTCGCGAACCTGCCGCTGTACGACGATCCCCAGGTGCAGCAGGCGATCAACAAGTGGGGCGACGTCGCGCTGGAGCGCAAGCAAGCCCAGCTGGCGCGCGTGAAGGAAGGGCTCACGCCGTGGTGGGGAGCATGGGACATCTACGCGCGCGAGCAGATCCACGCCGCGATCCTTGGCCGCTCGACCCCGAAACAGGCTCTCCAGAAGATGGCCGACCGCTGGGAGCAGCTGCGCAAGCAGCACGGCGGGTAGTTCCCGATAGACGCAGGGGCCGGAGGCGGACGCCGCCGGCCCCGCCTCGACGCTCGTGGCCGTAGCGACCGCAACCCGTCCCGCGAAACGCTTCCGCAGGTCGAGTCTCTACACCTGGGGCACGATCCTGCCGGTCCTCGCGCTCGTCTCGCTCTTCACGCTGTTCCCGTTCGTCTACGCAGCCGTGAACAGCACGCGGCAGCGCATCCTGACGATCCCGTACCACCAGCCGTTCGTGGGACTCGAGAACTACCGAGAGGTGATCTCGAGCGACACCTTCGGCGTCGCGGTCCGGAACACGCTCGTCTTCGCGCTCCTGACCGTGCCGACGGTCACGGCGCTCGGGCTGGGCGTGGCGCTGCTGCTGAATCAGCGCGTGCGCGGGTTCGGCGTGCTCGTCGCGCTCGTGCTGCTGCCGTGGTCGATCCCGCTCGTCTCCGCCGGGATCATGTGGAGGCTGCTCCTGCACGGAAATTTCGGCTCGCTGAACGGCCTCCTGATGCAGCTCGGGATCATCGACAGCTACGTCCCGTGGTTATCGGACCCGGACAAAGCCATGGGCGCGGTCGCGATGGCGCACGTCTGGCGTGAGTTCCCGCTGCCGACGATCCTCTTCCTCGCCGGGCTGCAGACGATCACGCCCGAGATCCTGGAGGCGGCGTGGCTCGACCGCGCCACGGCGTGGCAGCGCTTCCGCTACGTCACGCTGCCGCTGCTCAAGGCTCCGCTCCTGATCGTGCTCGTCTACGAGACGATGATCGCCGTCTCGGTGTTCGACCTCGTCTACGTGCTGACCGGCGGCGGGCCGGGCACGTCGACGACGCTCTTCTCGTGGTACGCGTACACCGCGACCTTCAAGTTCCTCAATCTCGGCCAAGGGGCGGCGCTCTCGTTCCTGATGACCGCGGCGCTGCTGATCGTGATCGTGATCTACATGCGCCTGATCCGGTTGCGGGAGGAGTCAGCGTGAAGCGCGGTCCGGTGCAGACGACCCTGCTCGTCGCCGCGGCGCTCGTGCTCGGCATCATGATCCTGCTCCCGTTCCTCTGGGCGCTGAGCGCGAGCCTGCAGACGGAGTCCGCGCTGTTCGAGCGCCCGCCCCACTGGGTTCCCGACCCCGCGACCACCGAGAACTACAAGTACGTCTTCACCGGAGACGTCCCTCAGGCGTACGAGGTGCGCGGGCTGCTCCGCAGCCCGGTGACGCAGGAGGCCCGCACGCTGCCCGACGGGCTCCGCAACTCGTTTATCGTCGCGTTCTTCGTCGTCCTGATCAACCTCGTGCTCGGCGCGCTCGCCGCGTACACGTTCGCGCGGGAGCGGTTCCGCGGCGGCCAGGCCGCCTTCGTCTTCATCCTCGGCAGTCGCCTGCTCCCCGCGGTCGCCGTCGCGATCCCGATCTACATGATCCTGCGCGAGCTCGGCCTGCTCGACACGAAACTCTCGCTCGTGCTCGTGCACAGCGCGTTCACGCTCCCGTTCACGATCTGGGTGCTGACGCTCTACTTCCAGTCGCTGCCGCGCGAGATGGAAGAGGCGGCGCGCGTCGACGGGGCGACGCGGTTCGACGCCCTTCGCTACGTCGTCCTCCCGCTGGCCGCGCCCGGCCTGGCCGCCGTCGGCGCCTTCGCGTTCCTCTTCAGCTACAGCGAGTTCATGTTCGCGCTGCTGACGACGTCGACCACGAACGCGAAGACGGTGCCGGTGATGATCTCGGCGATCTCGGTCAACCCCGACGCGAGCTACACGCTGATCGCGGTCGGGATCATCCTCTCCGTCGCCGCGCCGATGGCGCTCGCGCTCGTCTTCCGGCGGTACATCACGTCCGGGCTCGTGGCTTCGTTGACACGCGAATGAGATCATCGAGCTGACATGGCGCAGGTCGCGCTCACCCACGTCGGCAAGGTCTATCCGGACGGGACCGAGGCTGTCCGCGACCTCGACCTGGAAATCAGCCACGGCGAGCTCGTCGTGCTCGTCGGCCCGTCCGGGTGCGGCAAGACGACCGCGCTCAGGATGGTCGCGGGCCTCGAGGAGATCACCCGCGGCGAGATCCGGATCGGAGAGCGCGTGATCAACGACCTCGACCCGCGCGAGCGGGACATCGCGATGGTCTTTCAGAACTACGCGCTCTACCCGCACATGACCGTGCTGGAGAACATCGGCTTCCCGCTCAAGCTCGCGGGGGTGGCGCGGTCCGATCGCGAAGAGAAGGTGCGGCGCGTCGCGCGCACGCTCGGGCTCGAGCGGCAGCTCGATCGTAAGCCGAGGCAGCTCTCCGGCGGCCAGCGCCAGCGGGTGGCGATGGGTCGCGCGATCATCCGCGAGCCGCAAGTCTTCCTGATGGACGAGCCGCTCTCGAACCTGGACGCGAAGCTGCGCGTGCAGATGCGCGCCGAGATCTCCACGCTCCAGAAGGACATCGGCGTAACCACGATCTATGTCACGCACGACCAGGTCGAGGCGATGACGATCGGCGACCGCGTGGCGGTCATGCGCCGGGGCGAGCTGCTGCAGTACGCCGAGCCGCAGGAGATCTACGACCGTCCCGGCAACATGTTCGTGGCGGGGTTCATCGGCAGCCCGCCCATGAACCTGATCGAAGCCGAGCTGTCGCGCGCGAACGGCGCGTTTCGGGTCACGCTCGGCGACCGCCAGGTGACGCTTGGAGAGGAAGCCGTGCGAGTGTCCCGCCTGGAGGCGTATGCGGGACGCGCGGTCGTCGCGGGGATCCGGCCCGAGAGCCTCGAAGACGCCGCGCTCGCCGCAGACGTTCCCGAAGACCGGCGGCTCCGCGGCGTGGTCACGCTCCGTGAGGCGCTCGGTTCGGACGCGCTCGTGTACTTCGCTGTCGAGGGCTCGCGCGCCCTCGAGAGTCACGTCCGCGATCTCGCGCACGACATCGAGGACCCCGCGCAGCTCGACGAGCTGGATCGCGATGCGGGGCAGGCCACGTTCGTGGGCCGTTTCCATCCTCACACACGCGTGCGCACGGGGGAGTCGGTCGAGGTCGCGATCCAGCCAGGGGCCTTGACGTTGTTCGATCCCGAGTCGGGGAACCGCCTCTAGAGCACCAGCTCGAAGAAGCGCGTCCCGTCGATCGGGTTGTAACGATACGGCTCGATCTCGCGGAAGCCGAGCGAGCGGTACAGCGCGGCCGCTGCCTCCATCGTCGGCAACGTGTCGAGCCGGAGCGCACGAAAACCTCCGTCGCGCGCCCGCCGGATCGCCTCGACCGAGAGCGCGCGTCCCAGACCGTGGCCGCGGAATGCCGGGCGGACGTAAAGGCGTTTCAACTCGCCCATACCGGGCGCGAACTCCCGTAGCCCTGCACAGCCGGCGACCCGGTCGTCGACTTCGGCGAGCAGGAGCGCGACGTAGTTGCCGGGTAGCTCCGCGAGCTCGCGCTCGAAGTCCTGGAAGCCGAGGTCGACGCCGAGCGCCGCCGCGTACTCGAGGAAGAGCTCCCGGACGAGCTCGACCTCGTCCTCGCGTGCGTCGCGAACCGACACGCGGCATTGTGACGGAGCCCGAGGCTAGCGGCCGGTCCCGGCCGTCAGCGCATGGCACGATGTCATCGAGGACCGGGTCATAGATCACTGGCTCGTCGCACCCGCCTACCCGAAACCAGTGGTTGCCGGAGGGAAGGTCACAGCAGCCACAGCGAGTCCGAGTTAGCAACCTCCGTTTGCCAGCGAGTCGCATCGTCGCTCCGCAGTCTCCTACGTCGTGCGCTGACCCTCCAGCCGCTCGAGCGCGACGCGCAGCTCACGACGCTCTTGCTCCAGTGCGCGGAACGAGCACTCGAGCCGCTTCTCCCCCTCGGGCGTCACGCGCAGCTCTGCGACGCGGCCGTCGTGCTCTGCGGCCTCGCGCTCGACGAGGCCGGCCTCCTCGGCGCGCGCCACGAGCTCGGTGACCGTGCTCTGGGCGAGGTGCAGGCGCTCCGAGAGATCGGTGACGGTCGAGCTCTCGCTGCCGTCGGGCGCGCCCTTGATCAGGAGCAACAGCAGGTGGCGCTGCGGGGTCAGGCCGCACGCGCGGGCGGAGCGCTCGCCGGCACGCAGGAAGCCGCGGAGTGCGACGCGGAACTCCGCAACGCGCACCACTTCCTCGCGCGCGAGCGCCACCTGGACACCATATCGCGTCCCGATATTGTTTACCGTCGCGCGCTGGGGCAAAGGGGAGGTCCGGATGGAGCTGGGCAAGCTCGTCTCGCGTTGGCCGGTCCTGCAGCAGCTGAAGGGCGATCCGCTCGCGCTCGGGCGCGCGGCCCGCTCGGAGCGGACCGCGAAGACCGAGCCGCGCACACGCAAGGCGACGCACGTCGTCAAGTCCGTCTGCCCCTATTGCGCTGTGGGTTGCGGGCAGCTCGTGTACGTGCAGGACGGCGCGGTCAGCCAGATCGAGGGCGACCCGGACAGCCCGATCTCCCGCGGCCGGCTCTGCCCGAAAGGCTCCGCGTCGAAGCAGCTCGTGACAAGCCCGTTCCGCGAGTACAAGGTCAAGTACCGCAGGCCGCACGGGCGCGAGTGGGAGGACCTCTCGCTCGACGAGGCGATGGACCTGATCGCCGACCGCGTGCTCGCAACACGCAACGAGACGTGGCAGGCGAAGGGCGAGCACGAGGGACGCGAGGTCACGCTCAACCGCACGCTCGGGATCGGGAGCCTCGGCGGGGCGACGCTCGACATCGAAGAGAACTATCTGATCAAGAAGCTGTTCACGAGCCTGGGGATCGTCTCGGTCGAGAACCAGGCCCGCATATGACACAGCTCCACGGTCCCCGGTCTGGGGACCTCGTTCGGGCGAGGAGGTGCGACGGACTTCCAGCAGGACTTGTCGAGGTCCGACTGCATCGTGATCATGGGCTCGAACATGGCCGAGAACCACCCGGTGGGCTTCCAGTGGGTGATGGAGGCCAAGCTCCGCGGCACGCCGGTCTTCCACGTCGACCCGCGCTTCACGCGGACGAGCGCGATGGCGACGAACTACGTGCCGATCCGCGCGGGGACGGACATCGCGTTCCTCGGCGGGATCGTCAGCTACATCATCGAGAACGAGCGCTGGTTCGACGAGTACGTCAAGACGTACACGAACGCGCCCGTGATCATCCACGAGGACTTCAAGGACACGGAGGACCTCGACGGGTACTTCTCGGGCTGGAACGCCGAGAAGCGCAAGTACGACCCGACGACGTGGCAGTACGCCGGAATGCCGACTACCGCCGGCGGCTCGGGCGAGGAGGGTGCTCCGTCGGGCGAGGGCGCCGGCCACGGCGGAGGCGGCGGCGGCCTCCAGCGCGGCGAGCCCCCGCACGAGGACGAGACGCTTCAGCACCCGCGCTGCGTCTTCCAGATCCTCAAGCGGCACTACTCGCGCTACACGCCGGAAACCGTGGAGCGGATCTGCGGCACGCCGCGCGAGCTCTTCCTGCAGGTCTGCGAGGCGCTCTGCGAGAACTCGGGACGTGAGCGCACCTCCGCGTTTGCGTACTCGGTCGGCTGGACGCAGCACACCGTCGGCGTCCAGTACATCCGCACCGCGGCGATCATCCAGCTCCTGCTCGGGAACATGGGCCGTCCCGGCGGCGGGATCCTCGCGCTCCGCGGCCACGCGTCGATCCAGGGCTCGACCGACGTCCCGACGCTCTACAACATCCTGCCCGGCTACATCCCGATGGTGCACGCGCACTCACACGAGACGCTTGACGAGTACATCGAGCTGAACAAGACGCCGGCCGGCTACTGGGGGAAGCTGAAGTCGTACATGGTCTCGCTGCTCAAGGCGTACTGGGGCGAGCACGCGACGAAGGACAACGACTTCTGCTTCGACTACCTGCCGCGTATCACGGGCGACCACTCCGCGTACCAGGCGACGCTCGGGATGCTCGACGGGAAGATGAGGGGCTACTTCCTGCTCGGCGAAAACCCTGCGGTCGGGTCGTCGAACTCGCGCCTGCACCGACTGGCGCTCGCGAAGCTCGACTGGCTCGTCGTGCGCGACTTCTTCGAGATCGAGTCGGCGTCGTTCTGGAAGGACGGGCCGGAGATCGAAACCGGCGAGCTGAAGACCGAGGAGATCGGGACGGAGGTTTTCTTCCTGCCTGCGTCGACCCACGTCGAAAAAGACGGGTCGTTCACGAACACGCAGCG
>Ga0137375_10000110_pt1 | contig 72629 bp, 80 predicted proteins | sample SagtaG_24_FD_104936 | JGI IMG/M metagenome (GOLD analysis project Ga0137375, IMG submission 104936) | Vadose zone soil microbial communities from Sagehorn Ranch, Mendocino, California, USA - Sage1_R_113_16 metaG | ecosystem: Environmental > Terrestrial > Soil > Vadose zone | place: USA... | reverse complement strand
TCCTCGACATCGTCTAGGTCGCGCCAGTCGTGCCAGCGGACGACGATCCGCCCCTCGATTCGGCCAATTTCGGAGCACGGGACAACTCCTCCTGCACGGGAGATGTCATCGGCGAGCGTGTAGCGTCCGCGGTATGACGCGGTTCGTGGTCGATTGCGAGACGCTTGTGCGGATTGCTGCTGGCGAGATCGAGGTCGCCGCTGAGCACCAGCTCGTCGCGCCGACGCTCGTTCGCTCGCAGGCGCTGTCGGCACTGTACGAGGCGGCCCGCCGGGGCGAGATCTCGGCCGCCGAGGGGATCGAGCGGGTGACGCGTATGAACTCGCTGAAGGTGCGCTTCCTCGGGGACAAGGTGCTCCAGCGGCAGGCGTGGAAGGTCGCAGACCAGCTGGGGTGGGAGACGACGTACGACGCTGAGTACGTGGCGCTGACGAAGCTACAAGCGGACATCTTCGTCACCTCTGACGGCGAGCTGACGCGGGCGGTCTCCGGCCTCGTCGAGACGGCGACGGTCGACGCGCTCCGCACGGTTTGAACGGCTCATGGCTCACGGCGGCCTTTCCGCGGCCACATCACCCGCTCGGGCAGCCGACCGAGGCCGGCTTGGGCCGAGGGGTGCGTGTCGGGGTCGAGGTAGCGTGTGATCTCTCGTTCCAGGCCGCGCCGCCGAGCGAGCGCGGCGAGCGGCGGAATCAGGACGCGCTGCACGAGCTGGGGCGGCTTGCGCCCGCGGATCTCGTTCCGGTCGCTCGCAAAGAGCGCGCCGTAGAGCGGTGACGGAACACCCTCGGCGTTCGTGTGGCCGTCCGCGCAGAGGCCCCAGAAGACCAGGATCATTTCCGCGAAACGAAGGGCCGGCTCGACACGTGTCCTGATCCTCACCTCACCGGCGCCGGAGTTCCACCACCGGTGCCAGGACCCCGGCTGAACGGTTAGCTGCTCACCGGCGCCGACCGTGAGCTCCTCGCCGTCCAGGCGAAGTCCGCGACGATCCGCTCGCCCGACGTCTCCTCGCCCAACTCGATTAGGAGGGCCTTCTCGCCGGTCAGCGGATTCCAGACGACGTCACCGGCGCGCACGCGGCGATGCTACAGCCGCCGTGCTACGGTCGCATTCCTGTGGAGGGCACAGGTTCGAGCACGAGCGCGACCGGGACGACCGTCTACGACCGGCTCGGCGCGCGGCCCCTCGTCAATTGCCGCGGCGTCTACAGTGAGCTCGGCGGCGCGATCATCGGGCCGAGCGTCTGGGCTGCGATGACCGAGGCCGCCGGGATGGCCGCCTCGATGAACGAGCTCCTGGAGGCCACCGGCCACCGGCTCGCGGAGCTGCTCGGGGCCGAGGCAGGTCGAGTAACGCCCGGGGCCGCGGCGGGGATCGCGCTCAGCACGGCCGCCTGCATGACGCGCGGCGACGGCGCCGCCGCCGAGCGTCTCCCAGACACCACGGGCCTACCCAATGAGGTCCTCCTCCAGTGCGTGCAGCGGCCGAACTACAAGTACGCCCGCCTGATCTGGATGACCGGAGCCGAGCTGCGCCTGGTCGGAACGGAGGAGGGAACCTCGCGCGAGGACCTCGAGAACGCGCTCGACCCCGAGCGCGTCGCCGCGGTCTTCGTCCCGGCCCACCTCGACGAGGAGCCTGGAGCGCTCCCGCTCCGCGACGTGGCCGCCGTCGCCCACGAGCACGGCGTGCCGACCCTCGTCGACGCCGCCTTCCTCAACTACCCGCCCGAGAGCATGCGGCGGTTCACCGAGGAAGGCGGAGACCTCGTCTGCTTCAGCGCGAAGTACTGCTACGGCCCGAACACGGGCGGGTTCGTCGTCGGACGCTCCGATCTTGTCGACGCCCTCGCCGTGGTCGACTTCACCGGCTTTGAGAGCGGACAGTGGGCGATCTTCGGCCGGCCGTTCAAGCTCGACCTCCACACGGTGGTCGGGACGACGCTCGCGGTCGAGGAGTGGATGGACCTCGACCACGAGGCTCGCTGGCGCTCGTACGCGGAGCTCGTCGACGAGCTCGCCGCCGCTGTCGAGGGCATCCCCGGAGTCCGAACCGAGCCCCGCTTCTTCACCATGGTCGAGACGCTCGAGCCGGAGCCGGTCAACTGCCTCGTCGTGCACGTCGACGCGCAGGAAGCCGGGGTGTCCGCGGCCGACGTCGAGCGCACGCTCGAGGAGAGCAACCCGCGCGTCGCCGTCCATCGCTGGGACGACACGCTGATCGTCGCCGTCGACACGATGCCGCCCGAGCAGTGCCCGTACGTGTGCGAGCGGCTGCGGGCGGCGTTCCTCTGAGTCGGTGATGCGCTGCAGCGTCGGTATGCGGAGCGACCTCTGGTCGAGGGCGAGGGACAAAGGGCACGGGCGTTCAGTAGCATCGCGCCGTGCGCAACTTGGGACCCGGCCTGTGGCACTGGGAGGCCCCGCACCCGGAGTGGGCGGGGCCCGAGAACGAGGCGCTTCGTCGGCGCCTTGCGGCGATGTCCGAGACGCCGAGTGAGCCGGAGGATCACCTGGTCTCGTCCTACGCGATCGACGACGGCGACCATCTGCTGCTCTTCGACCCGCTGGCGGCACCGAGCGAAATCGGCGAGCTTGCCGCCGACCGCGGGACAGCGATCGTGCTGACGTCCCCGTGGCACGAGCGCGACGCGCGCAGCCTGGTGGAGCGGCTCGGTGCGCCGGTGTTCGTGCCCCCGCCCGACGAGGGGAGCCCCGATGTGGCCTGGCTGCTGGCCGGAGACGCGGGTGAGGCGCACCTGTACTCGGCAGGAGATCGGTTGCCCGTCGGAGTCGAGGCGTTCCCCGGAAGGCTGCCGAACGACGTCGTGCTCTGGGTCGAGAACCGCCGCGCGGTCATCACCGGCGACACGCTCGTCGACTTCGGCCACGGCCTCGAGATCCCGCCCGAGTGGTTACCCGAGGGCGTGAAGCGTGAGCAGGTCGCCGAGAGTTTGCGCCCGCTGCTCGCGCTGCCGGTCGAGCACGTGCTCGCGACACACGGCGGGCCGAGCGACCGAGGCGCTCTCGAACGCGCGCTCACGATGCGTCAATAGAGCGATGCCCTGCGCCAGGGCGGCCGCGCCAGGCTGGTCGCGAGCTCGGCGGCGCGGCGCGATGGTCGGAGGCTACGATCGCAGAGATGGACAAGCCACGCTGCAGGCACCCAAACGCTCTCCAGCGGCTCATCGCGTTCCTACGCCGCCGCTGCGAGCAGACGGTGCCGACCTCGTGGCTCGACGACCCACCCGCCGACGCGGATATCGGTGTGCGTGAGCCTCGCCGTCCGCGGCCGACCGATGGCGCCGGAGTCGTGCTTCTCGAGCCTCCGCTGTAACTCCCCGTCGCGGCGTGTTTGCGCACTGCCGCCGCCCGCGATCAGCGCCAGTCCACATCCTCGGCGACGCCGACTGCCGTGAGCGCCTCGCGCCGGCCCCGGTAATCATCGATGCGCACGATTCTCCCGTCGCGCAGGGTGAAGACGTTGAAGATCTGGCCCTCGAGAGGCTCGTCGTCCAGCGCGCCGATGCTCGGTCCGCGCGCGCCCAGTACAACTTGCGCGCCGCCGCGGGTGAACTCGAGTGCGTCGATTTCACGGCGCTGCTCGAGCCCCCAACGGAAGGTGTCGACCACCTCCTCGCGGCCGTGACAGACCCACTCCTCGCGCAACCCCTGCCAGCTGACGTCAGGATCGAGCAACCCGGCAGCGGCTTCGAAATCACCGCGCCGGAGGGCGCCGAAGAAGTCGATCATGACCGTTTCGAGGTTCTCTTGACCGATGCTTGGCATTGCTCCTCCTCCTCAGCGTCAAACAGGTCGTCACCCGCGGATTAGAAGCCATACAAGGAGGCGCACAAGCACCACCCCCGAGGCTCTCCGGGGCAAGCGCCTGCCGCGACGGCAGCGTCGGCGTCGGCGCGAAGGCCGCGGATTCGAGCGTGCTCTAGCGTCAACCAGGCACAGCCAAAGTCTACGCCGACAGACGTGCTGCGGCGCCGAGATCGAGCGCGGTCGTGTGGATCTCCAAGACATCCGCAACGGCGTCCGTGAGGTCGCCGAGCTTTGCCGGCAGAGACGAATGAGCCGCGAGACCTTTCCCACAAGTTTCGTGCTCAGCCACGTCGATCCCATTCCGCGCGCGCGGCCGCTCGAACCAGCCCGCGGATGACGGGGATCTGCGGAGCCGGAGCGGCGTGTGTGGCGAGCCGCTTAGAGTCGGACGAGCGACGTGTGCCGATGCGAAGGGCCAAGGACCGATGAGTTCAACGCCCCATCGCAGTCGTAGGTGAAGACCGCGTGAAAAAAGGAGGAACGACATGGGCAGGCTCGTGGTTACTGAATTCGTCTCGATCGACGGGGTGTTCGAGGATCCGGGTGGAGTCGAAGGGTATGAGCACGGCGGCTGGACCTTCGAGTACGACCGTGGGGAAGACGGTGACAAGTTCAAGCTCGACGAGCTGATGGAGGCCCAGGTTCAGCTGCTCGGGCGCGTCACGTACGAGGGCTTCGCCGAGGCCTGGCCCTCCCGCGAGGGGCCGTTCGCGGACAAGCTCAACAGCGACCTGAAGTGCGTGGTCTCGACCACGCTCAAGGATCCGCAGTGGGAGAATACGAGCGTGATCTCCGACCACGTCGTCGAGCAGATCTCGAAGCTCAAGGACGAGACCGAGGGCGTCATCTTGGTCGCCGGCAGTGGCACTTTGGTGCGGACGCTGCTGGAGAAGAATCTCGTCGATGAGCTCCGGCTGATGATCTTCCCGACGATCCTCGGGCGCGGCAAGCGCCTCTTCCCCGACGGGATCGACCGGCTGAAGCTGAAGCTCGCGGAGACGAAAACCGTCGGCTCCGACGGCGTCCAAGTCCAGATCTACCAGCGGGCCGGGTAGAGGGGGGACTCGGAGCGTGGTCCCGGCGCTGTTTAGCCCAGGGCTCGCCGGAGGAGCGCGCGAAGCTCGCGGAAGTGGCGCTCCGCTGCGGCTTCGTCGTAGACCGGCGAGTCGGCCATCGTGTACCCATGCCTCGCGCCGGCGTAGACGTCTGAGCGGTAGCGCGCGCCGGCCTCGTCGAGTGACCGCTCGAGCGTCGCGATCTGCTCCGGCGAGGCGCCCGGGTCCTCGTCGGCGAAGCCGAAGTACATTTCACCCTTGATGTCCGCGGCCGAGAGATGGGGGCTGTCGGCCTCGTCGGTCACCAGCCCGCCGGTGTGAAAGGCAGCCAGCGCGGCGACGCGATCGGGATGCGCGACGGCGATCCACCAGCAGACGCGGCCGCCCATGCAGTAGCCGGTGATCGCCACTGGGCCGCGGGCGCCGGCCTCTTCGAGGAAGTCGAGGTAGGCCGCGCCGTCCGCCGCGAGGCGCTCCGGGGTGAGCTGCTCGATCAGCGGGCGGATGGTCGATCCGAAGTAGCTCGAGCGCTCCTCGGGGTCCTCGGGAGGCGGCGGAACGGGCGAGCTCCCCGCTCGGTAGAAGACATTCGGGGCGAGCACGACGTACCCGTCGGCGGCGATTCGGTCGGCCATCTCTTCGATCGTCGGCCGCAGTCCGAACGCGTCCATGACGAACAGAACTCCTGGATGGGGCTGGTCATCGGGCCGGGAGAAGTACGCGTTGGCGACGCCGTCCGGCGTCGTGATCTCGGTGCTCGAGCTCTTGACGGGCATCAGGCCCGGACAGCGTGGCCCGCGATCATCGGCCGTGTGATCGGCGGCGACTTCGGCAGCTCGCCGTGCTCGAACTCCTCGATCTCGAAGCCGGCGGCCTTGATCCGCTCCAGAGTCGGGCGGTTGGGGTGGCAGCCCGTCGCGATCACTTTCCAGGGACGCTCCCAGCGGTCCTGCCAGCGGGCGAGCCGAGGGTCGTCGGAGCGGACGTGCTCGATGAAGAGAAGCCGGCCGCCCCGCTTGAGCACCCGCCTCACTTCGGCGAGCGCGCGGTCCTGATCGTCCACGGAGCAGAGGACGAGCGTTGAGACAACGGTGTCGAAGGTGCCGTCGTCGAAAGGCAGCTGCTCCGCCGGAGCCTTCACGCTCCGCACGGGACTGTCGAGCGTTGCGGCCTTCTGCTCGGCTCGGCGCAGCATCCCCGGGGCAGGCTCGGTGATGACGATCTCCTCCACCTCCGGCGGGTAGTGCGCGAGGTTGAAGCCGGTCCCGGCGCCGATCTCCAGCACGCGTCCACGCGCATGCGCGAGAACAGCCTGCCTCCGGTCGCCGAACTCCTTCTCGAGCCGGCGCCCGAAGAAGTCATACAGGGCCGGTCCGACTTTGTCCTTGATCAGGCCCATTGGGCCGCTGCGACACTACGCGGTCCTCGTCGGCGGAATCACGGCGCCGATGAGCCAGAAGAGTGGAATGAAGATGCCGATGATGAACATGACCCAGTGCCCCTTTCGCAAGGTCATGAACCCGAGCGTGATCATCAGGACGAAGTACAGCAGCCCGAAGCCGATACCCCACCACATGGTTCCTCCTGTACGAACGTTGCGTTCGACTTGCGCACTGACGATGAGGGCAGGAGCCCGCTGACGCATCATCCGTTCGGGGCGAAGGTGGAAACGTCGCCATCAGTCTTCGTCGGAGCCAGTACGGTGTCCGCATGAGCGATACGGCGCCGTCCCCGGTCAAGGTCGTCCCGGCCAAGACGCGTCCTGGGACGACCTGAAGGGCGTGTTCGGCACCTACGGTGTTCCGTCCAGATGCCTGTGCCAGCGCTTCAAGACGCGCGGGCGGCACTGGGACTCCGAGGAGGCGTCGCCTCCCGTCGAGCAACGCGCCGCCCGGCTGCGCGAGCAGACGCGCTGCGGCCACCCGGAGGCGAACACGACGAGCGGGCTCGTCGCCTACATCGACGGCGAGTCCGTCGGCTGGTGCGCGGTCGAGCCCCGCAGCGCCTACGTGCGCATCGGCCGTGTCCCGTGGGCGGGCCGAGCCGAGGACAAGACCGACGAGAGCGTCTCGCCGCGACGTGCTTCGTCACCCGCACGTGATGCGGGTCGACTTCCAGACATGAGCACGGCACGTGAGGGCGGCTGCGCGTGCGGGGCGGTTCGGTACCGGCTTACGTCAGATCCACTCTTCGTCCACTGCTGCCACTGCCTGAACTGCCAGAGGCAGACCGGGAGCGCCTTCGTCATCAACGTCTTGATCGAGGCCGACCGGGTGGAGCTCCTCTCCGGCGAGCCGCTGCCGGTCGACGTGCCCCGCGACAAGGGCGAACCGCAGAGGATCTGGCGCTGCCCCATCTGTCAGGTGGCGGTCTTCAGCCAGTACACGAGCCCCTTGGTCCGGTTCGTCCGTGCGGGCACGCTGGACGACCCGGCGTCCGTCGCGCCCGACGTTCACATCTTCACGCGGTCGAAGCAGCCCTGGGTGACGCTTCCCGAGTCGGTGCCGGCGTTCGAGGCGTATTACGACATGAACGAGTTGTGGCCGGCGGCGAGCCTCGAGCGACTCGAGGCGCTCAGGGCTGCGGCGACCGCCGACGGCTGACCGTCAGCGCTTCGGCGGGAGGGCGCGGGCGAAAGTCGCACCCACGTCGACCCATCTCTGCAGCTCAGCGTCGTCCTGGACTGCGTCGCTCGGCACCCGCAGCCAGCCTTTCATCGCTCGGCCGCGCATCTCCATCAACTCGGCCTCGGTTGCGGCGACGAGCGCGTCCGACTCCTCGGGATCCGCCCGCACGAGGATCCCGCCCTGCCCGCTGGCGGCGATCGCCATGTTGCCGCCGATCAGGAACGCGAGCCCACCGAACATCTTCTTCTCCTCGAGAGCCGGATCTCCGGCCAGGTTCTCGCGGATGCGGGCGGCGAGCTCTTCGTCGTAGGCCATCGCCGCGATCTGAGAGGGCGCCACGCTCGGGCCGTGTCGAGCTAGGCGGGTTGCGCGAGGATGACGGTGATCGTGCCGATCCCGAGGACCACTCCGAGAGCGGCGAAGACGAGGGCGGCGCGTGTCTCGAAGGGTGAGTACTCGCCGCGCGCAATCGCCTCTTCGACCCGCTTCTGTCGCACGTATGCGTAGACGATGAACAGCAGGCCCACCACCGCGAACGCCATCCCGATCACCTCGAACGGCCAGGCGGCTCCGGACGAGAGCTCCGGGACGAGCTTTCCGGCCGCGACGCCGACTGCAAACGTGGTGAGGCCGGTCCGCCACCACGCCAGGTAGGTGCGTTCGTTCGCAAGGCGGGTCCGCCGCGTCGCGTCCCGCGAGTCGTGATTGGTCGCCACGGCTCGCGATTCGGCGATGCGCCGTCGTTCCCTGCCATCACGGGGTTGCGCCTGGGCATGCGCACAGTCGCGCGATGCGGTCCATCTACTCTGCGCGGATAACCGAGTACGTTCACGGCTACGGCACGCGCGAGCAGCAGCGGCTCGTCGAGCAGGCTGAGCACTGGCGCCACCGCTTGATCGCCGACGGCACCCACCTCGAGCCGGGAACCCGCTTGCTCGAGGTCGGATGCGGCGTCGGTGCGGTGCTCGCGGTGCTCGGACAGGAGTTCCCCGGTGTGCGCCTGTTCGGCGTCGACATCGAGCCGGCACAGCTCGACTTTGCGCGCGGGCACCTCGAGCGATCCGGTTTCGAGGCGATTTTGCGGGAGGGTGACGCGCTCGCGCTCCCGTTCGAGGACGAGTCTTTCGACCATGTCTGGATGATGTGGCTGCTCGAGCACATCAAGGACCCGCCTGCCACACTGCGCGAGGCAAGACGCGTGCTCGTCCCGGGCGGCGCGATCACTGCGATCGAGGTCGACTACTCGACCTGCCGCGTCGCCCCATCCACTCAGGCAGTCGAGGCGCTGCTCTACGCGATGGTTCAGGGGATGGCGGCTTCGGGCTGGAGCGATGCCGGCACGCGGTTGCCCGGCTGGCTCCTCGAGGCCGGCTTCCGTGAGATCGACGAGGGGGAGCGCACCTTCTGGTGGCGGGACGAGGACCTGGCGAGCCAGTCGCGCTACGCAGCCGACGTGATCGAGAGCACGCTCGACGCGCTCGCGCAGCTCCCGGGCACGTCCGAAGCGGAGCTGCGCGCGGGCCTCGAGGACCTACGCGGTCTGCCGGGGCTGCCCGACGCCGGGCTCGGCTACGTCATGCACAAGTCGACGGCTTTGCGCTAGGCGATCGCTTCGAGGCCTAACCACGACGCCAGATCCTCCAGCTCGGCCTGCACGGCCTTGGTCATCGCGCGGGTGAACTTCACGTCCTCGTGAATCGCGTTCACCCGAAGCACTGAGGCTTTACGGTCGGCCGCGGCGTCCGCCTTCCCGACGAGCCGGTCCTCGTGCAGCACCGGAAGGGCGAAGTAGCCCCAGCGGCGCTTGGCCGCCGGCTTGTACATCTCGAGCACGTATTCGAAGTCGAACAGCTCCTCCGCTCGCGTCCGGTCGTAGACCAGCCGGTCGAACGGCGACAGCAGGGCCGTCCGCCCCTCGAAGTCGTGGTCGAGCGCCTCGGGATCCACCCGCCACTCGCCGGCGACCCCCTCGACGACGGCGGGCTCGCCGGCCTCTCCCACGTCGATCGGCTCCAGCGGCATCTTCGTGCCCTTGGCGCGAGCGATCCCGAGCGACCGCAACCGCCGCTCGTTCTTGATCTTCGCGGCCTCCTCCACCGAAGGAATCTGCATGTCCGCCGGATACACCCGCTCTGCCAGGTCCCACAGCCGCTCGCGACCGACGCGGCCGGAAATCGCGATCTCGCCCTTCATGATGAGGAGCTCCAGCATCTGGGTCACGTTGCGGTTGTGCGTCCATCCGGTTGACTTCCACGGCACGACGGAAGTGTCGGGGATGTCGCGCGACGTCAGCGGCCCGGAGTCGGCGAGCCTGTCGAGGATGTCGCGCCTGAACGAGTCATTGTCGCGCAGCCAGGCCCGGGTACGCTCCCAGGGAGGCCAATCTTCGGCGCCTGCGAGGTACAGCCCCACGTCGCCCATGGGACGCACCGTCGCATCCAGCTCGAACAGTGCCCTCTCCTGCTCCAGTGCCTGCTTCAACTGCTCGGGCTCGTACGCCGAGCCCAGCCGGCTCCAGGCGACCAAGTCCGCGGCCGGGGCTATCGCCGCGGTCGGGTCGATTTGCAGGAGGGTCAGGTGGTTGACGATATCCTGCAAATCGGTCGGCCGCTGGGCATCGAGGAGCTGGGCGCGGACTGCAATGCGGCGGGCCTCGGCCCGGGTCAACCGGTGGGCGGGCATGGCCCGAGGCTAGCGCGTGCCGGTGGCACGTGGCGCGGGCGCGAACACGGACCAGATGAGCAAGTCGAGGATTCGCACCTCGGTGAGCACGTGCCCGCGGCTCGCGAGCTCTCGCCGGATCTCCTGCAGGGCCGAGCCGTTCCGATCCAGGTCGCGTTTGTAGCTGCGGACGAGCGCGGTGGCGCGCTCCCCGAACGATCCCGACGAGCGCGTCCCGGGATCGTCCCTCGTCAGGTATGCCTGGACGACGCTGTCGAGCATCGGGATCAGCGCCGGCCGTTTCGCGTGCAGCGCTTTCGTCATCTTCGAGAAGCCGACTCCGCGGATATCCGCGAAGGCCTCGAAGAGCTGCGTCAGCGGGATCCAGGGGATCGAGCTCGTCGCGTCCGCTAACGATGCATCGGGGTGAATCTCGCCCAGTGCGCGTTCGATCTCACGGCGGCGGACGAGAATCGCTGCGATCTCCGTCGCGGAGATGCGCGCACCGCCGCGATTTGCAAGCCTGAGGTGGCTCTCGTCGAATGAACCGTGTCGTGAGGAGTCGTCGCCCTCAGAGCTCGAGTATGCCTCGACGAATTCGAGCGCAAGCTCGAGTGGATTCTCCACCTCGACACCGCTACGAAGAGTGATCGTGGCTATGTCTGCGATTCGCCGACGTCCTCGAAGCGTGACAGACCTGCGAGTCCCAGCTGGCCCCCAGGCGCAACGCTCTAGACTCACGCGCATCGGAGCGCGGGCACTCATCGGTCGGTCGCGTGAGGGCGAGCGGATTCAGGTCGGGCCCGGCGCGGTGACGATTCAGGCGACCGCTGCGGACTCCGACGGCCGGCTGGCGGTCATCGAGTACGACGTCGCGCCGGGCTTTCCCGGACCGCCTCTGCACGTTCACCCCTTCGACGAGTTCTTCTACGTGCTGGAAGGCGAAGTCACCTTCGGCCTGGGCGACAGCGAAGTCACCCTCGAAGCGGGCGGCTACGTCTACGTGCCCGGCGAGGAGGCGCACACATTCCTGAACCGCTCGGCGCAGCCCGCGCGACTGCTCGTCGTCGCCGTTCCGGGAGGCTTCGAGGAGTTCTTCCGCGGCGTGGCGACCGCGACCGCCGACGGCCAGATGCCCGATCCGGAAACGATGGCCCGGCTGAACGCCGAGCACGGCGTCAGATTCGTCTAGCGCTCAGCCGGCGAGGATCTTCGCCTTCTGCGCCTCGAACTCGGCCTCCGTGAGCACGCCCGACGCCTTCAGCTCGCCGAGTTGCTTCAGTTGGTCGAGCTTGTCGGGCTGAGCCGCCTGCTGCGGCGCCGGCTCGTCGTGGGCGCCCTCTTCCTCGGCCCAGCGTTCGGACTGGCGGCGTGAAACGCGGTTCGACACTGCAGTCGCGGTGCCGGCGATGGCCGCCGTCCGAGCCATTCCGCGGAGAAGTCCTGGCATCGTGTTTCCTCCTTCCGTCTTGGGTCGGTTAGCCCTCTGAAGCCTCGAGCTCGTCGAGCTTCTCGAGGAGGGCGGGGACAGGGATCCGCCCGCTGGCGACGAGCTGAGCGCCGCTTCTCCTCAGAGCCGTAGCGAACGGCGCCGCCCACCTGTTCTCGTAGACGAGGATCGCGGCCGACGCCCCGGGCTCGAGCGCCGCACCCGCGTCCTCGTACTCATCCTCGCCCAGGACGCCCGAGGACGCGCCCTCGAACTGGACGAGGTCGAGGCTGCCGTCACTGTCGATGTCGGCGATCGCGAGCCCCGACACGGTTCCGTCCTCGTCCTTCCTGACGAAGGCGAGGTCAATCACCCGGATCAGGCCGCGCTCCGTCAGGTCGACGAGCATGCCCAGGCCCTCCCCCGTCGGCTCCTTGCCTGCCGGCCACTCGACGACGAGGTAGTCGACAGGGCCGAGCTCAACGTCGTTGTCGCTCATTTCGTCCTCCCTTCCTTGCGCGGCTGTCGGTGCGCACGGTACCCGAGCGCGAACGCTCCGCATCGTCCCGACCGGATGAAAAGAAGACCCCCTCCGGTGAGAGGGGGTCAGAGTTCCCCGGTCGCAAACTCGGGGAGGGTGGAGTATGCGACCCAAGTGCCTACGTCGGTCGCTCGTAGCCAGGTTCGGCCATGGGCTCCCAGCGCACGATCAGCGCGTAGAGCACGATCCCGGTCAACGCAAGGCCCGTGAGTGCCCACAGCGGGTACTGCGAGTTCCCGACGAAACCGAGCTGAGCGATGAAGTTGAGGCTGCCAGCGATGATCGTGACCCAGCGTGCCCAGCCGGCTCCGGCGAGTAGCCCGAGCCCGGCCAGGCCGAGCACGATGCCCCAGATCAACGTGATCCAGCCCCAGGTCGTCATGTCGAAGACGACGATCTGGTTCGGAGTGAAGACGTAGTACTGATCGCGGATGACGGCAATCAGGCCTTGGAAGAAGTCGATGGTGCCGATGATGACCATCAGCCAGCCGGCAAATGCGATCCATCCGGTCCAGCGATTGCTTGCCATGTGAGTCCCCCTTTCTCGGCGTCCCTTTCTTCGCCTGGGGACCCAGTCCTTTAGATTGGGCCGGACGGGGCGAGGGTGAAGGAAACTCAGGCTACGGCGACTCGCCGCCTGAGACCCTTGAGCTTGAAGGCGAGGAAGAGCTCGGTGATCCCGCGCGCGAGCGCGATGATGCCCACGTAGGCCACGAGCAGGGTTGCAGACCTCTTGAACGAGCCCGCGACCCAGAAGGCCAACAGGATCTCGAGGATGCCGACGATGAGTTGGAGCCACCACAGCTCGAACTGGTCCTTGGTGACGAAGGCGACCGTGAGGTCGAAGATTCCCTTGAACAGGAGAAAGAAGCCCATCAGGGCGGCGAGCGTCGCGAAGGCATTGTGCGGATGCACGAGCGCCCAGATTCCGGCGATGAGGAGCAGCACGCCGAGGATCCCGTGCACGATCTTCCAGCCGGTGGTCGACATGGCGATCTGGATGAACTCGTTCACGCCCGCCATAAGCGCGACGAAGCCGAACAGGTACGAGATCGCGTAGACGGTCGTGTAGTCCCACTGGAAGACGAGCAGCGCGAAGACGAGCCAGCCGATCCCGGTGACGAGGAAGATCCACCAGCGGTCGGCGGCTTCCTCGAGGACCTCGCGCTCGGAAAACATCGTGTTGATCGTCTTCACGGCGTTTCCCGTCCCGCCCGCCGCTAGGCGAGCGCCTTCTGCTTGATCGCGTCGAATTCCGCCTGGGTGATCGCTCCGCTGTCGAGCAGCTTCTTTGCCCGCTCGATCTCCCCTGCGGCACCGCCGCTTCCCGCCGTCTCGCGCACGTAGTCGTCCATCTGAGCCTTCTGCGCCCTCGCGTGCTCGAGGTTGCGCTCGGCCATGCCCTTGCCCTGCGCGATCAGGTAGACGAACACGCCGAGAAACGGCAGCACGATCACGAAGATGACCCACCCGGCCTTCCCCCAGCCGGAGATGTCGTGGCGGCGAAAGACGTCGGCGAACACCGTGAACAGGAGCCAGAACCAGAGCACCCAAAGGAAGAAGACGAGCATCGTCCACATCACGTCGAGGAATGGGTAATCCGCCGCGACCATCTATCTCTCCTTTCCGGGACCGTGGCTGCTTGCTGCTGAGTCTAACCCGATCGGAAAGGCCGCCTGATCACCCCGTCGGGGTGATCTGTTGCGGTTCGGTCGCGGTCAGGATTGCGCCAGTCGAAGCTGAAGGGAAGGAGGGAAGAGTGTCAACGCAGGAATACGGCAAGGATGCGGGGTGGCTCACGTTTGCGGCCATGGTCATGTTCTCGGTCGGCTTCCTCCGGATCATCACGGCGATCGCCTACCTGGCGGACAGCCGCAAGGTCGACGATGTCTCGCAGGGGCTGTTCGGCGACAACCTCTGGGCTTGGGGTCTCTGGGACCTGATCATCGCCGCCCTGGCGCTGTACGCCGGCTATTCGCTGCTCCAGAACGGGACGTACGGACGGGTGATGAGCTACATCTTCGGCATCGTCGTGATCGTCCAGAGCTTCACGATCATCCAGTGGGCGCCGTGGTTCGCGGCCGGGATGATCGTCCTGGGGGTGCTCGTGATCTGGGCGATGGCCTCGACGTCCGGGCCGTCAGCGCCGACACGACCGTCCGAGCCGCTCTGAGGTGAGCCCCGGGGAGGGCGGGCAGGCTCGAGCGAGGGCCCCCGAGTCGGGGGCCCTCGCTGTGACGAGGTGCGCGGCCTGATGGCAGCGTCCTTCGGCTGGGGCGCCCTTGCCGCGTCCTCCCTCATCCTCGGCGGCCTGCTCACGTTCTGGATCCCGATCGGCCGGCGCACTCTGGGGCTCGTCATGGCCTTCGGCTCGGGCGTCCTGATCAGCGCGGTAGCCTTCGAGCTCGTCCAGGAGGCGTTCGACACGGCGGCATGGAGCGGGGGCGTTGCGCTCGGTCTCCTGCTCGGCTCCGTCGTCTTCTTCGCCGGCGACTCGCTCATCGACCGGCTCGGCGGCGGCGATCGCAAGGACCCCGGAGGCAAGCAGGCGGCCGGCTCCGGACTGGCAATCCTTCTCGGGATCCTACTCGACGGCATCCCGGAATCGGCGGTCCTCGGGCTCACGGTTCTCCAGGCCGGCGCCGTCAGCGCCGCCTTCCTCGTGGCCGTCTTCCTCTCCAACCTGCCCGAGGCGATCGCGGCCACGAGCGGCCTTTCTGCGTCGGGCTGGAAGCGGAGTCGGATTCTGGGCCTCTGGGTGCTGGTCGCGGTCGTGTCCGGGCTCGCCGCCCTCGCCGGCTACGGACTCTTGGACACGGCCAGCCCGACGACCATCGCCTTCGTGCTCTCCTTCGCGGGCGGGGCGATCCTGACGATGCTCGCCGACACGATGATGCCCGAGGCCTACGAGCACGGCGGCAAGCTCGTCGGGCTGGTCACGACGCTCGGGTTCGCGCTCGCCTTCGCGATCAGCGCCCTCGAGTAAAGAGCGAGCAGTCGTGTGCGCAGCAGCATCCCTGACTGCGCGGGCTAGAACTCCCTTTAGACTCGCGCGTCGTGGACGTTGCCACTGTGCGCGACGAGGGGATCGGCGCCCGCAGGCTCGTCCAGACAGTCGCGGTCGCACTGACGCTGGGCGGCGTCGCGTGCGGGCTCACGCTCGTCTTCCTGAGTATGCGCTCGGTGATGAACGTCGGCGGGTTCTGCGCCGAGGGCGGTCCCTACAACATCCGCCAACACTGCCCGCAGGGTGTGCCCGGGATCATGATGGGGGGCATCTGGGGCGGTGTCATCCTCGCCTTGGTCTACATCGGGATGATGATCCGCTGGCATCTCCCGCATTTCATCCACTTGCTCTGGTCGGCGCTCTTCCTCTCCCTCGGCTGGAACTTCTTCGACTACGCGTTCAACCCGCCCGGCACGACGAGCGGCGTCGTCTGGGGCTGGCTCGTCTGCGGCGTACTCTTCGCGTTGATGGGCGGCCTACCGCTCCTCGTCGTGGTGCCGGCGATCTGGCGCGAGTTCACCCGCGGGGAGGAGCAGCAGCACGGCTTTCCCGGAGGCGTGCCGGTTGCCCACGCCAAGCGGGCAGCCGAGCACGTTGGGCTGACGCAGACGGGCGACCGCCTCGTCTCCGACCTCCAGAAGCTGGACGAGCTTTTGCAATCCGGCGCGCTCACGCCGGAGGAGTACGCCGCCGCCAAGCGGAGGCTGCTGGGGACATGAGCGCCAGCCTGCGCCTGTACTGGCTCTTCGTCCAGCTTGCCGCCATCGCCGGCGGGATCTACGGCGGCGTCCTGCTCTTCGACTGGGCCACCGGCTAACCGGCTCGAGCTGGCACTCTCTCGCCGTGGCCACGATGGCGGATCTCGACGAGCTCGCGCTGGCGATGCCGCAGACGACGAAGGAGGTGTCCGGTGACGGCAGGCCTGCTTACCGCGTCCACGGAAGGCTCTTCTGCTGCCATCGCAGCCGCCGCCCCGACGCCGTCGACCCGGAGACGGGGGAGCGACTCGATGACGTGCTGATGTTCCGCGTCGCCGACCTCGACGTGAAGGATCTCCTGCTGGCCGACGATCGCGGCCTATTCTTCACCACGCCCCATTTCGACGGCTATCCCGCCGTTCTGGTTCGCATCCCGGATCTCGCCCGCTTCGACCGGGAAGAGCTCGGTGACCTCGTCGCGGAGGCGTGGCTGACCAGGGCCCAGAAGCGGGTCGCGAAGGCCTGGCTCGAGAAGCAGGGCGTCACAGGCGCTTAAAAGGCCCTTCTCAGGGCGATGACTTCCGGGCAGTTACGCGGTCCATACATCTGACCGCATGCTGTTCGTCCCTCCAGTCCGCCATCTGCTGCGCGCCAAGGACCTGGCCGACGCCCGGTACTTCGAGCCACTCGGCGTCGACGACCTCGCCCGGGCCGCAGGTCTCTCGCGCGCGCACTTCAGCCGCGAGTTCCGCCGCGCCTTCGGCGAGTCGCCGCACGCGTACCTGCTCACCCGGCGGCTGGAGCGGGCGGCCGCTCTGCTCCGCACAACCGACCGCTCGGTCGCAAGCATTTGCTTCGCGGTCGGCCTGCGGAGCGTGGGCTCATTTACCACCAGTTTCACGCGCACCTACGGCATGTCTCCCACCGCTTACCGAGAGACGTTCCCTCCGGCTTCCGCCCACGCGGTCGTTCCGGCCTGCATCGTACGAGCTCACGCGCGGCCGCAACGCAGCACGATTCGAGAAGACAAGGAGCCGGCGCGTCCCTAGCATCGATCGCACCGTTCACCCGACCATGGAGGACCGATGATCAAGCTCTCCACCGCACAGGTGTGGGTCCACGACCAGGACGAGGCCGTTGCCTTCTACACCGAGAAGCTGGGCTTCGAAGTCCGCTCCGACGTGACGCTCCCCGAGATGGGCGCTTTCCGCTGGCTGACCGTCGGCCCGCCGGCGCAGCCCGATATCGCCATCGTCCTGATGGCGATCCCAGGCCCGCCGGTGATGGATGCCGAGACCGCCGAGCAGGTCAAGACGCTCATGTCGAAGGGGTTCGCGGGCACGATCTTCCTGACGACCGACGATTGCCAGGCCTCCTACGACGAGCTCAAGGGCCGAGGCGTCGAGTTCGTGGAAGAGCCTGAGGAGCGTCCGTACGGAATCGACTCGTCCTTCCGCGACCCCTCGGGCAATCACATCCGACTCACGCAGGTGCGGGAGCTCGCGCAGGCCTAACCGTATGAGAACATATGTTCGTGCAGGCCGAGCCGACGATCTTGCATGCCGACCTCGATGCGTTCTACGCGGCGGTCGAACAGCGAGATGACTCCGGCCTGCGCGGACGCCCCGTCATCGTGGGCGAGGGCGTCGTGCTCGCGGCCAGCTACGAGGCGAAGGCCTACGGCATCCGCACGGCAATGGGGGGCGCGCAGGCGCGACGTCTCTGCCCGCAGGCGGTGGTGGTCCCACCGCGCATGGCCGCGTATTCGGAGGCCAGCAAGGCCGTGTACCGGGTCTTCGACGACACGACGCCCCTGGTCGAGGGGCTCTCCATCGACGAGGCGTTCCTCGACGTGCGCGGGCTCGAGCGGCTGTGCGGGCCCCCGACGGAGATCGCCGCCGGGCTGAAGAGCGCCGTACGCGAGCGGGTCGGCCTGCCGATCACGGTCGGCATTGCCCGGACGAAGTTCCTGGCGAAGGTTGCAAGCGGCGTGGCCAAGCCCGACGGCCTGCTGGTCGTCCCGCCGAGCGGAGAGCTGACTTTTCTCCATCCGCTTCCGGTCGAGCGGCTCTGGGGCGTGGGGCCGGTGACGGCGAGAAAGCTGCGCGAGCGCGGGATCCGAACCGTCGGCCAGGTCGCCTGGCTCGACGAGGACGAGCTGGTGTCGCTGCTCGGCCGCGCCCAGGGGCGGCACCTCTATGCCCTTGCCCACAACCGCGATCCGCGGGTGGTGAGGGTGGGCCGCCGCCGAGGCTCCGTCGGTTCCCAGCGTGCGCTCGGGCGCTCGCCCAAAACTGCGGACGACCTTGACGCCGCTCTCGTCGGCCTCGTCGACCGAGTCACGCGCCGGATGCGGAAGGCGGGACGCGCCGGCCGCACCGTCGTCCTCCGGCTGCGCTTCGACGATTTCTCGCGAGCGACGCGCTCGCACACGCTCCCATACACGACGCACCACACCGAAACCGTCCTGGCGACCGCGCGAGCGCTGCTGGCGACGGCGATGCCCGTGATCGAGCGAAAGGGCTTGACGCTGATCGGGGTGGCGGTCGCCAACCTGGACGACACGCTCCAGCTCGCGTTATCGCTCGACCGCCGGGACCGCGGGGCTCTCGACCGCGCGATCGATCGCGTGCGGGCCCGGTTCGGAACGGCGGCCGTCACGCGGGCCGTCCTCCTGGGCCGCGATCAGGGTCTCACGGTCCCGCTGCTGCCGGACTGAGCAATCATGCGCTGATGCTCTCGGTGGAGACTCCTCACGGGCCCGCAAACGTTCATCTGCATCCGGCGGATCGTCCTCGCGCAGCCCTCGTCCTCGGTCATGGAGCCGGCGGCGGCGTGGAAGCGCGAGATCTCGCGGCCGTGACGGAGGCCGCGCTCTCCGAGGAGTTCAGCGTCGCGCTGGTCGAGCAGCCCTACCGTGTGCGCGGCCGGCGCGCGCCGGCTCCGGCCGGCCAGCTGGACGCCGCCTGGATCGCCGTCGTGGACCATCTGCGCGCGGACGAGCTGAACGGGCTGGAGCTCGTCGTCGGGGGTCGCTCCCTGGGGGCGCGGGTGGCCTGCCGCACCGTGGAGCAGACAGGCGCCGTGGCGGTACTCTGCCTCGCGTTCCCGCTCCACCCGCCAGGCCGCCCTGACAGAACTCGCCTTCCCGAGCTGGAGGCGGTGAAAGTCCCTGTGCTCGTGGTGCAGGGTGAGCAAGACCCATTCGGGATGCCGCCGGCGGGGCCGCAGCGGACTGTCGCGAAGGTGCGTGGCAACCACAGCCTGAGGAGCGACCTCGAAGCCGTGGCCGAGAGTGTCCAAACCTGGCTTCGCTACATCTCTTCCTCGTAGACGACCTCGTAGACGTCGACGCCGACGCGTGTTCCGCGAACGTCCTCCGGGATCTCGTCTCCCATGCGCTCGAATTGCTGCTCGGCAGCCTCGAGCTCCTCACGGGTGTCGAAGAACGTGATGAACAGGCGGCGGCCGTTCTGCAGCACCATCACACGCTTGACCCCAGGCGGCCCGGCGTCGCCGCTTGCCGTGCGCTCCTCGGCCAGCTGCCGAAGGCGCTCCATGTCGCCGCCTTCGAATGTCGCTACTCGCGCAAACATCGTTCCCTCCTTGTTGTCGATCGCTCCCGGGAGCGATCCTATTGTGGCGGCCTTGCGCCCGGTGGGGCGTACCGGTGATGCAGGATCAGCGCGTTGCCGTCCGGATCCTGGAAGAACGCCATGTGGCAGACGCCGCTGTCCATCGTGTCTTCCTTGAACTCGACGCCGCGCTGCTCGAGCTCCGACCGGGCCGTCTCGACATCGTCCACGTGCAGTGCGATTGCGCCGGTACTGGGCTTCAGCGGGCGTCCGATCTTCGCGACGTCGACCACCTGGATGGTGAGGTTGCCGGTCTCGAACTCCCCTCCGATCCCCTTGTCGTACCGCTTGGAGCACTGGAGGCCTAGCACGCCTCCGTAGAACTTCTCAGCCTTCTCGAAGCTCGTGATCGGAAGGAAGACGAAGTCGGTGCCCGTGATCTTCATGCTGCTCCCTCCTTTTCGCCGTTGTCTTTCAACACGCGGAACTTGAGATGGGTGAGTGGGGCGATCCGATCACCCGCGTCGCTTCCAGCCGCATCGGGCCGACCCGGTCGAAGAGCCGGACGCCGCCGCCCAGAAGCAAAGGTGCGACGTGGATCTGGAGCTCGTCCAGCAATCCCGCGTTCAGGTACTGGTGAACGACGCTTGCCCATAACAACGGCGCCGCTCGCGTCGAAGGCTTCGTCCAGAACGTCGGAGTCGAGACCGGCCTCGCCGCCCGACTTGCCGTGGCGCTCGCGAAAGCTCGCGAGCCCGAAGAGCCACTCGTGCAGCTTCTCGCCGCCTTCACCGAGCGGTTGATCGAGGGCCTGGTTCCGCCCGGCGACGAAGCCGTCGAGTGACATCGTGATGTCGCAGGTCAGTCGCGTCATCGGCTCACGCGGTTTCGTAGGTGAGGACGGCCACGCCCGCGCTTGTCGTCTTCGCGTCCGTCAGTTTCAGGTCCGTCTTGTCGACTTCGTCCTGGAAGAGACGCTTTCCGCTTCCCACCACGACCGGGAAGACCATGAGCCGGTACCTGTCGATCAGCTTGTGCGGCAACAGTGCGTTCACGAGCGCCCCGCTTCCGTAGACCAGGATGTCGCCGCCTTCCGGCTCTTTCAACTTCGCAACCTCTTCCGGGACGTCGCCCTCGAGCAGGCTCGAGTTGCTCCAGCCGAGCGGCTCCTCGAGCGTTCTCGAGGCCACGAACTTCGGCAGGCTGTTCATCCTGTCGGCAAACCCCTCCTCGTCTCTCATCGAGGGCCAGGCCGCGGCGAAGCCTTCGTACGTCACGCGCCCGAGCAGAAGGGCGTCGCTGGCGAAGAGCTGTTCTTGCTGGATCTGCGCGAGCTCGTCGTTCCAGTACGGGTTGTGCCAGCCGCCATGCTCGAGCTCGCCCGAGCCGCCCGGATCCTGCATGACACCGTCGAGCGTGAGGTATTCCACTGCGACTACGTTCCTCATCTCATCCTCCTTCGCCTTAGACCGCGGGCACGGTCGAAACTCATCGGCGGTGCGAGTCAAGGGCCCCGCAAGCGGTTGTGGGTCAGTACGCCCAGCCGGTGACGGCATGGGCGATCAGGAACGCCAGCGTCATCATCACGGCCAGGAGGAGCGTGATCGAGCAGATGAGCACCGCCAGCGCCACCCACGGCGGCCATCGTCTGACCCGCCGCCCGACCGCGGCGATGCGGGGGTGGGGATGCGACTCCAGGTGGGGGAGATGAAGCCGCCAGCGCCAAGGCGGGCGTGCAGGAGCCGGGAGCACCTTGCCGGTCGTGCTCCACGTCGCGACGACGCCTCCGTTGCTCGTGCGGACGCGCGGCGTGTCGAGCTCCAGGAGCTCGGTCCCGCGCCGGACGACGACCCACTGCTGCTCGCGGTCGACCGCCTCGACGTGCTCGCGCAGCAAGAGCGCATGCCGGCCGTCCACGGTCTGGACGGCCAGAGCCCGCGGCTCGTCGTCGTCCCCGAGCCAGACCTCCTCCACCCACCCGACGTCGCCGTCGGGAGACTCGACGCGGAAGCCGTCAGTTCCGGAAAGCTGATGCTGCTCGGAAACCGTCGCCATGCGCTGTGTTTACCCGCGCACGGCCACTCCTAGTCACGCCTTCGCGAGGGCCTTCTCGGCCGCCGCCTTCACGCCCTCGCTGTAGCTCGGATAGATGTGGTGGATCTGCGCGAGGTCGTCCACGTTCACGCCGCGCCTCAGGGCGACCGTGAGCGCGCCGACGACGTCGCTCGCTCCCCGCGAGACGACGTGGATGCCGAGAACCATCCGGCTGCCGCGGTCGAAGACGATCTTGTACACGCCTCGCTTCGCCCCCGTGTACTGCGCGCGCGTTACCGCGGAGACTGGATGCTTGACCACCTCGACGTCGAAGCGTTGCTCCCGAGCCTCGGCTTCCGTCAGGCCGACGCCCGCGAGCTCGGGGTCGGTGAAGATCGAGGTGGGGAGGATGGAGTAGTCGGCGCGCCGGGAGCCGTCGCCGAACATGTCGTTGACGGCGACGCGCGCCTGGTACTGGGCGGTCGGAGTGAACCACGGCCCGGCGGCGACGTCACCCGCGGCCCAGATTCCCTCGGCGGTCGTGCGCTGGTGTTCGTCGACGGAGATGCCGCTCCTATCCACCTCGACGCCGACCTTGTCGAGGCCAAGCTCCTCGACGTTCGGAGCCCGTCCCGAGGCCAGTAGGACGTGCGAGACCGTCATGGTGCGGTCGCTCAGCCGCGCTCCGATTCCGCCCTCGTCGTCGAAGAAGGCCATCACGCTGTCGTCGAGCACGACCTCGATCCCCTCGTCCTCGAGCGCGGCCTGCAGCTCGTTGGCCGCCTCGGTGTCGGCGCGCGCGGCGATCTGGTCGTCGCGGTTGACGATGGTGACGCGCGAGCCGAAGCGGGCGAAGATCTGCGCGAACTCGAGCCCGACCGGGCCTCCGCCCACGATCAGGAGCGACTCGGGCACCTCGGTCAGCTCGAGCGCGCTGATGTGGTCGATCCAGTCGATCATCTCGATCCCGGGGATGGGCGGAACCGCCGTCCTTCCGCCCGTGGCGATCAGGATCCGGTCACCGGTCAGCTCGTCGTCGCCGACCCGGACGGTGTGTGCGTCGACGAAGGTCGCCTGCCCGGAGAAGACACCGTAGCCCTGATCCTCCAGCAGCTCGACCCAGCTGTCCTGGCTCCGGCGCAGGGAGTCTTTCCACGCCACCGTGCGCGCGAGGTCGATCGTCGGCTCGGGAAGGTCGATGCCCCGCTCGGCGGCGTGACGGCGGACGTCGTGCATCAACTCGGCGGCGACGAGGTACGCCTTCGTCGGCCGGCAGGCGACGTTGGGACAGCCGCCGCCCCAACGCTCCCGCTCGATCAGGGCCACGCGCGCCCCGTACTCCCGCGCGGCCATCTCCGCGCCGTGACGCGCCGCGGAGCCCGCGCCGATCACGACGAGATCGAAATGCTCCGCCATCAGCCGATAGTACGACGCGAGGGCGGAGCGTTACGCGAGAGAGACCCGCGCGAGCGAGTCTCTCTCACGCCTCAATGGGGCTGCGGGACGATCCGGATGTAGGGCTTCGGCGATTCCCACTCGCCGAAGATCTCCTTCGCCTCGTCGTCCGAGACCGACCCGGCGATGATCACGTTGTCGCCCTGCTGCCAGTTCACCGGCGTCGCCACCTTGTGGTCCGCCGTCAGCTGCAGCGAGTCGATCACGCGCAGAACCTCGTCGAAGTTGCGCCCGGTCGTCATCGGGTAGACGAGAATCAACTTGACCTTCTTGTCCGGTCCGATCACGAACACGTTGCGGACGGTTTGGTTGTCCATCGGCGTGCGCGACTTCGGGTCGCCCGCGGTGTCCGCGGGCAGCATTCCGTACGCCTTCGAGACCTCGAAGTCGGCGTCGCCGATGATCGGATAGTTGGGCGCCGCGCCCTGCGTCTCCTCGATGTCCTTGGCCCAGCCTTCGTGGTCGCCGGTCGGGTCCACCGAGAGCCCGATGATCTTCACGTTGCGGCGCTCGAACTCGGGCTGGATCTTGGCCATATACCCGAGCTCGGTCGTGCACACCGGCGTGAAGTCCTTCGGGTGCGAGAACAGCACCGCCCACGAATCTCCGATCCAGTCGTGGAAGCTGATCGGTCCCTCCGTGGTCTCGGCCTGGAAGTCCGGTGCAGTGTCGCCGATCTTGAGAGCCATCTCTTCCTCCCTTTGTGAGTGGAACTCTCCGTTCTGGACGGTTTTCGCGCTAATCCTCCTCCAATCGGGAGAGCCAGTCAATGACCGTGCGCTCGTACACGGGAGCGATCGTGCCGTCGGGGAGCGTCAGCTCGTGCGACGCGCCCGGGATGACGACGATCTCAACCTCGTCTCCGCGGGCGGCGCGCCACGCCTCGACGCTGGGCCCGACCGGCGTCCAGCCGTCGTCCGCGCCGTAGAAGAGGAGCGCCGGCACCCGCGTGCGTGCGAACACGGGACGCGGGTCGAAGTCCATCTCATCGATCCACAGGCGACGTCCCTCGTCGTCGAGCAGCATCGGAGGAAGGAAGAGGTGGGAGGCCCACGGCTCGTCGAGAACGGCGACGAGGTCGGCCTTCAGCTTCTCCTCGTCGACCTCGCGACCGTGCACGCAGTCCTCGAAGCGCCTCCGCAGGTCGAGCGCCTGCTCCACGGCGGACTCGCCGTAGCCGTCGCGGTGGATCTGCTCGGCGACTGCGTACATCATCTGCTCCGAGGGCGTGACGCCGGTCGAGGCGATCAGGACGAGGAAGGCGACGCGGTCGGACTGGGCTGCCGCGATCGGGCCGATCCAGCCTCCCTGGCTGACACCCCACAGACCAGCGCGCTCGGCATCGACCGCCTCGAGCACCGCCAGCGCGTCGCGCGCCTGGACGTCGAAGCGCCCGCGCGAGGCGTCGCCGGTGGACTCGCCCTCGCCTCGGCGGTCGAAGGTGACGACGCCGATCCCGGCCGGCGGAAGCGCCTCGTGCAGGTGCTCGTAGAGGAACATCTCCCGCGTGCCCTCGCCGGCGCCGTGCAGCGCGACCACGACCGTCCCTCCCGCCGGCGAGTAGCTGCCCGCCAGCATGATTCCCTCGGTCTCGACGCGCAGGTCCTCCACGGCGGGATCGTAGGCAACGGCCTCGCCCGTCGTACGCTCGGACCATGGACGAGCAAGAGCGCGGGACTGCGGCTCGACCGCATCCTCTTCTTCGCCGACCGGCGTCTGGTCTCGGAGGACGCGGGTCCCCGTCTGATCGAGTACCTCCAGGCCCGATCGCTCGTCATCCCGACCGTGTTCCTGACCTCGATTCCGCTCGCCTTCGTCGAACACGGACTACGCCGAGTACGGTGGATCTGGGCCTACGTCCTGACGGTCGTGCTCAGCCGCCGCTACCGGGACGTCCGGCTCTGACGAATGCCCCTGCCCGCCCGGTCCCGGCTTGCTACGTTGGCCGGGTGTCCGGGGTCCCAGGGAGAGACACGACCTATGAGGTCGTCTGCCTGCATTGCGGCGAGGCGTTCCAGACCGAGCCGTTGACCGGGCCGGCCGCCCGGTACACGGGCTTCAAGTGCCCTCACTGCGGGCTGCTCGTGCCATTCGAGCGCGCCGACGACGAGGGCGCGGTCGAGCCCGCGGAGCCCGGCTGAGCCGGGCTCCGGTGACCCGCCCGTAGAGAAGTGGCGGACCGCCAAGGCAGCTCTGAATGCGGCGCACTGAGGGGTTTAACGCAAACGACCCTTTCGCGTCATTCGACTTTGAGAAACGGGCGGAGGAGGGCTTGGCCCTCCGCACGCCCGTTTGGTCGACGCCTCCATTCGAGGGTGAAACCGTCGTTTCCCCCGTCGAGCTCCCCCTTCCTACGAGTCACGCGAAACGACTCCGATGGTCCCTGGCGGTACTGACGGCGGCGTCCACTTCCACGTCTGGATGCTGCCGCGCCCCGCTCGGCATGATCGAGGCGCAGGGCATGATGCTCCCTCTCTGGGAGGACGTTGTGCCGAACGTTCCGGACGAGGAGCTCGCAGAAGCAGCGCAGCGCATCGCGGCGGCGATGTGACCGATCCTCAACGGGCCGCGAACTCTTCCCAGCGCAGGTGCGCGCGCGGGACCCCGAGCCGCCGGAAGCCGTCCACGAGCGCCTTCGTCATCGGCGGCGGGCCGCACAGGTAGACCGAGAGGTGGGCCCGGTCCGTCTGTCCGGCGACCGCCTTGTCGGCCGTGAGAAAGCCGTCGCGCTCCGTGACGACGACGTGGGGCTTGAAGGTCGGGCGTTTCGCGCCGGCCTGGCCGATCTCATCGCGGTAGAGGGCATCGGCCTCGGTGGCGACCGAGTAGTAGAAGTCGACCTCGCGGTCGAAATTGTCGTCCAGGCTCCGGATCCAGCTGATGAACGGCGTGATGCCGATGCCGCCGGCGATCCAGATCTGCCGCTGGCCGCCGCGCCGGTAGTCGAACCCGCCGAACGGCCCCGCGACCTTGGCCGGCGTCCCCGGCCGCGCGGTCTCCCGCACCTTTTGCGTGTAGTCGCCGACCGCCTTGATTGCGAGCTCGAGCTGCCGGTCCGACGGCGCGCTTGCAACGGAGAACGGGTGCCGCTGCCAGCCGCTCGGCCCGCCGAACAGGAGGACGACGAACTGCCCAGGCTCGAAGCTGAGCGGCTCGCGCAGCGGCTCCAGCGACACCTCGACGGTCGTGTCGTTCGGCCGGCGGACATCCGCGACCCGGTAGTCGTGGATCGGGACGACAAAGCGGGCGAAGAGCTCCCGGTAGACGTACGCCACGACGCCCACGATCCCGACGATCAGGTAGAGGACGCGCAGAAGGGTGGAGTGGTGCAGGACCGGGTCGACGAGCGCGCCGTGTGCCACCGCGGCGGCGACGAAGATCCCGGTCAGCCGGTGCGGCGTGAGCCAGTGCTCATAGGTTGTCTGCGCCAGCCGGCGGATCGGTCCCGGCCAGCGGGCAGCGCGCAGCGTGGGCGCCAGCGCCCACACGGTCAGCACGAGCAAACCAAGCGCTGCGACGGTGCCTAGACCCGGGCCGATGCCGGTCGCGTAGGGGTCGTGCGGAGAAGTGGCGAGGACGAGGTGCGGGATGAGCAGCAGCACTCCGGCCGTGGCGGCGCGCCGGTGCCAGACCGCGACGCGGTCGAGCCCCGAGAACGCGCGCTCGATCGGCATGAGCAGCGTGGCGAGAACGAGCGTGATGGAGAAGAGGAGGACCGCCTCCGCGCCGCAGAGCTCCCCGATGAAGCGGCCGGTCGGCTGCTGCGCAGGGCGGGCTGCGAACCACAGCACGATGTTCCCGAGCGCACAGGCGACGAGCACGACGCCGCCGAGCGTCGGCGCCTCGGCGCGAAGCCAGAGCTCACGGAGCAGTCGCATTCGGTCCGAGCCTACTCCTCGCAGGCCGCAGGGCAAGCCAAGAGAACGGCGAAACGAAAGACATGACGCTCGGCGAACGCGCGCATCGATTCCTCCACCCCGTCCCAAAACTCGGGCCGCCGATCAATCCTGCTCTCCTGAAGCGCGAAGAGGAGCGGGCGAAGCAGAGGCAGAACCGCTTCGCGGACAGGATCACCGCGTTTTCGGGGTCGATGCTCTTCGTGTACGTCCACGTCCTCTGGTTCGGGTGCTGGATCGGCTTCGGTGCGGAGAAGTATCCGTACGGCCTCCTGACGATGATCGTCTCGCTCGAGGCGATCTTCCTGTCGACCTTCGTGCTCATCTCCCAGAACCGGGCCGATGCGAAGCGGCAGGTGATCGCCGACCAGCAGTGGAAGACGGTGCAGGAGGAGGACAAGCAGAACGTCGAGCTGCTCGACCTCTCGCGCCAGATCCTCGCGCTGACCAAGGATGTCCACTCCGTCACCCGCTCGCTCGCGGATCGCGGCGACGGGCCTAGCCGGGCCGGCAGCTGAGCCTCAGGCTGCGCGGGCGGGCAGCGGGATGCCCCGCACGACCGGTGCGCGATGCACGACGCCTGCGGAGCGGCGTGCGTGCGAGAGACCGAGGAAGGTGAGCGTGGAGCCGGCGCCCAAGCAGATTCCCGCCCCGGTCTCGACTAGGTGCAGCACGATTCCCGCGGCGGCACACGGCGTCGCGTTCGGCAGCGCCCTCGGAGGCCTCACCCTTGCCACCAGCAGAAGCACCGCCGCCGTCTGCTGGCCCGTGACCGGAATCGAGCCAGCCGCCCTGACACTCACGGCCCACAATCGTCGTGGCAAGACAATTCAGCCGGTGGTCGGCGGACCCACCGCACGATGAACCTGCAAGCGTGCGCATTTGTTCTGGACCAGTCACACCGGCTCTACCCGATTCTTAAGACTTCAGCCACGCAGAGCGGGACAAGCACCCTTTCTAGAGAGCGCTGGTGGACTGAACGTGTCATTATCAACGTGTCAGTATCGTGAAGCGGGGTCGGAGCCACGAAGGGAGGGAACGCGATGAGCGTTTCGGAAAGGCTGATGAGCGCTTCAGACAAGCTCGCGGAGCTTGCGGCGCGCGCCAAGCAGGCGGAGGACAAGGCCACGGCGGCGCGAGGCCAAGCGAAAGCCGAGATCGAACAGTCTGCGGAGAAGGCAAGAGCAGACGCACAGGCGCGCGCCGAGAAGTTGCGCGCGTCCGTAACCGCGAAGGAGGCCAACGTCTCCGCGACGTGGAACGACATGCAGGAGACGCTGAACGCGCATATCGCGAAGGCGCGCGAGAACATCCACGACAAGAAGGCGGAGATCGACGTTGATAGAGCGGAGTACCGCGCCGAGGGTGCGGAGGACGACGCGCTGTTTGCGATCGACTATGCGTACGTGACGGTCGAGGAGGCGGAGTCCGCAGTGCTCGACGCGATCGTCGCGCGGACTGAGGCCAACGAGCTCGCCGCGGGCTGAGGCGGCCGCACAGTCTGATCGCTCGGACTGAGTACCGCCGAGGCGCGGAGTTTGCTGATACCCCCGAACGCTCGCGTGAGGGGGTATCAGCCGTCGGCGACCCTGCTGCGTAGAGCACGAGAGGGTGCGATGTGGCTGGCGGTCCTAACGAAGGCCGGAACACTTCTGCTTTCGGAGCCAGATTCATCGGGGGCTCGCTCCGTCCGGCATCCTCGAGGAGCGGTTCGGCCGCGTCGCCGGCGCTTGAGTTCCGCCGTGTCTCTTTTTGTGCGACTTAGTGCTCGATGGTTGAAAGTTCGGTTGTCTCGGCGCGATCTTGAGTCAGTAGCCGCAACTCGGCTTGGGCAGACGAGGTGCAGGCGCAATCTCAGCCGCAAGCAACCCTGCCTGCCTGCCTGCCTTAGCTGGCGTTCTTCAGGCCCTGAGCTTCCGGCAGGGTCTCGAGCTTCTTCAGGGTGTTGTTCTCGATCTGCCGGATCCGCTCGCGCGTGACCCCGAACGCCTGACCGACCTCCTCGAGCGTGTACGGCTGCTCGCCGTTCAGCCCGTACCGCAGCTCGATTACGAGCCGCTCGCGCTCGGGCAGCGAGTCGAGCGCCTTCTGCACGTCGTCGCGGCGGAGGCTGAGGGAGGCGGTGTCGAACGGCGATTCGGCCTGGTCGTCGGGCACGAAGTCGCCGAGCTCGGACTCGTCGTCGTCGCCGATCGGCTTGTCGAGCGAGACGGGGAGCTGCGACATGCGCAGGATCTCCCGCACCTCCTCGGTCGTCATCTCCAGCTCGGTCGCGATCTCGTCCGGCTGGGGCTCGCGGCCCAACCGCTGGACGAGCTGGCGCTCGATGTGGACGACCTTGTTCAGCTTCTCCACCATGTGGACCGGGATGCGGATCGTCCTCGCCTTGTCGGCGATCGCCCGCGTCACGGCCTGGCGGATCCACCAGGTGGCGTAGGTCGAGAACTTGTACCCCTTGCGGTAGTCGAACTTCTCGACCGCGCGGATGAGGCCGAGCGAGCCCTCCTGAATGAGGTCGAGGAAGGTGAGCCCTCGGCCGAGATAAGCCTTGGCGATCGATACGACGAGGCGGAGGTTCGCCTGGGTCATGTGCGTCTTGGCGCTCATGTCCCCGCGCTCGATGCGTTTCGCAAGGGAGACCTCCTGGTCGGCGGTGAGCAGGTCCACCTTTCCAATCTCGCGGAGGTAGAGGCGCAGTGAGTCCAGCGAGGGCTCGACGCTCAGGTCGAGCTTCGGGACCTTCACCTCCTCCGCAGCAGGCTGCTCGTGGGGCGGGTACTTGTGCTCCTCGCCCTCGACGAGCTCGATCGAGTGGTCGATCAGATAGGTGTAGAAATCGTCGATCTGCTCCTTCGTCAGCTCGATCTCGTCGAGCCCGGCGGCGATCTCGTCGTAGGTGAGGAAGCCCTTCTCCTGCCCGTCCTGAACGAGCTTGTGCAGCTCTTCGACGTCCGGGAGCGAGATGTCGACTGTGAGCATTAAGGGTTCGTCGTGCTGGTGGTGATGGGGTCGAACCTACCGCGACAACGCTGAAGACCGCACTTACAGGGGGCCGAATCTTACACACGATCGCCAAAAAGGCAAGCACATTTTTCTCACCTTTTCTTCCTACAGGGAGGAGATCTCGCCGACCTGCTCCCCTCGGCTGTTGAGGACAGGTGCAACTTCGAAGCTCGGGAGCTCGTAGCCCAGGGGCCCGAGGAACGCGGCGAGAGCCGGGCGGATGCCGCGGAACGTCCCGTCCTCTGCCTTGAGTGCGAGCCCGAACCCGTCCGGGCCGCCGGCGCACAGCAATCCCTCCGCGCCGCCCTTCGCGACGAGGCCGGGAAACAGGCGCATGAGCTCGGTGTCGACCGATCCCTGTCCTCCCACCATCTCGGGCATCGTGCGCATCGCGGTCGCGACCCGCGCGCCTTCGTCGGAGCTCTCGAGGCGCGAGAACATGAGCGCCATCAGGTCGAGCGGAAGCGCCCACGTCACCACACCGCAGCCGTCGACGGCGCTTCGCAGCGAGTCCTCCGGAACGCCCGAGGCCGCTATCACGTCGGCCTGGTTCGTCCGCTGCATGCGATGGCCGGACAGCCGGTATCCCTCGGTACGCCAGCCGCGGGCATGGCATGTCGCAAGCATCCCCGCGTGCTTGCCCGAGCAGTTGTGGTAGATGCGCCCCGGTGGCCGCCCCTCCTGTGGGCCGCACTCCAGGTCGTCCTCGGTCGCGTTCGCCTTCTGGAGAAGCGCCCGAACCGCCGCGATTTGGACCAGCTCGGCCCGGTGCGAGGCCGAGGCGATCGCGATGTCCCTGGTCTCGAGGTCGTCGCGGGCCCGCACGAGCTCGAGGGCTTGGAACGGCTTCGCCGACGAACGCAAGAACGACACGAAGTCGTGCGTTCCGGCTGCGGCGAGGACGCGCTTGCCCTTCACGGCAACCGCGTGATAGCGGTGGATCGCCTCGACGATCCCCCCACGGCGGACGGCTACGCTGATCGGCTCGGAGGCCACGGAGGGAGCCTAAGTGCCTAAACCAGCGTGCGGAGGCTATGCCCTCCTCCAAACCGGCGTACGGAGGGCCGAGCCCTCCTCCGCCGGTTTCTCAAGGCCGCGTGACGCGTGTGAACGCCATCGATCTTCCGATGCCGAAGACCGCGGACGACGGCTCTTAACATCGCCGATTTCTCAAAGCTCGTATGACGTGTCGAGCACCGCCGTCGCTTTGCCCGTACTCCGCGTGCGGGGCCCCTACCCTTACGTTCGTGCCTGAATTGCCTGAGGTTGAAGCCTTGCGGCGCGCGCTCGACGAGCCCGTGCGCGCCTTCCCGATCACGCGCGCGGGCCCGGCCCACGTCGCCACGCTGAAGACGATCGACCCACCGCTCTCGGAGCTCGAGGGGCGGCGGCTCACCGGAGCGGAGCGGCGCGGCAAGCGGCTGCTCTTCCCGACCGACGACGGCGAGCTCGCGCTGCTTGTGCACCAGATGACAAGCGGCCGGATCCGGTATCTGCGCCATGGCGAGAAGCGTCCGAAGGCGCCGGCGTTCCGACTTGCTTTCCAGGACGGATCTGAGCTCATCATGACCGAGGCGGGGAGGAAGAAGCGCGCCGGCGTCTGGCTGCTGCGCCCGGAGGAGGCCGAAGCGGAGCTGGCCCATCTCGGGCCTGACGCGCTCGAGGTCGACGTGGATCGGCTCGCCGAGATCTGCGCCGCGGAGTCGCGCCGCCTCCATTCGCTGCTTCGCGACCAGCACGTGATCGCCGGCATCGGACGGGGCTGGGCGAACGAGATCCTCCACGCGGCGCGGCTGTCCCCCTACGCGCTGTCCAACCAGCTCGAGCGGGAGGAAGTGGAGCGGCTCGCGTCCGCGATCGACTCGGAGCTGCGTCGCGGGCTCGAGCTGCGCGAGCGCGGGGCGGGGGACAAGCGCACCTACCTCATCCACGATCACCTTCGCGAGCCGTGCCCGGTGTGCGGTACGCCGATTGCCCGCGTCGACTTCGAGGAGCACACGATCTACTACTGCCCCGAGTGTCAGACGCAGGGGAGAGTCCTCAAGGACCGGCGGCTGTCACGGCTCCTGCGCTGAGTCTGACCAGCCGTCTGCTAGCCGGGGAAGCGAACGACGAAGCCGTCGCCGTCGAGCGCTACTGACCCCCCGAGTGCCTCGACCAGCCGGCGGCCGGCCGCGGAGCCGAGGTCGCGGAGCTCCTCTGCTGTGAGGACGGGTGCGGACTCCCGCGTGGTGGGGGAGAAGGTCAGCGCCGCACCCTGGACCTCGAGCCCGACGCGATCGAGACCGCCGTGCCTGAGCGCGCAGTCGGCAAAGGCGGCGAGCGCCCGCTCGGTCGACTCGACGGGCACCATCACGCGGCCGCCCGAGCCGCCCACCTCGACCCGGCTGGAATCGACCCGTTCCGCCGCGGCGCGAGCGAGCTCGAGCGAGTCCGACTCCTCGAGGTCGGGCTCCCACCGGCCGGCCTCGATTCGCGCGACGAGAGACACCTGGTCCAGGAGGTCGCCCATCTGGGCGGAAGCCTCTTCGATCATCCCCAGGTGGCGCGCCGTCCGCTCCGCCAGCGGCTCGGCCTGGACGAGCGTCTTGGCGAACCCGTGCACGGTCGCAAGGGGCGTGCGCAGGTCGTGGCATGCGAGCGAAACGAGCCTGGGGAAGTTGTGTTCTCCCATGGTAGGGGTGGAGAATAGTCTTCAGGAATGGCCGAGTCCCGCGACCTCCTCACTCACGACCTTCAGGCCGCGCCGTCCGAGATCCGGATCGGGCTCTCCCGCGCTGGAGTTACGGGCGTCCAGAAGGCGATCCGCCTCCGCTACGGCGAGACCGAGAAGCTGATCTCGGCCGACATCGACTGCACGGTCGACCTCGACCCAGACCAGAAAGGCGTGCACATGTCGCGCTTCCCGGAGCTGTTCGAGCAGTCGATCGACGAGGTGGTGATCGGCGAGGCCTTTCTCGTCGAGGAGCTGGCCGACCACGTCGCGCGTCACATCCTCGACCGCCAGCGGGCCCTCCGCGCCGAGGTGCGGATCACGGCCCGCTACCCGCTCGAGCGGGTCACGCCGGTCACCGGGCTGGCGACGCAGGAGATGGTCTCGCTGATCGGAGTCGGCGTCGCCTCGGAGACCGGAATCCGGAGGCTCATCGGCGTCGAGGCGACCGGCATCAACGCCTGTCCCTGCGCGCAGGGGCTGGTCCGCGGCGCGGCGGCCGACCGCCTGCTCGAGGCCGGTTTCCAAGGTGACGACGTGGAGCGAATCCTGGAGCTCGTGCCGCTCGCGACCCACAACCAGCGCGGGCGCGGCACGCTCTTCGTCGGTACCGGCGAGCAGGTCAACGCGGAACGGCTGGTCGAGATCGTCGAGCACTCGATGAGCTCCCCCGTATACGAGCTGCTGAAGCGGCCGGACGAGCTCTTCGTCGTCGAGCACGCCCATCTGCAGCCCCGGTTCGTGGAGGATTCGGTCCGGCTGGCGCTGAAGGGAACGCTCGACGCCTACCCGGGGCTCGACGACGCCGACTTCATCTCGGCCCGGCAAGTCAATCTCGAGACGATCCACACCCACGACGTCGTCGCCGAACGGTTCGGGACGGTCGGCGAGGTCCGGGCCGAGCTCGAGCGCGGCGAGAAGCTGGCGCGACACACCGAGCTGCGCCAGTGGCTTACCGGCTGAGTGGCGCTCGAGCTGGTCTACGAGACTCACTCCATCTCGACCGACAACGAGCGCGGCATCGCAACCGGATGGCTTCCGGGCGAGCTCTCGGCAGAGGGGCGCCGCCTGGCCCGCGCGCTCGGCGAGCGGAGGCGGAACGACGGCCTCGCCTGCGTCTTCACCTCGGACCTTCGGCGCGCCGTGGAGACTGCGGAGATCGCCCTCGGCGGATCCGGGATCGAAATCCGCCAGGACGCGCGCCTGCGAGAGTGCAACTACGGCCGGTTGAACGGCGCCCCGGTCGAGGACCTCGAGCCGCGCCGCCGCTTCGTCGACACGCCGTTTCCGGACGGTGAGAGCTACCGAGACTGCGTCGACAAGATGCGGGACTTCCTCGCGGACGTTGGGCGCGACTTCGAAGGCCGCCGCGTGCTCGTCATCGCCCACTCCGCGCAGCGGTCGGCGCTGCGCCACCTGCTCGAAGGCGTTCCGCTCGAGGAACTGGTCGATGCGCCCTTTGAGTGGCAGGAGGGATGGGAATATGTACTGCAATGACTGACGTGGCCGCCGACTCAGCAGAGCTCGGTCGCCAGCTCGAAGCCGTCAGCCGAGTCTCGCGGGCAGTCGCGCGCGCCGGCGGTCTTCAGTCGGTGCTGGTCGAGGTCATCGAGGCGGCCACACGGCTTTGCAACGGGGAGTACGGATCGCTCCACCTGCTCGAAGGTGACGTCCTTCCCGCCCTCTCGCACAGCGGCAGCTTCGAGCACTGGGAATACGACAAGGAACACCCGCACACGCTGGACCGGTCGACCATGGTCGGCCGCGCTGCGGTGACACGGGAGGTCGTCCACATCCCCGACGTCGACACCGACCCCGAATATGCATACGCCGGGCCGCGCGCCTTCCGCGTCGGCCTCGGCGTCCCGATTTTGTTCGAAGACGAGCTGATCGGCGTGATGGGGATCATCCGCAGGTCGCCCGAGCCTTTCGCCGAGGAGCACATCGAGCTCGTCCAGACCTTCGCCGACCAGGCGGCGATCGCGATCACGAACGCGCGTCTGCTCGAGGCCGTCGAGCGCCAGCTCGAGCAGCAGCGCGCGATCTCCGTTGTGCTCGGAGCGGTCGCTCGGGGTGAGGGGCTCGACGCTGTTTTCGAGGCCGTTGTGGAGGCGGCCGCACGGCTGTGCTCGGCGGAGTACGGGCAGATCTGCATCGCAGACGGCGACCTTTTCCGCTGGGCAGGCTCCTACGGCGCCTCCCCGGAACTGGTCGAGTATGAACAGGCCCATCCGAGTCCGCGCGACCGGACGACAGTGGTCGGCCGCGTTGGGGTGACGGGCGACGTCGTCCACATTCCCGACGTGCTCGCGGACTCGGAGTACTCCTGGGAAGCGCAGAAACTGGCCGGCTTCCGAGCGATGCTGGGCGTTCCGATCGTCGTCGAAGACGAGCTGATCGGCGTAATCAACGTCGTCCGGAACGAGCCGTCACGATTCACAGAGGAGGACATCGCACTCGTCAAGACGTTCGCCGACCAGGCGGCGATCGCGATTGCGAACGCGCACCTCCTCGAGGCGGTCGAGCGGCAGCGGACGGAGCTCTCGCGTTTCGTGTCGCCGCAGATCGCTGAGCTCATCTCGAGCGACGAAGGCGAGAAGATGCTGGCCGGGCACCGGGCCAACATTTCGGTCGTCTTCTGCGACCTCCGCGGCTTCACCAGCTTCACGGAGACGGCGGAGCCCGAGGAGCTTTTCGAGGTCCTGGGCAAGTACCACGCAGCGCTCGGCAAGCTGATCCACGGGCACGAAGGCACTCTCGAGCACTTTGCGGGCGACGGCGTGATGGTGTTCTTCAACGACCCTGTTCCCGTCGACCAGCACGAGCTGACGGCGATCCGGTTCGCGCTCGCGGCCCACGAGAGGTTCGGGGAGCTCGCCGACGGCTGGCGCAAGCGCGGCCACAACCTCGGTCTCGGAATCGGGATCTCGGCCGGGTACGCGACCCTCGGCCGGATCGGGTTCGAGGGCCGTTACGACTACGGCGCTCTCGGCACGGTCACGAATCTCGCTTCACGTCTGAGCGCCTCGGCGGAGGCGGGTCAGACCTTGATCGGACAGCGCGTCTTCGCGGCCGTCGAGGATGCGGTGGAGGCGGAGCCGGCCGGCGAGCTCGAGCTCAAGGGCTTCCGCGAGCCGGTCCCGGCCTACCGGGTGCTTGGGCTGAGTTAGCCCGCCGCCGTAGCTGGAACCTGCTCTCGGTGCCGGCGCGGAGGCGGGCGATGTTGCCGCGGTGGAGGAACGCGACGCCGATTGCCGCTCCGATCGCAAAGCCGATCACCGGCCACGGCTCGTCGAGCGCGGCGGCGATCACAGGCAGGGAGAGGGCGCCCAGGATGGACGCCACTGACGCGTAGCGGAAGAGCAGGAAGGAGACGATCCAAACCGCGGCCCCGATCGCCCCGACGATCGGCGCCAGCCCGAAGAACGCGCCTGCGCAGGTCGCCACCATCTTCCCACCGCGCTGGAAGCCCAGGAAGATCGGCCGCCAGTGGCCGAGCATGGTCGCGGCGCCGGTGAGCGCGCCGGCCAGGTGACCGGCAAAGATGGTCGCGAGGAGCGTCGGGACGAAGGCCTTGGCGACATCGAGGATCGCCGCCGCGAGGCCGTACCGGCGTCCGAAGGTCCTCCACACGTTCGACGCGCCGATGTTGCCGCTGCCGACGCTGCGGATGTCATCGCCCTTGAAGACGCGAACGAGCCAGTAGCCGAAAGGCATGCTCCCGGCCAGGTAGCCCGCAACAACGAAAGCCGCCGTTGTCACCGCGCTAGGACCCGATGCCGTACGACTCGACCCACTCGTTCACCGTCTCCCAGTCCAGATTGTGGAAGAAGGCGTCGATGTAAGAGGCTCGGTCGGTGCGGTAGTCGAGGAAGTACGCGTGCTCGTAGACGTCGAGCGCGACGAGCGGGGTCGCGTTCCAGATGGGGAAGGTGTTCTGCGCGTCGCCGACGTAGTTGAAGAGCCGCTGCTCGTCCCAGTCGTAAGCGGTCCAGGCCCAACCTCGCCCGGCCATGCCGCTGGCCTCGAGGTCGGCGCGCCAGGCTTCCGCCGAGCCGAAGTCGCGCTCGATCAGTCCGCCGACGGCGCCGTCGGGGTCGCCGCCGTCGCCGCCGAGGTGCTCGAAGTAGATCTCGTGGTTCTTGACCCCGCCGACGGCGAAGCTGAGCTCGACCTTGAGCGCCCGGATCTCGGAGTAGACCTGATTCGCGGCCGAGACATCGATCTGGCCCAGCTTGCCGAGGATCTCGTTGCGTTTGTCAACGTAGCCCTCGTACAGCTTGTAGTGGGCCTCCACCGATTCCCTGGAGATCCCGTCGAGCTCGAGCAGGCTCGGCTTCAGCTCTCGCGGGACGATCTCCTCGTGGTTGAAGACAAGCGTCGACATCGGGCTCCTTTCGCACGGGAAGCGCGCCGGAGCATAACCCCAACACGAAGCCGGGGAGCGTGTGCTCCCCGGCTTCGATGAAAGTGAACGAACGTGCTAGCTGTGGATGGTGTTGCTGAACCCACCCAGGTAGCAGGGTGCCACCTGGCTGGTCTTGATTCTGATCCGGACCTTCCGGCCTCTCTTGACCTTGGACTTGAACGTCTGGCCCGAGACCACGGTCTCGCCGATGGTCCTGATCCCCTTCAGCTTCACGCGCCTGACGCGGACCCACCGATCCGTCACGGGCCGGAAGCGCTGGAAGATCACTTTGCTCCCTTGGAAGCTCTGGGCCGCACGCACTCTGACCCGGAACTTGTGCGCTCCGAGCTTCGCGAGTCGAATTCGGACCCGCACCCGGATGGAGATGGGCTGGCTGGTTGCCCCGCGCCACTTGGCTTCGTAGGCGGTATTCCTCGTGGGGGCGACCCTGGTCGCGTAGTTGCCGCCCGACGTGGTCGTGACCGTGACCAGCTGGGTGAACACGTCCTGGCCGCACTCCTTGCCGAGGATGAACACCGTTTCGCCTGAGTTCCCGTTCGACACGCCTCCGGACAGCTCCGTCCCGTTCCGATAGGTCACAACGGTTGGATGGGCGGTCAGAGAGACGCCCTTCGGAGGCGGCTTGACAGTGACCGAGCCCTTGATGGTCTTGCGCAGTGCGTCGCCGATGGCGAACTTGCCGGCCTTCTTGAACTGATACGTGTACGACTGGCCGGGCTTCAGGACCGGCGACGTGAACGGGCACTTCTGACAGACCACCTGGTGGTTCCTGGTGTCCTTGTTCGTCCACTTGACCGAGTCGTTCATCATGACGGCGACGTTCTTGGGAACGAACGCCGTACGTGTGACCGACACGGCAACGGTCTTGCTCGTTCTCGCCGTGGCCGCCGGCGTGAGCGCGACGGCAAGTGCTGCGAGAGCGATCAAAAATACGTTCTTGCGCATATCGACCTCCTGTCGATTTCGACTCTCGCGTTCCCACTCGGCCCGGGCAAAATCGCCTTCTTGCAGCACTTTTACGCTTCGCTTACGCGCCCCTCACATCCGCGAAAGGTGCGACGAGAAGGTGTCAAGAACAAGCCGGGGAGCGTACGCTCCCCGGCTCGAAACGACTAAAGAGGGCGACTAGCTCGTGATCGTGTTGCTGAGCCCGCCCAGATAGCACGGAGCGGCTGTGCGGGAGCGCAGCTTGATCCGGACCATCCGGTGACGCCTGACCTTCGACCTGAAGGTCTTGCCCGAGATCTGGGTCGTGCCCACGGTCGCGATCGCCTTGAGCTTCACGCGCCGGACCCGGACCCACTTGCCCGTCGCGGGCCGGAAGCGCTGGAAGAGCACTCGCTTGCCCGCGAAGGACTGGGCCGCCCGCACCCTGACCCGGAACTTGTGCGGTGCGACCTTCGCCAGTCGGATCGCCGGGCGGACCCGGACGGACACCGGCTTGCTGGTGGCCGCCTTCCATTTCGCTTCGTACACGGCCTTCTTCGACGGCTTCACTCTGACGCCGAAGTTGCCGTGGTTGCCCGTGTCCACCGTGGCAATCTTGCTGAAGACCGCCTGCCCGCATTCCCTGCCGAGGATGACGACCTTCTCGTGCGCCCGCTGGTTCGAGACGGTGCCGGTCAGCTTGGACGTGTTCGTCGCGTACTTCACTACGCCCGGCGTCGCCGACAGCGACACGCCGTTGGGCGGCGGCTTGACCGTCACCGTGCCCTTGATCTTCCCCCGCAGGGTGTCACGGATCGCGAACTTGCCCGCCTGCTTGAACGTGTAGGTATACGTCCCTTCCGGGCGGAGGACCGGGGACGTGAACGGGCACTTCTGGCAGGCGACTTGGTGGTTCACCGTGTCCTTGTTCGTCCACTTGACGCTGTCGTTCACTTCGATCGTGACAGCCTTCGGGACGAACGCCTGCTTCGTGATCGAAACCGCAAACGTTTTGCTCGTCGTCGCGGCCGTCGCGGGTGTGAGCGAAAGAGCGAGAGCCGCAAGCACGAGCAGAATGAGGTGCTTCCGCATGGTGTACCTCCCCTGAGTTCAGTAGGACGTTCCCGCTCGAACCGGCCCGAAATCGCGATTTGCAGCACTTTTACGCTTCGCTTACGCGCCCCTCACATCCGAGTGAGCCGTGGCCGTGGTATGACTCGCCGCGAGTGCAATCCGTGGCCGAAGCCTCCGCGTAACCATGGAGCATGGAGCTCGCTGTCCATCACCAGGCCCTCCGGGTTGCGCTGACGCACGCGACGGGACCCGCCATGGCCGTGTCTGAGCCGACCGACGGCGAGCTGATCCGCCTGATCGCGGACGGCGACCAGGGTGCGTTCGAGCGCCTGTACCGGCGGTATTCGCGCTCGGTCTACGGGCTCGCCTTGCGCAGGCTCGGCGACCGCGGACGGGCAGAAGATGCCGTTCAGGAGACGTTCACGTCGATCTGGCGCTCGGCTTCCAGCTACCGCTCCGACCGGGGAGCCGGCGCCCCGTGGCTCTACGCCGTCGCCCGCAACGCGATCATCGACCGGTTCCGAAACCGGTCGCCGGAGGCGGCGGACCTTCCCGAGCGGCCGTCGGATGATCCGGGGCCGGACGAGCAGGCCGAAGCAGGTTGGGTCGCCTGGAAGGTGCACCGCGCCTTCACCGAGCTCCCGGAAACGGAGCAGCGGGTCATCGAGCTCGCGTACTGGGGCGGGCTCTCGCAGAGCGAGATCGCCGACTTCCTGGGGATCCCAGTCGGAACGGTGAAGACGCGGACGCGGAGCGCGCTTTTGCGCCTCTCGGAGCTCCTGGAAGGAGAGCTCGAATGACGGAGCGGCCGGACCTCCGTGAGCTGATCGGCGAGGACGTCTCGCCGGAGGAGCTCGAGCGGCTCCAGCGCGCGCACGAGTTGCTGCTCCAGGCGGGCCCGCCGCCCGAGCTCCCTCCCTCCCTTGCCGAGGCTCCCTCGCCGGGCGAAGTCCCCGCCAAGGAGGACCTGGGCTGGCTGCCGCCTCGCCGGGCCGGGCGTATCCTCACGCTCGCGGCGGGGTTCGCCGCGCTCGCGCTCGCCCTCGGCTACCTGGTCGGACGCGGACACGGGGGCTTCGACACCGACTTCACGATTGCCATGCACGGCACGGGCTCGGCGCGTCAGGCCCAGGCCGTGATCAAGGTCGCCAAGCTCGACAAGGCCGGCAACTGGCCGCTGGAGCTCGAGGTCAGCGGTCTCAAGGAGCTTCCGCCCGGCGGCTACTACGAGCTCTGGCTGACGAAGGGCAAGCACCCGGCTGCATCGTGCGGAACGTTCCGCGTCCACGAAGGCGACACCACGGTTCGCCTGAACGCGCCGTACAACTTCAAGCGGTTCAAGCCCATCGGGTGGATCGTGACCGAGAAGCTTCCGGGCAGGGCGCGGTCCAAAATGCCGCTTCTGACCACCTAGGTGCTACGGCCGCGAGGATTCACCGCGGGTGACCGCGGCGGCCCGCAGAGCCAGGCCGCCGTTTCCCCCTCGGGGCTCCCCCCTTCCAAAGGTTGTTGTTGAGCTGGCGGCTGCCGGCGCCTGACCACAGCGCCGCTCAGGGAGCGGTGCGCTCGTTGGCGACGAAGGCCGCGTGCGTGACCGGCATGGCCTCGGCGAAGAAGCGCTCACAGGCGTCCGCATACCGGCGGATCTCGCGCTGGGCGGTCTCGGCCGCGCGCAGCGAGATGAAGTTCATGAGCGAGCGCGCGTTCACCGTCCAGTAGAACTCGGTGTAGGCGCCGACGGGGATGACGCAGCGGGCAAGCTCGCGGGCGACGCCCAGCTCGACGAGCCGCTCATACGCGGCGTAAGCGGCTTCGTAGATCTCCGTGAGTTGTTCGCGCGTCGTCTCGGCGACCTCGTCCGACACCGGCTCGAACGAGTACGAGCCCGGCTTTCCGACCTGTGTCCGCACGTCCTCCGGCTCGGGCACGTAGAAGTCCTCGGTCGCCTTTGCGTAGCGCATGCTGAACTCGTTGAAGGAGGAAGTGCGGTGCCGGAACCATTCGCGCGCGACGAAGATCGGGCAGCGGACGTGGAAGCGGAAAGAGTTGTGTTCGAACGGCGTTCCGTGTCGTTCGCGCATCAGGAAGCGGATCAGGCCCCCGTCGGACTCGTCCATCTCCGTCTTGTGCCGAGCGAAGCTAACGCGCGCGCCGTTGACGACCGAGAGGTCTGAGGCCATCGAGTCGTCCAGCCGGACGAAGCCGTGGTCGAGGACAGGGATCGTCCCCTCGGGTATCACTTCCGGCGTGACGGCCACCGAGGCGAGTGTAACGGCGCTGTATGTCGGCACCTCCGGCTGGTCGTATCCGTCGTGGCGGCCGGGCTTCTATCCCGCCGGGACGAAGCCGGCGGACTTCCTCCGCTACTACGCCGAGCGCTTCCCGACCGTCGAGCTGAACACGACCGGCTACCGCCTTCCGGCCGAGGAGCAGTTCTCCCGCTGGGCCGAGCAGACGCCGCCGGGTTTCCGCTTCGCCCCGAAGATGAACGGCCACCGGCGCTTCGATGCGGCCACCTTCTCCGAGCGTGTGGCATTGCTCGGCAACCGCCTGGGGCCGATCCGCGTGCTCGTCGGCTCCGCTCTCGACGAAGGCCTGCTCACGCTCGTGCTGGGCTCGTTCGACCCCTCCGTCCGCCTCGCGTTCGACTTCCGACACGACTCCTGGGCCGGGGTCGAGACGGAGCTTCCGGAGAACGCCGTGCGCGTCGGATCGCTCGATGGAGCTGCGCGTTTCCGCTACCTGCGGCTTCGCGAGCCGCCATACGACGACGAGACGCTCGGGGCCTGGGCCGACCGGCTGGCGCCCCTGGTGTCGGACGGGATCGAGGTCTACCTGTACTTCAAGCACGAGGACGAGCCGACGGCTCCCGACTACGCGCGTCGCCTGACCGAGCTCGTGCAAGAACGATCTCCCTGATCTGGTCGACCGCAAAGCGGATCTCGTCGTCGGTCGTGAAGAAGTGCGGCCCGAGGCGGAGGCCCACGTCCGGCCGGTAGTCGCAGAGGATCTTCCGCTGCTCCAGCTCGCGATGGACCTCGGCGAAGTCCGGGGTCCGGACGGCCACGGTCCCGCCTCGGCGCTCGGGTTCGCGCGGGCTCATCACCTCGAACCCGGCCTCGTCGAGCAGCTCGATGAGGAAGGAGGTTTGGCGAACCGAGTTCTCGCGGATCCGCTCGACGCCGATGTCTTCGATGACGTCGTAGCCGGCGGTGGCGGCATACCAGGCGGGCACGTTCGGCGTGCCCGTGAGGAAGCGCGCGACGCCGTCCGCGTACTCGAGCTCCGGCTCGAAGGCGAAGGGGCGCGCGTGTGCCTGCCAGCCGACGAGCGTGGGCTCGAGCCGGCCGACGAGGTCCGGACGGACGTAGAGCCAGCCCGCCCCCGGGCCGCCGCACAGCCACTTGACCGACCCTCCGACCGCGAAGTCGACGCCGAGCGCCGTCACGTCCAGCGGAACCGTCCCGACCGACTGGTACGCGTCCAGGACGACGTGCGCGCCGACCCCATGCGCGCGCGCGACGATGGCCTCCACGTCCTGGATCTCGCCCGTCTTGAAGAGGACGTGCGTCACGGGGACGAGCAGGGTGCGCTCGTCGATCGCATCCTCGACCCGCTCCCCCTCCGGCACGACCACGATCTCCGCACCCCGGTCGGCCTGGGCCTGGTACAGGTAGCGCACCGAGGGGAAGTTCCCTTCCTCGTACACGATGCGGCGCCGCTCGCCCTCGAAGCGGAAGCACGACAGGACGACGGCCTCGGTGATGGTGACGTTCTGGTGCATCGTCGTTGTCCCGGCGGGCGCACCGATGATCCTGCCGATCTGGTCTCCGACGGTGAGCGGCGACTCCCACCAGCCTTCCTCCCAGGCGCGGATGCCGCGGGTCTTCCACTCGTGCGCGTACTGTGCAAGCCGCCGCTCGGCCTCGGCCGGCATCGCGCCGAGTGAGTGGTTGATGAGGTACGTCGTGTGCTCGAGGATGGGGAACCGGTCGCGATAGTCGGCGAGTTCGTTCATAGTCGCGAGTATGGCGCAAGAGGAATTCGACCGGCTCTTCGACGAGGGCTATCTGTCGGTGTACGGGCCGCGGCAGGAGCCCGAGCAGGCCGAGGAGGAAGCCCTTGCCGCCGCCCGCCTGGCGGGCTGCGAGCCCGGGGCCGAGATCCTCGACTGCCCGTGCGGCTACGGACGGCACACAGTCGTGCTCGCGCGTGAGGGCTATCGCGTCACGGGCTCGGACCGCTCGGAGTCGTTGCTGGCGGAGGCGAGGCGGCGCGCCGAGGGTGGCGAGATCGAATTCGTGCAGGCGGACTACCGGGAGCTTCCGTTCGAAGACGCCCGCTTCGACGCCGTCCTGAACCTGTTCACGTCCATCGGCTACACAGGGCGAGAAGGAGACACGCAGGCGCTGCACGAGTTCCGACGCGTGCTCAAACCGGGCGGCCGGCTCGTCCTCGAGACGATGCAGCGCGACCGGCTCGCCCGCATCTTCCAGTCCAGGCGCTGGGAGCGGCTCCCGGACGGCTACCTGCTCGAGGAAGGCACGTTCGACCAGGCCGCAGGCCTGTACGAGAACACGATGGTGTACCTGCGCGACGACGGCCGCCGACAGGAGTTTCCGTACTCGATCCGGATCTACTCAGCAACCGACGTGGTCGAGATGGCGCGCGAGGCTGCTTTCGACGAAGTGGTCTGCTACGGCGGCTTCGAACAGGAGGAGTTGACGCTCGACACCCGCCTGGTCCTCGTCGCCTCGTGAAACTCGCAATCCGGGACGCGCGCGCGGAGGACGGCGAGGCGCTGGCTGGCCTCCTGGGCCAGCTCGGGTATCCGGCGACGGCCGACGCGGTGTCGATCCGCATCGATCGGCTGGCGGCAAGCGGCGACGACCGGCTCGTCGTGGCCGAGGCAGACGGGGAGGTCGTCGGGCTCGCCGCGCTGCACGTCAGCCTCGCGGTCGAGTACGACGAGCCCGTAGCGAAGCTGAGCGCGATCGTCGTGGACGAGAGGCATCGACGCCGCGGAGTCGGCGAGGCTCTCGTCGCCGCCATGGAGGCCGAGGCGCGTGCCCGCGGCTGCTGCGTGATCTTCCTCACCACTGCGGAGCGGCGGGCGGACGCGCACGCCTTCTACGAGCGCATCGGCTTCGAGCACACCGGGCGCCGCTTCGCGAAGCAGCTCGACGCGTTCGCGTCGAGCTGAGACCGCGGCCATCCAGCAAAGCCGGACGGCCGCTTCACCCGAAGGGAAACGAGGTTTCCCCCTCGAAAGAGGCGCCGACCAAACAGGCGTGCGGAGGGCCGAGCCCTCCTCCGCCTGTTTCATAAGGCCGAACGACGCGTACGAGCCGAACTTGAAATGACAACGCGCCACGTCAGCACTCGCTGCTGATGCTCCCGGGCCTTTGACGGGCGGCGCCGGTCTCCACTAGCTGAGGCGCTTGAGCAGTCCCAACGCCTTCTGGTTCCAGGGGACGCGATGGGTCAGCCCTTCGGCGCCGAGACGCTCGCGGTTCGCCTCGTACCAGTCGTAGCTCTCGACCAGCGTCTGCGCGTTGGAGAGGCGGGGAGACCATCCCAGCAAGCGCTGGGCCTTCGAGACGTCGACGACGGAGTCGTGGTGGGCCGTCCGGTAGTGCCACTCGGCGAGCGGCGAGAGCCGCAGCAGCTCCAGCACACGCAGCACGGCCTCGGCGGGCCGCGCCGGCACGGGCGTGAGACGGCTGGACGAGCCGGCGTGGTCGATGACTGTCTGGAGGTCGCTCCGCACGGTGCCGAACTCGGTCGCTCCGACGTTCAGGGCCTCACCCTCGACCCCGCCGGCGGCGGCCGCCCGGACGATCGCGTCGACAAGGTCCTCGGCCGCGAGGAGCTGGTAGCGGTTCGACCCGTCACCGAGGACGTATATGCGCTTGCACTCCCGGATCCAGTCGAAGAGGATCTCGAAGACTCCGAGCCGTTCGGGTCCGAGAAACGTCTTCGGTCGCAGGATGACGACCGGGAGACCGCGGCGGACGAACGCGCGCGCGACCTCCTCGGCCTCGATCTTCGACCGACCGTAGGCTCCGACGCCGACGAGTGGCGCGTCCTCGCCGATTGGATGGGTCTTCGGGACGCCGTACACCGCGGTCGTGGAGATGAGGACGACCCGTTCGACGTCCGCCTCGAGCGCGGCAGCGAGCATTGTCGCAGTCCCGTCCACGTTCACGGAGCAGATCTCGTCGCGTGACCCCTGGATCGGCAGCGCGGCGGCGGCGTGAACGAGCACTTGTGCTCCAGTGCACAGCTCGCGGGCCTTCTGCGGATCGCGCACGTCCCCGCGAATCTCCTCCACCTCTCCGCGCAGAGCCGGATCGTCCACGGGCGCGAGGTCGAGCGAACGAAGGCTCTCGCCGTCGGCGACGAGCCGGCGCGCGAGGTGGACGCCGAGGAAGCCGGCTCCCCCCGTGATCGCGTAGCGCACTAGTGGGCCGTCACCGAAGCTTGGGTCGGCTGCGGAGCGGGCTGGGGCGGGGGCTTCGCGTTCACGAGCAGCGCGGCGACGAGAAGTATCGCCATCCCGACCGCGCTCTCGCCAACGAGGCTCCGCGGCAGCACTGCGACGAAGCCGTCCTTGCGTCCGCGCTCGAGCGCCGGCCGCGCGACGAAGTGGTGGAACGCGCCCCAGCAGAGCGCGAGCGACACGAGTGAGATCTTGACCAGCAACACCTGCCCGTATCCGGTTTCCCAGAGGTCGCTCAGCCGGGGCAGCCGCAGGATGCTGAGGTAGATCCCGGCCGACAGCAGGAGTGCGATCAGACCGGTGGCGAGGCGCGAGAAGCGCAGGAAGGAGTCCTTTCGCAGCCCCGGGGCGAGCGGGAAGACGCAGGCGGCCAACATGACGAGCCCTCCGACCCACACGGCCGCGGCGCTCAGATGCGCCCAGTCCGCGAGCTCCGAGAGCCACGACGAGCCCCGGTCGGCCGCCGAATGGCCGGAGAGCGAGAGCCCCGACCCCAGCGCGACGCCGAGCAGGAAGGCCGCCCAGAGGAGGACCCGTCGCTCGGTGAGCCAGGCCAGGAAGAGCAGCCCGGCGACCCAGGCGAATCCGAGCGTCATGACGCAGAAGGCGATCCCGAAGCGCGTGCCGCCCGCGATCGGAGACAGGTCGCCGTAGAGCAGCCTCCCGAACGGCAGTTGGAGCGCGTCCTCGGCTCGCAGGATGAAGGCGGCGATGCCGACCTCGACCACGGCAACGGCGCCCAGGCCGGTCAGCCGGTAGAACCGCCGTTCGAGCACCTGCGGCAGCTTCTTCGGAAGGACGAGCAGCCGGAAGGCCAGGCCGCCGACGAGCAGCGCGAGCGAGAGGAAGTACAGCCAGCGGACGATTCCCTCGGTCTTCGTCGGCCCGGAGGCGCCGAAGGCCTCCGTGGGCGGGGGCGCGGCGACGCGGACCCCGAACGTGTAGACGCCCGAGACGACGTGCCCGTCCCCCGAGATCGCGTGCCAGCGAACGGTGTAGGCCCCTCTCGGCAACCGCGCGAGCTCCGCACGCACGTAACGAGCATCACGGCCGTTCCGTGTCACGCGCGAGACGAGCCTGCCGCGCGCGCTGTAGACCTGGATCGAGTCCGGGAGAGCCTTGACCTGCTGGTCGAACCGCAGGACGACGGCGGGGGGCGAGGACGACAGCCGCTCCCGGAAGCTGGGGATCGTGCGTTCCAGCCTCGAATGGGCGAAGGCGGCCGCCGGCAGCACGAGCGTGCTGGCGGCGAGGACGACGAGGACGGTTGCGCGTCTCATCGCTGCGGCGTCCCTGCCAGTGGGGAGATGTGGCCGAACACCGGTGCGACGTCGCGGTCGCAGAAAAGCATCACCGCCACGACGACGAACGTGAGCGCAAACCCCGTCGCGAACACTCCCGAGCGCGGACGCACGACTCGCGCGAGCGGAAAGACCGCCGCGACCAGGAGCGTCCAGCCCATCAGGTGATGCAAAAAGGACGAGCGCTGGAAGAGCCAGGGGTTCTGTTCGTGCACCAGGAACGCCGTGCCGCTGACGACGAAGGCGAAGAACATCGCAAGCCGCCACAGCGGGCTGCGAAGCTTCCCGCTCGCCAGCCCGAGCTCCGCTGCGCCCGCCAGCATGAGCACCTGCGCCCAGGCGCTGTGAGCGAGCATGTGGATCGTGGAGTTGGTGAAGAGCACCATCACCGGCCACATGAAGAGCCCCAACCCGAAGGCGAGGCTGGGCCACAGGTAGACGCGCCACCGACTCCGTCGCCACACGTCCGGGCCGACGACGGCCTCGGCCAGGAGGAAGAGGCCGAGGGCGAGGAAGGCGGTGGCGAACAGCCAGTGGACGTGCTCGGCCGGAGGGATCAAGCTCTCTCCTCCTCTTCGAGGTCGCGGAGCAGGCCCGGCACCACGAAGAGCTGGAACAGGACGCCGACGAGGATCACGAGCAGGGGCGGCTCGACGAGGAGAAACCAGAAGTCCTGGCTTTGAGGATGGAGCAGGGTGACGCGGTAGGGCTGGGCGACCGCCCAGACGACGCCGGCGGCAGCGGTCAGTGGGCCGATCAGCGAGACCGTGACCGGCCGGACGCGGCGCCTGCGCCGTGCTTCTGGGCGGACTTCGGTTGCAAGCTGCGTGTTCAGGGCTCCCTCCCGGGGTCGAGATGACGGAAACCGAAAGCTCGTCGGAGCCGGGTTTCAGCCCGGCTCCGCCGTCAGGCCGGGAGGGGAGGGGGCCTCGACTCGAAGACGACCCCGAACAGGCGCCGAGGCGTAAGCATGCTCTCGACGAATCTTGGAGCCGGCGCCGCAACCGTCTTGCCGAGGCGCTGCGCGTAGGCTGCGGTCTCTCTCGCGTACGTCTCGTATTCGGCGAGCCACGAGCGGACGGCGCTCCAGATCACCGCCATGGCCACGGCGAGGACTGCGAACGCCGGGAGCGCCGAGCTGTGGAGCCACGGACCGAGCAGCGGCCAGCGACCCTGGGACGCTCCCTCGGCGTCGGTCTGGAGGAGGTAGATCGTCGCGGTGAGGACAAAGCACGCGAGCCAGAGACGCGGCGAAAGCTCGAGGCGGAGGCTGGGCAGCCGTCGCGCGGGGCTCGCGCCCAGGGCGGCGAGCGCTCGGCGGGCGCCGCGTTCGGAGGCTCTCGCGCGCGCGAACCTCCATGCGAGCCGCGCGAGCAGGAGTGCGACTCCGAGCTTTACGACGGCGAGGAGGATCGGGTAGTAATCGGCTGCCGCGTAGCTCGGCGTGGCGATGTGCTGTCCGACGTCGATCCTGTGGATGAGGCTTCGGCCGACGAGTTCGGACGCAAGGGCGAGCAGCCCGAAAGCGAGAGCTGACCAAAAGCGCCGATGGTGACGCGCGCTCGTCATGGCTGCCCGTGTAGTTTGCCGTTTCCCCTCGACGACTTCAATCGTTTCTCGATGCACCACGTTCTCATCGTCGCCAATCCCTTTCGCCGAGCCGATTCGAGCGGTGCTCCCAGGCAGGTGGAGAGGTGGGTCCGCCATCTGCCCGAGTTTGGGTGGAAAACGACGGTTCTCTCCTCCCCATTCCCGCCTCCCGCCGAAACACGCTCACCGGCCGTACGAGGCGTTTTCGTGCCCGATTCGTACGTCGTCCGCTGGCTGCCGCGCGCGCTCCGCGACGGCGCCCGCCTCGCCCGAGAGCAGCGCTTCGACGCCATCTTGTCCACGAGCCCGCTCGACACTTGCCATCTCGTGGCGCACGGCTTGCGCCGCAGGGTCGACGCGCCCTGGCTCGTCGACTTCCGCGACCCGTGGATCGGCAACCCGTTCGCGCCGCCGCGGCCCGCGTGGGCCGAGCGGCTGAATCGGGCGCTCGAGCGCCGCGTCGTCCCGCGCGCAGACCTGGTCACGTGCGTCTCGGACCTGCACCGCTCCGAGCTCTGCGCCCGTTACCCCGGGATCACGGTGGAACTTCTTCCGAACGGGTACGACCCGGGCGACCTCGAGAGGATCGAGCCGATGCCGTCGCCGCCGGGAACCGTGACCCTCGTGCACAGCGGCTCCTTTTACGGAGTCCGGACGCCACACCTTCTCCTGGAGGCACTCCGGCTGCTGGGCGACGACGTGCGGCTCCTGCTGCTGGGCGGGTCGACTCCCGACGTCGAGGCGATGGTGGAACGCGAAGGGCTGGCCGCACGCGTGATCGCGACGAAGCCGCTTCCGCACCGGGAGGCGCTCGCGTATTGCAAGGGCGCGGACGTGCTCGTCGTCGTTCCAGGAGCGGACGGCGCGCTGCCGGGGAAGCTGTTCGAGTACGCCGCCATGGGCCGGCCGATCCTGAACGTCGGCCCCTCCTCGAGCGCGACCGGGAAGCTGATCGCCGAATGGGGGATCGGAGCGAGCGCCGAGACGCCGGAGGAGATCGCGCACGCCGTCCGGACGCTCGAACCGGTCCAGCCCCCGGATCTCTCAGCCTACGACCGGCGAACGCTGACGGGCCGGCTCGCCGGGCTGCTGGAGCGAATGTGCGCGTCCTGATGCTCAACCGGCCCGACGCCCTCGAGGTGCGCGGCGGTGACACGGTGCAGATGCAGGAGACGGCCCGGGCGCTCCGTGGTCTCGATGTCGAGGTGGACCTGTCCACCGAGCTCACGCCGGATCTGGCCGTGTACGACCTCGTCCACCTCTTCAACCTGAACCGGCCGGATTCGACCTCCATCCAGGCCAGGCACGCCCGTGCCCGGGGAAAGCCGTTCGTCTTGACACCGATCCACCAGCTCATGGAGCGCTACGACCGCGGAGGCCGGCCACACGGCCTCAGCGCTCTCTACCGGGCGCTTCCGGAAGGCGTCATGAACCGGGTACGGGCCTGGTACCTCCGCCGCCCGTACCGGGACAAGGACAAGGCGTGGATCCTTCGGCACGCCGCCGCAGTGCTTCCCGCGACGGACGTCGAGGCCGACCGGCTGCGGCTCGACTTCGGGGAGACCGGCCCGCTCAGGCCCGTGCCCAACGGCGTCCGGTTGGATCCCACGCCGAATGCCGAGAGGTCCGGAGTGCTGTGCGCGGCGCGCATCGAACCGTTCAAGAACCAGCGGGCGCTGATCCGCGCGCTCGAGGGGACCGGCATCCGCCTCAGGCTGGCGGGCACTCCCTCGCCGCGGCACCGTCGGTGGGCCGAGCGCTGTCTCGAGGAGCTCGAGAGCGCGGGTGGCGAGTACCTGGGCGAGCTCCGCGCCGAAGCGCTCTGGCGCGCCTACGCGGAAGCGGAGGTTCATGTCCTTGCGAGCTGGTTCGAGTCCCAATCGCTCTCCTGCCTCGAGGCGGCCTGGCACGGGTGCCGGATCGTCTGCACTTCTGTGGGCTACGCGCGCGGATATCTGGGGGGAGACGCGTGGTACTGCGATCCCGGCGACGAGGGCTCGATTCGCCGGGCGATCGAGCAGGCGCTGGACGCCGAGCCGTCGAACGGCCTTCGGGAGCGCGTGGCTCGGGAGTTCACCTGGCCGCGCACGGCAGAGCGGACGCTCGCTGTCTACCGAGAGGTTCTCAGCGACCAGACCGCAGGAGTGGGGGCGGGAGGATTCGAACCTCCGTAGGCTGAGCCGACGGGTTTACAGCCCGTTCCCTGTTGGCCCAGCCGCCGAAAATCTCGCTCTGCTCGATTTTCTCCGGAGGAAAGGCCGAGAAGGACATGGGGGCGGGAGGATTCGAACCTCCGTAGGCTGAGCCGACGGGTTTACAGCCCGTTCCCTTTGGCCGCTCGGGCACACCCCCCAGAAACGGACAGTGTAGCCGTGGCTGCTTGGGATCTCGGCCGCGCAGGCGGGCTTTGCTTGCCTGCGCCCGGCACGGCTCGGTCTCAGGGGCTAACCCGCCGAAAGTCGCAAGACTTTCGGCGGCGGAGGCCGTTCCCCTTGGCCGCTCGGGCACACCCCCCAGAGACGGGAATTGTAGCCTTGCCGATGGTGAAGAAGTTCGATGCGATCGTGGTCGGAGCGGGGCCGGCGGGCTCGGTCGCCGCATACCGCATCGCGCGCGAAGGTGCGTCCGTCCTTCTCCTCGATCGAGCGCGGTTCCCGCGGGACAAGCCTTGCGGCGGCGGGCTGACCTATCGAGCGGTGCGCGAGCTGCCTTTCTCGGTCGATCCCGTGGTCGAGGACGTCGTCGACCGCTTCGAGTTCGGCTTCCGCTACGGCAGCCGCTTCGAGCGCAAGGGCGCTGCGCCGATCATCCTCATGACCCAGCGCAGCCGGCTCGACGCCTTCCTCGCGGAGCAGGCGGCCGGGGCCGGCGCCGAGTTCCGCGACGGCGCGAAGGTGACCGAAGTTGCCGCTGACGGGACCGTGTCGGTCGACAGCGAGAGGCTCAGGGCCTCCGTCGTCGTGGGGGCCGACGGTGTGAACGGGATCACCGCTCGGTCGCTGGCTCTCGACACCCGCTACCGCTACGGCGTCGCCCTGGAGGGGAATGTCAAGTACACACGCGCGCGCGAGGACCGGTACCGCGGCCGAGCGGTGCTCGAGCTCGGCGTCGTCCGGGGAGGCTACGGGTGGGTGTTCGCCAAGGGTGACCACGTCAACGTCGGGGTGGGGGGATGGGAGTCCGAGGGGCCTCGGCTGCGGGACCATCTCGACGGTCTCTGCCGAGAGCACGAGCTCGACTCGAGCGCAGTCGAGCGCCTGCGCGGATACCGGCTGCCGCTGCGGCGGACGTCTGATCCGCTCCATTCCGGCCGCATCCTCCTCGTCGGCGATGCGGCGGGCCTCGTCGACCCCCTCTCCGGAGACGGAATCTACGAAGCGCTGGTCAGCGCGCGCCTTGCCTCCGAGAAGGTGCTTGCGTTTCTCCGCGGAGAGACCGAGAGCCTCGGCGAGTACGCGACCCAGCTCAATGCGAAGCTCGCCCCGCAGGCATCGGCGTCCTGGCGGGCCAAGATGGCCCTCGACCGCTTCCCGCGGCTCGTCTATGGGTTTGCGCGCCTCCCGCCGGTCTGGCGCTTCGCCGATCAGCTCCTGCGTGGGGACATCGGCTCGCCGAGCGAGGCGACCGGAGTCGTCCGCGCTCCCCTCAGAGTCGTGAAAGCCCTCGGCTCGAACGGATAGCGGCGGGTGGATTCGAACCACCGACCTGCGGGTTATGAGTCCGCCGCTCTAACCACTGAGCTACGCCGCCCCGGTGCGCTCAGTCTAGCGAGCCGGTCTGAACCGTTTCTGGAAAGATCAAGCGCGTGAGCGAACAGAAGTTCACCGACCTCAAAGAGCGCCTGGCCGAGATCGTCGACCTCCGTCGCGGCGAGGCGATCCTCTCCTGGGACCAGCACGTGATGATGCCCCCCGGCGGTGCGAAGGCCCGCGCGGAGCAGTTGGCGACGATCGAGCGGATCGCGCACGAGATGTTCATCTCCGACGAGACCGGCCGCCTGCTCGAAGATCTCCGCTCGTACGAAGAGGGGCTCGACTACGACTCGGACGAGGCCTCGCTCATCCGCCGCACGCGTCGTGATTACGACAAGGCGCGCCGGGTCCCCTCGGAGCTCTCATCGGAGATAACCCGCGCGGGCGCCCTCGCTTACGACGCGTGGGTCGAAGCTCGGAAGGAGTCCGACTTCAAGGCGTTCCTCCCGTACCTGGAGAAGAACGTCGAGCTGAAGCACCGCTACGTCAAGTGCTTCGAGCCCGCGGACGAGGTCTACGACGTCCTGCTCGACGACTTCGAGGAGGGCATGACCTCGGCCGAGGTGCGCGAGGTCTTCGACGAGCTCAAGCAGGAGCTGCTGCCGTTCATCGCCGAGATCTCCGAGCGCCAGGACGCCGTCGACGACTCGTGCCTCCACGGCAGCTTCCCGGTCGATCGCCAGGAGCAATTCGGCCGGGAGATCATCAGCCGCTTCGGCTTCACGCCGGAGGAGTGGCGCCTCGACCTCACGGTCCATCCCTTCGCCAGCGGTTCGTGCCCGACGGATATCCGGCTGACTACCCGCTACGACGAAGGCAGCCTCGAGTCGATCTTCTCGTCCATGCACGAGTTCGGCCACGGCTGCTACGAGAACGGGGTCGACCGGTCGCTCGACCGCACTCCGCTTTGCCGGGGAGTCTCTTTCGGACTGCACGAGTCGCAGAGCCGGATGTGGGAGAACCTCGTCGGCCGCAGCCAGCCCTTCTGGCGCCACTTTTTCCCCAAGGCCCAGGAGACGTTTCCGGACCAGCTCGGCGACGTCGAGCTCGAGACCTTCTACAAGGCCGTGAACAAGGTCCAGCCCTCGCTCATCCGCGTGGACGCCGACGAGGTCACCTACAACTTCCACGTCATCCTGCGGTTCGAGCTCGAGCAGGAGATCGTGAACGGGACGATCGACCTCGGCGACCTGCCGCAGGCCTGGGACGCGAAGATGAAGGAGTACCTCGGCATCGATGTTCCGGACGAGGCTCACGGCGTCCTCCAGGACGTGCACTGGTCGTTCGGAGGGCTCGGCTACTTCCCGACCTACTCGCTCGGCAACGTGATCTCGGTCCAGATCTGGGAGAAGGCCCTCGACGCGATGCCCGGCCTGTACGACCAGTTCGAGGACGGCGCATTCTCGGAGCTGCGCGAGTGGCTCCGCGAGAACCTTCACCGCTACGGCCGCAAGTTCACTCCACGGGAGACGCTCGAGCGCGTCGCCGGCGGTCCGATCGACGCCGGCCCGTACATCCGCTACCTCAAGGGAAAGCTCGGCCAGGTCTACGGGATCCAGGCTCCCGTCGCCTCCTAGCCGGCCGCGGACGGCGGTTCCGCACCGCCTCGGCTAGAATCGTTCTACTTCAAGCCGGAGAGGCACTTGATCCGGCGAGATTTTTCCTACCCAAGAGACGAGAGATGGCAACGGGAGTCAGAGTCGGAATCACGCTCGCTTGCACGGAGTGCAAGCGGCGCAACTACCAGACGAACAAGTCGAAGCGGAACACCCCTGACCGGGTGGAGTTCCGCAAGTACTGCCGCTGGTGCGGTCGGCATACCCCGCACCGCGAGACACGCTGATGGCCAAGCAGACGAGAGCCCAGCGACGCGCGCGACGGCAGAAGCAGGCGGAGTCGCGTCAGGCCCAGCAGGGCGATGGACGCGCGCGCGCGGCCGCAGTCCCGCAGCCGGCTCGGCCCGCGGCCGAAGCAGCGGGCGAGGCTGCCGTCCGTCACGTCCCCGGCAGGCGGGGTACGCGCTTCATCTCCGAGTCCTGGGCAGAGCTGAAGAAAGTGGACTGGCCGGGTCAGAGCCAGGTGATCCAGGCGACCACTGTCGTCCTCCTCGCATGCGCTATCGTCGGCCTCTACCTCTGGGGCGCCGACCTCGTGCTGAAGCGCCTCGTGGAGAAGGTCTTCCTCGGACAGTAAGGACCCGCCATGTTCCAGTGGTACGTGATCAACACCTACTCCGGGCACGAGAACAAGGTCAAGAAGAACCTCGAGCACCGGATCGACTCGATGAAGATGCATCTGCGCTTCCGCCGGGTCATCGTCCCCACCGATCAGGTCATCGAGACGAGGGACGGGCAGAAGGTGCAGACCGAGAAACGCGTGCTGCCCGGTTACGTGCTGGTGAACATGGATCTCGACGACGACGCCTGGACGCTCGTCAAGAACACTCCGGGCGTGACCGGCTTCGTCGGCGCGGGCTCCAAGCCGGTGCCGCTCTCCCAGCCCGAGGTCGACCGCATCCTGCATACCGGCACCACCGCTGGTGAGAGGCCGCGCGCCCAGATCGAGTTCTCCCTCGGCGAGTCGGTGAAGGTAACCTCCGGGCCGCTGTCCGACTTCGACGGCGAGATCGTCGACGTCAACCCCGACCAGCAGAAGCTCAAGGTGCTCGTGGACATCTTCGAGCGCCAGGTCCCGGTGGAACTTGGATTCGAGCAGGTCAAGAAGATCGACTAGCCCCACATGGCCAAGAAAGTCCTCACAATGATCAAGCTGCAGATCCCGGGCGGCCAGGCGAACCCCGCGCCGCCGGTCGGGCCTGCTCTCGGACAGCACGGCGTCAACATCATGGAGTTCTGCAAGGCCTTCAACGCACAGACGGCGCAGGCCGGCGGCCGCATCACGCCGGTCGAGATCACGGTGTACGAGGACCGCTCGTTCACGTTTATCACGAAGACGCCGCCCGCCGCCGTGCTGATCAAGGAGGCCCTCAACCTCGAGAAGGGCTCCGGCGAGCCGAACCGCGAGAAAGTGGGCATGTTGTCGCGTCGGCAGGTCCAGGACATCGCCGAGATCAAGCTCGAAGACCTGAATGCGCGCGACATCGATGCCGCGATGAGAATCGTAGAAGGAACAGCAAGGTCGATGGGCGTGGAGGTGGCGCGATGAGCCACGGCAAGAAGTACCGGCAGGCCTTCGGCTCGATCGACCGGGGGCGCCTGTACACGCCGGTCGAGGCCGTGCGGCTGTTGAAGAGCTTCGAAGGGGCGACGTTCGACGAGGCGGTCGAGGTCCACTTCCGCCTCGGCCTCAACGTCCGCCACGCGGAGCAGCAGCTCCGCGGGACGCTCATGCTTCCGCACGGAACCGGCCGCGACGTCAGTGTCGCCGTCTTTGCCGATGGCGAGAAGGCGAAGGAAGCGGAGGAGGCAGGCGCCGACGTCGTCGGCACGTCGGATCTGGCGACGAGGATCGAGGAGGGCTTCGACGACTTCGACGTCGCGATCGCCACCCCGGACCAGATGGGCGTCGTGGGCAAGCTGGGGCGCATCCTCGGCCCCCGCGGGAAGATGCCGAATCCGAAGACCGGCACGGTCACGTTCGACATCGCCAAGGCCGTGCGCGAGTCGAAGGCGGGGAAGCTCGAATACCGCACCGACCGCGGCGCGAACGTCCACGTCGTCATCGGCAGGAAGAGCTTCGACGAGCGCCAGTTGGTGGAGAACTACGCCGCGCTCCTCGAAGAGTTCCTGCGCGCCAGGCCCGCGGCCGCGAAGGGCCGCTACATCCGGTCGATCACGCTGACCAGTACCATGGGCCCGGGAATCCACGTGGATCCCGCCGTCACCAGAGGAATCGTCGAAGAACTGGAGGAAGAGACAGAAGTAGCGGCAGCGTCCGCATAGCTCGAATCCGTCGCTGAAGACAACTGGCTGCTCGGAGAGCGGAAGTCCAGTCGAGGCGGTCAGGAAAGACACGTGTCTTTGCTCTGGCCCGCCTCAAGGCGGGTCGAGTCGTTTCTGGAGAGAGAACATGCTGAGACAGGAAAAGGAACAGGTCGTCAAGGAGCTCGCCGAGCGGCTCCGTGCGACACAGACGCTGATCGTCACGGACTACCGCGGGCTATCGGTGACCGAGATCCACGAGCTGCGCACGAAGCTCCTCGAGACCGGCGCCCGGTTCACGGTCGTCAAGAACACGCTGACGAAGCTCGCGGCCGAGGAGGCGGGGGAGTCCTCGCTCGTCGAGCTGATAGACGGTCCGACCGCGATCGCCTTCCTGAACGCCGAGGCCGACCCGGCCGCCGCCGCGAAGGTCCTCTACGACACCGCGCGGATCGGCCGCGTGCTCGTCGTGCGCGGAGGGCTGCTCGACGGCAACCCGATCACCGAGGCGGATGTCGAGAACCTTGCCAAGCTCCCGCCTGCCGATGTGCTCCGCGGCCAGCTGGCCGGCGCGCTCGCCGGCCCGGTGACGACCGTCGTGGGGTTGTTCACGGCGCCGCTCCGAGATCTCGTCAACGTCCTCGACGCGCGCATCAAGCAGCTCGAGGAGCAAGGCGAGACCGCCGAGGAGCCGGTCGCCGAGGCTGAGGCCGAAGAGGCGGCGACCGAAGCCGAGGCCGAGCAGGCCGAAGAGGAGCAGCAGCCCGAAGAGGAAGCTTCCGAACAGGCCGAAGAGCAGTCAGACGAACGACAAGCCGAACAGGAGTCAGAGGAACCGCAAGCCGAACAGGAATCCGAGGAACCGAAAGCAGAAGAGGAGGAGCACTAGATGGCAACCGATACGGGGAAGCTCGTCGAGCAGCTGGGCAAGATGAGCGTGCTCGAACTCGTCGAGCTCAAGAACAAGCTGGAGGAGGAGTGGGGCGTCACGGCCGCAGCGCCGGTCGCGGTCGCCGCTCCGGGCGCGGCTCCGGCGGCCGGTGACGGTGCCGCAGCCGAGGAGCAGACGGCCTTCGACGTCATCCTCGCGGGCGCCGGCGACAAGAAGATCCAGGTGATCAAGGTCGTCCGCGCGGTGACAGGCCTCGGCCTCAAGGAGGCCAAGGATCTCGTCGACTCCGCGCCGAAGCCGGTCAAGGAAGGCGTGGAGAAGGAAGAGGCCGACTCGATCAAGTCGCAACTCGAAGAAGCAGGAGCAACCGTCGAAGTCAAGTAGGCGTGCGGGCGAGGAAGCTCGCCCGCTCTCTTACTTAGTCCGAAGCGTTCTCGGGGGTGCGCTTCGTGGCGGCGCGCTGGGTTTCGTGCCGCTCGATGACCAAGCGCAGTCTTTCCGGACTCGGCAGTTCCCATTCCTCCGGAGTGAGCACAGTCTCCCCGCCGGCGACGAGATCGGCCTTCGCCCGCTCGAGAATCCGGCTGAAATCCTCCAGGCGAGCGTCTTGTTCCGCTCGTTCCTTATCCCTCTTCCTCGCCATCGTCTTCCTCGAGCAATTCCCGTATTGCCTCACGTCGCTCGCGATATCGCGGATCACGAACATGGTACTCGTGAGCTCTTCGCGGAAAATGAGCGACTCGGGCTCGTCGCGCGCCACGCGGCAACAATGATGGCCCACCCGGCCGGAGCCGCGCAAGATGGCTGGAACGGCCACGCCAGCGCCGCGGCCTCCGGGAAGCGAGCGACCGCGGAGCTGAAGTATGGAACGCCGCTGGCTCGACGCGTCACTCTAGGCCTGCGAATTGGCCGGAGGAGGGCTCTGCCCTCCGTACGGACAATTGGGAATAGGCGCAGGCCTCGAGTCGTTTGCTACTCTGGAACCCGCCAAGACGCATGCGTCTGGCACGAGCTTGCGCTGGAAGGGGATGTTCCGCTATCCTTGTGGGTTCGGCCCGTCCGACCGATCCTCGCGTCCACTGAATTCACATAGCCGCTAAGGGAGGCTGTATCACTTGACCAGCAGGGTTGCTGCGCCGCGTGCGCGCAAAAGTTTCTCCCGCCTGAAGCACGTTCTCGACCTTCCCAACCTGATCGACATCCAGCGCGCCTCATTCGACTGGTTCATGGAGGAGGGCCTGCGCGAGACGATCGACGACATCTCGCCGATCGAGGACTACACGGGCACGCTCGCCGTGGAGTTCGGGAAGTACGAGTTCGGGGAGCCGCAGTTCACCATCACCGAGTGTCGTGAGAAGGACCTGACCTACCAGGTCCCGCTCACGATGACGGTCCGGTTCATCAACAAGGACACGGGCGAGATCCGCGAGCAGAGGGTCTTCATGGGCGACTTCCCCATGATGACCGAATGGGGCACCTTCATCATCAACGGGACCGAGCGCGTGATCGTCACGCAGCTCGTCCGCAGCCCCGGCGCCTACCTGATGGAGCCCAAGGACGCCGCCAAGCAGGTTTTCACGGCCAACCTGATGCCGTCGCGTGGCTCCTGGCTCGAGCTGGAGATCGACAAGAAGGGCGTCGTCTACACACGCATCGACCGAAAGCGCAAGCTCCCGATCACGACGCTGCTCCGCGCCCTTCCCGAGGAGGATCCCTCTACGGGCTTCAAGCTCGACACGAGCACCAACGAGGCCATCCTGGGGCACTTCGACAACTCCGTCTACGTCGCGAACACGCTCGAGAAGGACATCACGGAGAACGAGGACCAGGCGCTCATCGAAGTCTTCAAGAAGCAGCGTCCCGGCGAGCCGCCGACGCTGGAGAACGCGCGCAACCTGCTGCGGGCGCTGTTCTTCGACCCGAAGCGGTACGACCTGACGAAGGTCGGCCGGTACAAGCTCAACCAGCGTCTCGAGGTCGACGTTCCCGACAACGTGCGCGTCCTGACGACGCAAGACATCCTGTCGCTCGTCAGCAAGCTCGTCCAGCTGCCCGACCGCCTGGGTGTCGATCCGGAGTCGAAGGACTACGCAGCCGACGCCGCCGCGCTCTCCCGTGAGCCCATCCGCGGCGAGCTCGACGAGTACGAGCACTTCGGCAACCGCCGGCTGCGCACGGTCGGGGAGCTGATCCAGGAGGCGTTCCGAGTCGGCCTGTACCGGATGGAGCGCGTCGTCCGCGAGCGGATGACGACCGAGGACGTCGACGCGATCACGCCGCAGACGATCATCAACATTCGGCCCGTCGTCGCGGCTTTGAAGGAGTTCTTCGGCTCCTCGCAGCTGTCCCAGTTCATGCAGCAGACGAACTCGCTGGACGGGCTCACCCACCGCCGGCGCCTGTCCGCGCTCGGTGCGGGCGGCCTCACCCGCGAGCGCGCGCCCATCGAGGTGCGCGACGTGCACCCGACGCACTACGGCCGCATGTGCCCGATCGAGACTCCCGAGGGCCCGAACATCGGCCTGATCGGCTCACTCGCGTCCTATGCCACCGTGTCCGAGTTCGGTTTCGTCCAGACGCCCTACCGGGTCGTCAAGAACGGGAAGGTCAGCGACGAGATCATCTACCTGGACGCGGCGGAGGAAGGCCAGTACACGATCGTGCAGGCGAACGAGCCCGTCGACGAGAAGACGGGCAAGTTCCTGGCCGACCAGGTGCTGTGCCGGTCGCGCGAGGGCGAGGCTGTCACCGCCGCGCCGAAGGACGTCGACTACATGGACGTCGACCCGGCGCAGATCGTCTCCATCGCGACCGCGCTGATTCCGTTCCTCGAGCACAACGACGCCGGCCGCGCGCTGATGGGCGCGAACATGCAGCGGCAGTCAGTGCCGCTGACGATCACGCAGGCACCGCTCGTCGGCACCGGCATGGAGTACCGCGCCGCCATCGACTCGGGCGACGTCATCCTGGCCGAGAACGCCGGCAGCGTGGTCGACGTCGACGCCGAGCACATCGTCGTCGAGACCAAGAACGGAAAGGACGAGTACCCCCTCACGAAGTTCATGCGCTCCAACCAGGGCACGCTCATCCACCACAAGCCGATCGTGTCCCTGGGGGAGCGGGTGAAGGCCGGGCAGGTGCTCGCGGATGGGAGCTCCACCCATAACGGAGAGCTCGCGCTCGGCGCCAACCTGCTCGTCGCCTTCATGCCCTTCGAGGGCTACAACTTCGAGGACGCGATCGTCATCTCCGAGCGTCTGGTCAAGGAGGACGTCCTCTCCTCGATCCACATCCACGAGTACGAGATCGACGCGCGCTCGACAAAGCTCGGCGACGAGGAGATCACTCGGGACATCCCCAACCGGTCCGAGGAGTCGCTGCGCGACCTGGACGAGCGCGGAATCGTCCGCATCGGCGCCGAGGTCGGGTCCGGGGACCTGCTCGTCGGCAAGGTCACCCCGAAGGGCGAGACCGAGCTGACCGCCGAGGAGAAGCTGATCAGGGCGATCTTCAAGGAGAAGGCGCGCGAGGTGCGCGACACCTCGCTCAAGGTCCCGCACGGCGAGGGCGGAAAGGTGATCGACGTGAAGACCTTCTCCCGCGACGACGGCGACGACCTCTCACCCGGCGTGAACGAGCTCGTGCGCGTGTACGTGGCGAAAAAGCGAAAGATCGCTGAGGGCGACAAGCTCGCCGGCCGCCACGGGAACAAGGGCGTGATCGCCAAGATCGTGCCCGACGAGGACATGCCCTTCCTCGAGGACGGGCGCCCCGTGGACATCCTGCTCAACCCGCTCGGGGTTCCGAGCCGGATGAACATCGGCCAGATCCTCGAGACCCATCTCGGCTGGGCGTGCGCCCATGGCGTGTTCGCCGAGGACGGACAGCAGAACGGGCCCACCCCGGTGGCGTCGCCGGTCTTCGACGGAGCGACTCCTGTGGACGTGGACGAGGCCCTGATCGAGTGGACGAAGCAGAACCCGGATTCCCCGGTCACCCTCGTCGTCGACCCCAAGCGCCCGGCGGGACAGCGCTGCTCCGGGAAGGTGCGGATGTTCGACGGGCGGACGGGTTACCCGTTCGAGCAGAAGGTGACGGCCGGCTACATGTACATCCTCAAGCTGCTCCACCTCGTCGACGACAAGATCCACGCGCGCTCGACGGGTCCCTATTCCCTCGTAACGCAGCAGCCGCTGGGCGGCAAGGCGCAGTTCGGCGGCCAGCGCTTCGGCGAGATGGAGGTGTGGGCGCTCGAGGCCTACGGCAGCGCCTACACGCTGCAGGAGATGCTCACCATCAAGTCCGACGACACGGTCGGCCGGGTCAAGGCGTACGAGGCAATCGTCAAGGGCGAGAACATCGCCGAGCCGTCGATCCCCGAGTCCTTCAAAGTCCTGCTGAAGGAGATGCAGTCGCTCGCGCTGGACGTGAGCGTGCTCTCCGACGAGGGCCGGGCCGTCGAGGTCCGCGAGGAGGACGACGAGCTGCTCCGCGCCGCCGAGGAGCTCGGCATCGACCTCTCTCCGGGATCGCTGCGCGCGGCCGCGCGCGAGCCCACCGGGCAGGAGGTCGAGGAAGGCCAGGACCGCGCCGACGAAACGGGGGAGCTGAAGCTCCCGGCGGACGAGGCGCTGGGAGACCTCGCCGACGTCGAGCTCTCGCCGCAGGACCAGGCCAAGGAAGAGATCGAGGAAGAGGTCGGCCCTCTGGGCGAGGCGGAGCTGGCGGACGCGGAAATTGAGGAGTGAGGGGAACCACTTGATCGACATCAACGATTTCGACGCCATCCGGATCGGGCTCGCCTCGAGCAAGCAGATCCGCGACTGGTCCTCCGGCGAGGTGACGAAGCCGGAGACGATCAACTACAGGACGCTCAAGCCGGAGCGCGACGGGCTCTTCTGCGAGCGCATCTTCGGCCCGACGAAGGACTGGGAGTGCTACTGCGGCAAGTACAAGCGCGTCCGCTACAAGGGCATCATCTGCGAGCGCTGCGGCGTCGAGGTGACGCGCCAGAAGGTCCGCCGCGAGCGGATGGGCCACATCGACCTGGCGGCTCCGGTCTCGCACATCTGGTTCTTCAAGGGCGTCCCCAGCCGCATCGGCTACCTGCTCGACATCGCACCGCGCGAGCTCGAGAAGGTCCTCTACTTCGCCGCGTCCATCGTCACCAGCGTCGACGACAAGGCGCGCAAGAAGGACCTGAACGACCTCGAGGAGAAGGTCACCGCCGAGTCGGAGCGCATCTACGTCGACCGCGACGAGGAGCTGGCCGCGCTCGAGACCAGGCTGAAGCGCCGCCGCAACTACTTCGCCAAGGGCACGGAGAAGGGCTTCGACGAGGACGACGACTTCTGGGCCCGCGGCCTGGGCAACTGGGCCGAGGAGCAGGGCGTTCCGCCCCTCGAGGAGGCACGCGAGCTCGTCGGCGGGCTGTTCGTCGAGGTGGCCAAGGAGATCACGACCGAGGACTCCAAGAAGATTCGCGAGCTCGTCCGCAACACGGCCATCCGCGACGACCGCAAGCTCGCGCCGCGCGAGCTCGAGAGCGTCGCCACCGCCGCGATCCAGATCCGCGAGGGCCTGGCGCCTCTGTACAAGGACCTGGAGAAGTCGACGGGCTCGAAGAAGGGCGCGGTCACCAAGCACATCAACCGCATCGTCGAGGCGCTGCTCGCCGGTGAGGAGCAGAAGGAGGAGGACACCGAGCTCGTCAAGGGCGTCGACCTCAAGAATCTTGAGAAGGCCGCCGGGCTGGGCAAGGGGCTGCTCGCCGACGTGCTGGAGCAGGCGCCGCTCGATGCCGATGCCAACGCCATCCGCGAGCTGACCAACGACCTCTGCCTGCGCACCGACGGAAAGATCCAGAAAGAGGACCTGGACGCGATCGTGCAGTGGTCGCTGAAGGTCCGGGAGATGTACCTGGACATCGAGTCTCGCCGCCAGGACACGCGCGAGGCCGCCGAGGAGGCCCGCGAGCGCCTCGACCAGACCTGGCAGCTGTTCAAGGACCTCGAGCCGAAGATGATCGTCAACGACGAGCAGCTCTTCCGGGAGCTGAAGGACCGCTTCGGCTCCTCGTACGGCTTCGGGATCTACTTTCAGGGCGGCATGGGCGCAGAGTCGATCCGCGACCTCCTGCGCGACCTCGACCTCGACGCCGAGGCCGAGTCGCTGCGCGAGACGATCCAGACGTCGAAGGGCCAGCGCCAGCAGCGCGCGATCAAGCGCCTGAAGGTCGTGAACGCCTTCATCAAGTCCGAGAACCGGCCCGAGTGGATGGTCCTCGAGGCGATTCCGGTCATCCCGCCGGAGCTGCGCCCGATGGTGCAGCTCGACGGCGGCCGCTTCGCCACGAGCGACCTCAACGACCTGTACCGCCGCGTCATCAACCGCAACAACCGGCTGAAGCGCCTGCTCGACCTGGGCGCGCCGGAGATCATCGTCAACAACGAGAAGCGAATGCTGCAGGAGGCCGTGGACGCGCTGTTCGACAACGGCCGCCGCGGCCGCGCGGTGACGGGCCCGGGGAACCGTGCCCTCAAGTCCCTCTCGGACATGCTCAAGGGCAAGCAGGGCCGCTTCCGCCAGAACCTGCTCGGAAAGCGGGTCGACTACTCAGGGCGGTCGGTGATCGTCTCCGGCCCCTCGCTCAAGCTGCACCAGTGCGGGCTCCCGAAGCTGATGGCGCTCGAGCTGTTCAAGCCCTTCATCATGAGCCGGCTCGTCGAGCGCAAGTCGGTCCAGAACATCAAGGCGGCCAAGAAGCACGTCGAGTCGATGGTCCCGGAGGTCTGGGACGTGCTCGAGGAGGTCATCGCCGAGCATCCCGTGCTCCTGAACCGGGCGCCGACGCTGCATAGGCTCGGCATCCAGGCCTTCGAGCCCGTGCTCGTCGAGGGCAAGGCGATCCAGGTCCACCCGCTCGTCTGCCACGCCTTCAACGCCGACTTCGACGGCGACCAGATGGCCGTCCACCTGCCGCTGTCCGCGGAGGCCCAGGCCGAGGCGCGGATCCTGATGCTGTCGTCGAACAACATCCTGTCGCCGGCCAACTCCCGGCCGCTCGCGACGCCGTCCAAGGACATGGTGCTCGGCGGCTACTTCCTCACCTACGCCGCCGAGGATCTCAATGAGGTCGATGCCGAGAAGCTCAAGCCGCGGCCGCAGCGCTTCGCCTCCGAGGAGGAGGTCGAGTTCGCGCTCGGCGCGGGCCAGGTCGGCCTCCAGGATCCGATCGAGTTCAGCCGGAACGGAGCCACGCTCGTCACGACGCCTGGCCGCGTCATCTTCAACATCGAGGTCGAGCGCGCGCTCGAGGAGGCGCTCGGCGAGGACGGAGACATGGAGCACGAGTTCATCAACCGGGCGCTGACGAAGCGCGAGATGGACGACTTCATCATCGGCCTCGTCCAGAAGCACGGCGCGACGCGGATCGCGGGCGTGCTCGACACGGTCAAGATGCTCGGCTTCAAGTACGCCACCACCGCCGGCATCACGATCTCCAAGAACGACATCGTCGTTCCGGAGGAGAAGGAAGCGATCCTGGCCGAGTACGAGGAGCGCGTCCAGCAGGTCGAGCAGCAGTATGAGCACGGCCTCATTACTCCCGACGAGCGGCACGAGTCGATCGTGAACATCTGGACTGAGGCCACGGACAGCGTCGCCGATGCGATGGCGGCGAACTTCTCGCAGCTGAACCCGATCTACATGATGGCCAACTCCGGCGCGCGCGGATCGTTCAACCAGATCCGCCAGCTCGCCGGCATGCGCGGCCTCATCGCCAACCCGAAGGGCGAGATCGTCGAGCGGCCCATCAAGGCCAACTTCATGGAGGGCCTGACCGTGCTGGAGTACTTCATCTCGACGCACGGCGCGCGCAAGGGCCTGGCCGACACGGCGCTTCGCACGGCCGACTCCGGCTACCTCACGCGCAGGCTCGTCGACGTGGCGCAGGACGTGATCATCCGCGAGCACGACTGCGGCACCTCCGACTCGATCGAGCTGCCGCTCGTCACCCAGGACGGGCCGAACAAGAGCATCACCGGCCGCGTCCTCGCCGAGGACATCTTCCGCCCGCTCGCCTCCGGCAAGCCCGGGAAGACGAAGCTGGGTGAGAAGGGGGACGAGGTGACTCCGGATCTCCTGGAGAGCATCGTCGAGGGCCTCGGCGACCAGGCCGAGGAGACGAACGTCGCCGTGCGCTCGGTGCTGAAGTGCCGCAGCGAGTACGGCGTGTGCCAGTCCTGCTACGGGACCTTCCTGGCGACCGGGACGATCAGCGAGATCGGCGACGCGGTCGGGATCATCGCCGCCCAGTCGATCGGTGAGCCGGGCACGCAGCTCACGATGCGGACGTTCCACACGGGCGGCATCGCCGGCGCGGACATCACGCACGGCCTCCCGCGCGTCGTGGAGATCTTCGAGGCTCGGAACCCGAAGGGTGTCGCCAAGCTGGCCGAGGAGGCCGGCAAGGTCGAGATCGAAGACTCGGAGCGCGGGCCAAAGGTGATCATCCACCGCGAAGGCGTGGACGAGGAAGGCGAGCCGCTGGAGCCCCTCTCCTACCAGCTTCCGCGCCGCACGCGGCTGCTCGTCAAGAAGGGCGACATGGTCGAGCCGGGCGACGCGCTGCACGAGGGCTCGCTGAACCCCTCCGACCTGCTCCGGCTCAAGGGCGCGACCGCCACCGAGCTGTACCTCGTGGACGAGGTGCAGAAGGTGTACCGCTCGCAGGGCGTGGACATCCACGACAAGCACATCGAGCTGATCGTCCGCCAGATGCTGAAGAAGGTGCGGGTGGAGACCTCCGGCGATACCGAGCTCCTGCCCGGCCAACTCGTCGACCGGGTCGCGCTCGAGCGCGAGAACGCACGCGTGGCCGAGGAGAAGAAGGAGGAGGCGACCCACGAGCCCCTCATCCTCGGAATCACCAAGGCTTCGCTGGCCACCGAGTCCTTCCTGTCGGCAGCCTCCTTCCAGGAGACGACCAAGGTGCTCACCGACGCCTCCATCGAGGGCAAGGTCGACAACCTGCACGGGCTGAAGGAGAACGTGATCATCGGGAAGCTGATCCCGGCCGCGACCGGCCTCAGGCGCTACCGGACAATCGAGATCGGCCCGTCGGAGAAGGTGCCGCCTTCCGCGTACGCGCGCCCCGAGACGGAGGAGCAGCTGCTCGCCGCGCTCGAGGAGATCGGCTCGGACGGCGATCCCGAGCTCGCTCTGGGCGCCTTCGGCATGGACTTCGGCGGCCAGCCGGAAACGGACGGCGAGGCCGAGCCACGCGAGGCCGGCGAAGCTGAGGAAACTCCTGAGGTCGAGAGCCCGCTCGACGAAAAGTAAAGGCTCGCCCGCGTAGCTACGGTCGAGAAATCAAGCGGAGGAGGGCTTCGCCCTCCGCACGCTGATTTGGCGAGGCCGAGCCACGCGAGGCCGGCGAAGCTGAGGAAACTCCTGAGGTCGAGAGCCCGCTCGACGAGAAATAGTGCTCCGAATAGCTGAGGCGATGGAGCCCGAGGCTTCGGAAGTAGCCGCCGTTTCTGCTAGATAGTCGCGCGTGAGGAAGTCCTTTCTCGGGTTAGGGGCGCTCGTTGTGGCCGCGGCCGTCGCCGGCGCGATCCCCGCCGCCGGGACTGGCAAGCAGCCGACGCGCGAGTGCCGGATCCCGGCGCGCATGCCGCTCTGGATCGACTTCGGCCACGGCACCGTCCCGTTCTGGCGCATGTTCGCCAAGCCCGGGAGGGTCGTGGCCACCGCGAACTTCCTCTATCCGCCGCAGATCCGCGCGCGGGGCGCCGCCACCGTCTACATCGACCTCAACTTCCACCGCGAGATGGGGACGCTCGGGGAGCCTACAGACCCGGCCGAGATTCCCGATCTCGCCAACGGGCTCTACGACTACGCCTCCGCCTCGCTCCAGTGCAGAAAGCCCTGGATCGCGCTCAACGAGCTGTGGGGTGCAACTCTCCCCGCCCCCTGGCCGCCGACGATCGTCCAGTACCGCGCCAACGTCCTGCGGTTTGCCCGCATCCTCGCGGCCCGCGGCGGGCATCCCCTCCTGTTCCTGAACAGCAGGCCGTACACCGGTGGCGAGGCGGGCCAGTGGTGGCGCGAGATCGCGAAGGTGTCCGACATCGTGCGCGAGGTCTACTTCCAGGCGCCGCGGCTCGCGCGGCAGGGGCCATACGCCGGGAGCAGGGCGATCCGGAACGCGTTTCGCCGCGCCGTCCTCGACTTCACCTCGATCGGCATTCCGCCCTCCAGGCTCGGGATCGTCCTCGGCTTCCACAAGCGCAGCCGGTACGGGCTGAGGGCGCGCCGCTGGTACGAGACGGTCAAGTGGCAGGCGCTCGCCGCGCGACAGGTCGCCCACGAGCTCAAGTTCTCGACGATCTGGTCGTGGGGCTGGGGCCACCGCGACGGGCAGAAGCCCGATCTGCAGAAGAGGCAGGCCGCCTGCGTCTACCTGTGGGCGCGCAACAAGCACTTCTGCGACGGGCCGAAGGCGGCCGGCCGCGGGTTCGACGCGTCGCTGAGCGAAGGCCAGATCAACCTTTCGCACGGGATCCGCTGCACCGTGGGCCGCTCGAAGCTGCGCGCTCGCGAGGTCAAGCAGCTGTCGAGAGTGACAGGAGACCCTCAGGTGGCGTTCGCGGCGGTGTTCGAGCGGGTCGTCGCGCGGCCGTACACCCATGTCAAGCCCAAGGACGTCCTCCGTGCCGAACGAGCGATCGTCTCGGTCCGCTTCGGGGGGAGCGAGGCTGGGTACCGGGCTGCACTCCGCAAGGCTCGCGCGAGCGTGGACGTCGCCCGTGAGATGATTCACGACCAGCTCGCGCGCCTGAAGGTGGAGCGGAGGCTGCGCGTACGCCGGCCGACCTACAAGCAGGTGTCGACCTACTACGACAACTACGGCGACGTCACCGCGCGCCTCGTCCGTTCGAGGCCGCCGGCCCCGTGGATCGGTGGGAGGCGGGGAGTAGCCCTTGCGACGCTTGCCCCGGCGCGTGTGTTCACCATCCCCGCCAAGCGCTGGAGCCCGGTCCGCACTCCGATCGCGCGCTACAAGGTAAAGCCGAACGGCGCGGTGGTGCCGCTCGCAGCATTCCCGCTCTCGACCGCCCGCACGGGGATCGAAGCGGTTCTGGCCGACACGGCCCGCGCGGACGCCTACCGGCGCTGGAGCGTCAAGCGCCAGAAGCGCGCGTTCAAGCGAACCGCCTGCCGGCACGACGATCTTCCTTCCGTCGATTCCCTGGATCTGACGGCGTACCTTCCGTTCCTGGCGCTGGATCGCTGAACTTTGCCGGGTGAGCCCGGGGTGCTTGGCCCGACGCTCCGTCCGCGTTGCTTCACCTCTGCTGTAGAGCAACCCCCTCCCGGGCAAATCGCGACCCACCATGGGCTTCAGTCCGACCATGCGTCGCGCGAAGGGGCCGCGCAGGGCTCGAAAAGGCTCGTGCGTCGGCCGCCGCGTTCACACGATCACGTAGGAACGAGGACGCGTCACTCCAGCTTTGAGAATCGGCCGGAGGAGGGCTTTTGCCCTCCGCACGGTCGATTGCTCGGGGGAAACCAGGCGGTTCCCCCCGAACGAGGGCCTCCGGGCTTTGCCGGTGGGCCCGGTCCCAGGCAGTCAGAACCTGCAACAGGGGCCTAACGAAGCGGTTGACGGGATACAAGCAGGTTCGCTACCATTCTCTGCCTGGTTGGCAGGGCAACTGTGCCCCGCCGACCTTTCTTGTGTGTCCGAAGGGAGTTAGTTGCCGACCGTAAATCAGCTCGTCAGGAAGGGCCGCACCGCGCCGAAATCGCGGACGAAGACCCCTGCGCTCCGCGGGGCCCCGCAGAAGCGCGGCGTCTGCACGCGCGTGATGACGCATACGCCGAAGAAGCCGAACTCGGCCCTGCGCAAGGTTGCCCGCGTACGGCTGACGAACGGGATGGAGGTCGGCGCCTACATCCCGGGCGAAGGGCACAACCTGCAGGAGCACTCGGTCGTGCTGATCCGCGGCGGGCGCGTCCGCGACCTTCCGGGCTACCGGTACAAGGTCGTCCGCTCCGCCTACGACGCCGCCGGCGTCAGCGACCGGCGCAAGGCCCGCTCCAAGTACGGCGCCAAGAGGGGTGGCTGAGCATGCCGCGCCGTGCAGCGATCACTCCACGCCCCATCACGCCCGACACGGTGTACTCGTCCGAGCTCGTCACTCAGCTGATCAACAAGGTGATGGCGGACGGGAAGAAGAGCAACGCCGAGCGGATCGTCTACGGCGCGCTCGACCAGGTCGGCGAGAAGACGGGCAAGCCGCCGGTCGAGGTGCTCGAGCAGGCCGTGAAGACGGTCACGCCGGTGCTCGAGGTGCGCAGCCGCCGCGTCGGCGGCGCCAACTACCAGGTTCCGATCGAGGTGCCTCCGCGCCGCGCACGCACACTGGCCGTGCGCTGGCTGATCGAGTTCGCGCGCGAGCGGCGGGAGAAGCGCATGGAGGAGAAGCTCGCCGGCGAGATCCTCGACGCGCTGAACGACCAGGGCGGAGCCTTCAAGCGCAAGGACGACATTTACCGGATGGCACAGGCCAACAAGGCCTTCGCCCACTATCGCTGGTGATGGCCGTGGCGACCAAAACGGCAATCGCGCTCGACCGAGTCCGGAACATCGGGATCATGGCCCACATCGACGCCGGCAAGACGACGACGACCGAGCGCATCCTCTATTACACCGGACGCACGCACAAGATGGGCGAGGTCCACGAGGGTGCCGCGGTCATGGACTGGATGGAGCAGGAGCAGGAGCGCGGCATCACGATCACGTCGGCGGCGACGACGGCGTTTTGGCGCGAGTTTCGCGTCAACATTATCGATACGCCCGGGCACGTGGACTTTACGGTCGAGGTAGAGCGGAGCCTGCGCGTCCTCGACGGCGCGGTCGCCGTGTTCGACTCGGTTGCAGGGGTCGAGCCCCAGTCCGAGACCGTCTGGCGCCAGGCCGACCGCTACCTCGTCCCCCGGATCGCCTTCATGAACAAGATGGACCGCACCGGCGCTGACTTCTTCCAGTCCGTCCAGTCGATGGTCGACCGCCTGGGCGCCCACCCCGTCCCGGTCCAGCTTCCGCTCGGACGCGAGGAGGGCTTCCGCGGCGTCATCGACCTGGTCGAGATGCGCGCCCTCGTCTGGACGGACGAGCTGGGGACGAACTACGAGGTCGAGGAGGTCCCGCCGGAGCTGCTCGAGCAGGCACAGGAATACCACCACCAACTCATCGACGCGGTGGCGGAGAAGGACGAGGAGCTGCTCGAGACCTACCTCGAGGACGAGGACTCGGTCACGCCGGAGATGATCCGCCGGGCGCTGCGCAGCGCCACCCTCGACATCGACGTGACGCCGGTCCTGCTCGGATCCGCCTTCAAGAACAAGGGCATCCAGCCGCTGCTGGACGCGGTGGTGGACTACCTCCCGAGCCCGGTCGACGTGCCGCCGGTGCACGGGCTCGACCCGCGCACCGAGCACGAGCTCTCGCGCCGCCCGGCGCTCGACGAGCCGTTCTCGGCGCTCGCGTTCAAGGTCATGAGCGACCCATACGTCGGCAAGCTCACCTATCTCCGCGTGTACTCGGGAACGCTGAAGGCCGGCGACCGCGTGCTCAACACGACCACCGCCAAGACCGAGCGGATCAGCCGCATCCTGCAGATGCACGCCAACCACCGCGAGGAGCGGGACGAGATCGGCGCGGGCGAGATCGCGGCAGCCGTCGGCCTCAAGCACACCGGAACCGGCGAGACGCTCGCGGTGGCGGAAGCCCCGATCCGGCTCGAGTCGATGGACTTCCCCGAGCCGGTCATCTCGGTCGCGATCGAGCCCAAGACGAAGGGCGACCAGGACAAGCTGTCAGCGGGGCTGCAGCGGCTCTCCGACGAGGACCCGACCTTCCGCGTGCGCACCGACGAGGAGACCGGCCAGACCCTGATCTCGGGCATGGGCGAGTTGCACCTCGAGATCATCGTCGACCGCCTCCTGCGCGAGTTCAACGTCGACGCCAGCGTCGGCCGGCCCCAGGTCGCCTACCGCGAGACGATCACGCGGCCCGTCGAGAAGGTCGAGGGACGCTTCGTCCGCCAGACGGGCGGCCGCGGCCAGTACGGCCACGTCGTCATCCACGTCGAGCCGACCGAGCCCGGCGAGGGGTACGAGTTCCTCGACCGCATCGTCGGCGGCAAGATTCCGCGGGAGTTCGTCCCGCCGGTCGATCTCGGGATCCAGGAGGCGATGGAGTCCGGGACGCTGGCCGGGTATCCGGTCGTCGACGTGCGCGTCACGCTCGCCGACGGCTCCTACCACGACGTCGACTCGAGCGAGATTGCCTTCAAGGTCGCGGGCTCGATGGCGTTCAAGGCCGCGATGCAGCGGGGGAAGCCGGCGCTCCTGGAGCCGGTGATGGCCGTCGAGGTCGTGACACCCGAGGAGTACCTGGGCGACGTGATGGGCGACCTCAACGCCCGCCGCGGCCAGGTCGAGGGTCTCGAGCCGCGGGGGAACGCGCAGGTGATCAAGGCGCGCGTTCCGCTCGCGACGATGTTCGGTTACGCAACCGCTCTGCGATCGACGACGCAGGGGCGGGCCACTTTCACGATGCAGTTCGATCGCTACCAGCAGGTTCCACGGTCGATCGCGGGCGAGATCGTCGACGCCCAGACCGAGTAAACAGCAACGGAGGAAAGGAATGTCCAAGCAAAAGTTCGAGCGCACCAAGCCGCATCTCAACGTCGGCACGATCGGTCACATCGACCACGGCAAGACGACTCTCACCGCGGCCATCTCCAAGGTCCTGGCCGAGCAGGGAGTCAACGAGAGCGCCGTGCGCGATTTCGACTCGATCGACAACGCGCCGGAGGAGCGGCAGCGCGGCATCACCATCAACACGTCGCACGTGGAGTACGAGACGGAGAACCGCCACTACGCCCACGTCGACTGCCCGGGCCACGCCGACTACATCAAGAACATGATCACGGGCGCCGCCCAGATGGACGGCGCGATCCTGGTCGTGTCGGCCGCCGACGGCCCGATGCCTCAGACGCGTGAGCACATCCTTCTCGCGCGCCAGGTCGAGGTGCCCTACATCGTCGTCTTCCTGAACAAGTCCGACATGGTCGACGATCCCGAGCTCCTCGAGCTGGTCGAGATGGAAGTGCGGGAGCTCCTGTCGAACTACGAGTTCCCCGGCGACGACATCCCGATCGTCACGGGCTCGGCGCTGAAGGCGCTCGAGGGCGACGAGGAGCACAAGCAGAAGATCCTCGAGCTGATGGAGGCCGTCGACACGTACATCCCCGAGCCGGAGCGCGACGTCGACAAGCCCTTCCTGATGCCGATCGAGGACGTCTTCACCATCACCGGCCGCGGCACGGTCGTGACGGGCCGGATCGAGCAGGGTAAGATCGAGTCGGGCAACGGGGTCGAGATCGTCGGGATCCATCCGCAGACGGAGAAGACGGTCGTCACCGGGCTCGAGATGTTCAACAAGACGCTCGATTACGCCCAGGCGGGCGACAACGCCGGGGCGCTCCTGCGCGGGACGAAGCGCGAGGAGGTCGAGCGCGGCCAGGTGCTCGCACAGCCCGGTTCGATCACGCCTCACACGCAGTTCAAGGCCGAGGTCTACGTCCTGTCCAAGGACGAGGGCGGGCGCCACACGCCGTTCTTCAACGGCTACCGGCCGCAGTTCTACTTCCGCACGACGGACGTGACCGGCTCGATC
>Ga0137375_10000107_pt1 | contig 72756 bp, 66 predicted proteins | sample SagtaG_24_FD_104936 | JGI IMG/M metagenome (GOLD analysis project Ga0137375, IMG submission 104936) | Vadose zone soil microbial communities from Sagehorn Ranch, Mendocino, California, USA - Sage1_R_113_16 metaG | ecosystem: Environmental > Terrestrial > Soil > Vadose zone | place: USA... | reverse complement strand
TCGCCATGCGCGGAACCGCTCGTCCGAGGAGCTCCTGCACGAGAAAGCGGCCGATGCGTGTTCCCGTGTCGATCGTCGTGAGGACGAAGAGCGCCTCGAACATGATCGCGAAGTGGTACCAGTAGGCAATAAGCGTCTTCATGCCTGGCAACCCGGAAAAGACGCGCGACATGCCGATCGCCAGCGACACCGCGCCTCCGGTGCGGGCCGCGATGATCTCGCGACTGTCGCGGGCCATCATCGGAAGGTCCGTCACCCGGATGCCGAGGCGCAGAAAATCCCCATCGGTGAGCTCAGTCGCCGTTTCCTGCGTCGGATCGACATGGTACCCGAGCGCCGCCAGCGAGCGGTTGGAGAGGTGCAAAAGCTCGCTCGCCTTCACGCTTTTGCCGGCGAGAGACGAAGACGAGTCCCCCTCCGAAAGGCCGAGGTGCTTTCGATCCTGCGGCGTCAAAAGGGGACCGACCGCGGCGAGGTCCTCCGCGCTTCGCGCGAGACCGTGTCCGCCAGGAGCGGCTACCAACGGTATCGCCGGATCGGTATTGATGGCGAAGTAGTCACTCGGCGGCATCGCGGTCGCCGCGAGAAGCGCGGTAATGCCGACGAGGCCCTCCATCAGCATGGCGCCATAACCGATGCCCCGGCAGTCCGTCTCCTTGTCGATCATCTTCGGCGTCGTTCCGCTCGATACGAGCGCGTGAAAGCCGCTGATCGCGCCGCACGCAATGGTGATGAAGACGAAGGGAAAGAGCTGCCCCTTCACGATCGGGGTGAACGTCTCGTTGCCGACGACGACCGCCTTCGAGCTGACCGCGTTGATGAGCGGCATCTCGATGAGTGGATTGACCAAGACGATGCCGATCACCAGGAGCGCGATCGTGCCGATCTTGAGGTAGCTGGACAGGTAATCGCGGGGGCAGAGGAGCATCCACACCGGCAGCACGCTGGCGGCAAAGCCGTAGATCGCAATCGAATACGTGAGGGCGTCCTGCGAGAGCTTCAGGTGTTCGCCGATGGGCCCGTCCTGGATGGGCTTGCCCAGCACGAGCGCCAGCATCAACAGCACGACGCCGAAGATGGTCGCCTCGCGGATTCCGCGGATCGAGCCTCCGCGCACCTTGTAGATGTAAAGGCCCATCCCGAGCGCAATGGGAATGGAAAGCCCGATCGTGAACACGCCCCACGCCGACTCTGCGAGCGCGCCCACCACGACCTTGCCGAGCCCGGCCAGCGCGATGATGACGATGAACAGAATGGCCAGCCCGGTCACGACACCGAGCACCGGGCCGAGCTCTTCGCGCGCGATCTCGGCGAGCGAACGCCCGCGTCGCCGCACCGAAGCGACGAGGATCACGAAATCGTGGACGGCTCCGCCGAAGACGACTCCAAAAAGGATCCAGGTGTACCCGGGCAGGAAACCGAATTGCGCGGCCAGGACCGGCCCGATGAGCGGACCGGCGCCGGTAATGGCGGCGAAGTGGTGTCCGAAGAGGACCCACCGGTTGGTCGGGTGGAAGTTGTGCCCGTCCCGCAGCGTGTGGGCTGGCGTCGCCCGTAGATCGGACAGCCCCAAGACTTTGGCCGCAATGAAGGCCGAATAATAGCGGTAGGCAATCGCCAATACCGCCAGCGCCGTGAGCATGAACCAGATAGCGTGCATGGCTGCCGGAGTATGCCGGGCGCCGGCGTCCGGGGCAAAATCTACCGTTTCGACACGGCCGCGCGCCTGCGACCGTAAAGGCCACGCAGTTCGTTCTTGGCGCGCTCGAGCACGCGCTTGCGCGAGGGGCTGAGGTTTCGACCGCCCCGATTGATATAGAAGTTCAGCATCGACATCGCCGAACGGAAGGGCTCGGCCTTGCGCCGCCGGCTCCGCTCCGCCGAGCGCTTGAGAGACGCGGCGATGTCGCGTGAACTTCCCTTGAAAACGCCCTGCTCGAGGTCGAGCGCATCGCTCGTTTCCATGACGCGGCGTGACCATCGCCCGCGCCGCGGTCGAGTTCGATTGGACGGCTGTGACATCGGATCGCGCCCCTTTGGCTGTGAGCTCCCCCGAAGCAAAGCGCGCACCAACCATTTATGAGGTAAGTATACTTACCTCGGTCGGCCGTGCGGAGAGAGCCGCACCCACCTCGCGCTCGTCGCTTTCTCGACGGCGACGCGCGATCCGCCCAGAACCTGCGTCCTCGGCGTGGATCCGCTATCGTAATTGGGCTTGCGTCATCTCTCCCTCATCCCCCTCGCCGCTTCGGTCGGATTGCTGGCATCGATCCCGCTGACGCTCCACATGGCCGAGGCGGTCGCCGCGACGATCGACACGGTGATGCCGGTTTCCGAAATCAAGACCGGCATGAAGGGGTATGGCCTCACGGTTTTTCGGGGGACCGAGCCGGAGCGGTTCGACGTCGAGGTCCTCGGGGTCATCCGGCAGTTTCGACCGCACCAAGACCTCGTGCTCATCAAGACTTCCCACCCCCGGCTCGAGATAGCGAAGGTGGTCGCCGGGATGAGCGGAAGCCCCGTTTTCCTCAACAACAAGATGATTGGGGCCTATGCGTACGGATGGCAGTTCGGCTCGGAGCCCATTGCGGGGGTCACGCCGATTCAGTCGATGCTGGATGAGTTGGCGCGCCCTCTGCCGATCATGAGCCCCATCCCGGCGCTGCCCACCCCCGCCCGCCGAGAAGGAGCGTCGCTCGGCTCGCAGGGTGACGGGGCCGCGCAGGGCACCGCTTTCACGACGGACGCGGGCACCTACGATCTTCGCGCGCACGCGCAGCGGCTGGCCGCGCGCGCCAACCCCGGCGGCGAGACGCACGGAAGCAAGCTTCTGCCCGTCGCGACACCCATTCTTCTGGGCGGCATGGGGGACGGCGCGGCCAAACTCGCGCGCGATTTGCTCGAGCCGCTCGGCCTCGAACCGGTGCAGGGGGGAGGCGCGGGAAACGCAGTAGACGCCGACGCTCCCACGCGATTCGTCAACGGAGGGGCCATCGGCGTGCAGCTCGTCAGCGGCGATATCTCCGCCATGGGCCTCGGCACCGTGACTCGTGTCGAAGGCGACAAGCTCGTCGCGTTCGGACATCCCATGATGAACGGCGGCGTGACGGCCATGCCGACCGCCATCGGTCGCGTGCATTGGGTACTCGCCAGTCAGATGAGAAGCTTCAAGCTCGGTGAAGCCGTGCGGCCGCTCGGCGCCCTCGTGAACGATCGTCAGGCGGCGATCGTGGTCGACTCGAAGAGCGTCGCTCCGCGCTTTCCGGCCACCGTCGAGATCGAGGGCGTTCCCGGCGCACCTCACAAGAGCTGGTCGTTCACCATCGCGCACGAGAAGTTCATGTCCCCGTCGTTCGTCGCCATCGCCGTGGGCAGCGCGATCGAAGCGACCACTTCCGAGCGACGCGACGTCACCTGGCGTGCGACCACGGAAATCGTCGTCGCGGGGTACGGCACGATCAGGCTCGAAGACGGAGGCGTCGCGGTGGGCGGCACGCCCGACGCGGACGAGTGGGTCCGCTCGCGCGCCGTGCGCGCCATCGGCGCTATTCTCAATAATCCCTGGCAAACCGCGCGCGTCGAGAAGCTGACCACCAAGCTCAGCGTGCGATTCGCGCGCGACAGCTATCGGCTTCGAGGAGCGGACGCACTCGCCGACGTGATCGACGCCGGCCAGCCCGCGCGCATTCGGCTCCACCTGCTTCCCTTCGCGGGAGCCGAGGAGCAGAAGGTGATCGAGGTGCCCATCCCCCGCGAGCTCGCCGGTAAAGATGTCGACATCGAGCTCGCGCCTGGCTACACGGAAACGCCGGAGCTCCCCTCACCCGAGCGATTGGCCGACTTGATCAGCAACCTTCCGCGTCAGAACTATCCCCTCGACAGTGTCGTCGCGTCGATCAAACTCGGCGAGCACGGCGTCGCATTTCGTGGCCAGGTCGCCGGCCGGCTTCCTCCGGGCGCGCTCGACTTGCTGCGGCCTGGGAGCGACACCGCCGCGCCCGAACCCTTCGTATCGTATGTTCGCACCGCCGTTCCGATTCATCGGATGATCGAAGGCAAAGACCGCGTGCGCGTGCACGTACGGCCCGTCCTTCGATAAGTTCTTCCCTTCCCCGCTCATGAAACTCTCCTCCCGGTTCGTCGCCCTCGTGCTTTCCATCGGACTTGCTGTCGCGCCCGCTGCGCGCGCCGTGGGAACACGCACATTCGAGCTCAACAGCATCGACGAGCTTTCCGGCGGAGATCTCAAAGGCACGACCGTCGACTCGCTCGGACGGGTGCGCGCCGGCTTCGATTTGGGATCGCTGCCGGTCGGCGAAGCTACGTCGATCTGGAGTGCCCTCCCGCAGGCCGATGGCAGCGTACTTCTCGGCACCGGCAACAGCGGCCGGATTTTCCGGGTGGCCGGCGGACAGGTCACGCCCTACGGCGAGACCGGCCAGCTCGCGGTCACCGCGCTCGTCGTGGGGTTCAACAAGGCGGTGTTCGCCGCTACGATCCCCAATGGGCGCGTCCTGCGCCTCGACGGGAACAAGGCCGCCAAGTTCGTCGATCTCGAGGGGGCCGATCACGTTTGGGCCCTGGCGTTCGACGCCAAGCAGAACGCGCTTTTCGCCGCAACGGGGCCGCAAGGAAAGCTCTTTCGGATCGACGGCTCTGGCAACGCGCAGGTCTATTTCGACAGCGACGAGCCGCACCTGGTTTCGCTCGCGCTCGCCGATGGAACGCTCTACGCGGGTTCGAGCGGAAAGGCATTGCTCTACAAGATCACCGGGCCCGGTCGGGCCACCGTCCTTTACGATTTCCCGGGCGAGGACGTGAAAGGGGTGGCGGTCGGTCCGAAGGGGGTCGTCTATGCCATTTCCAACGAATACAGCGATCTTCCCGACATTCCGAAGCGCGGCAGCTCGGGGCAAACGCCGGCGGCGCCGGTAACGGCGGCGCGCCCCAAACCCGGCAAGGGGACCCTCACCCGAGTGGACGACGGAGGTCGCCCGGAACGGCTGCTGCGCCGCGAAGATACGCACTTCGCGTCGGTCGCCGTGGGCGACGATGGCCGCCCCTACGTCGGCACCGGCGTCGAGGGACGCGTGTACTCGGTCGACGATGCGCACACCTCGACGCTGGTGGCCGACACGGATGAGCGCCAAATCGCGGTCCTCATTCTCGCCGGCGGCAAGCGCTTCATCGCAGGCAGCGATCCGGCGGTCCTGCACGAGGTACGCGGCATGGCGGGGCCGAACGCCGTCTGGACCAGCAAGGTCCTCGATGCCGGGCTCCGGGCGCACTTCGGTCGGCTCGTGTGGCGTGCGACCGGCACCGTCGAGATGTCGACCCGCAGCGGTAATACCCAGGTTCCGGACAAGACGTGGAGCGACTGGAGCGCGCCGCTTCCCTCGCCGGGCAAAGTGGCGAGCCCCGCGGCACGCTTCGCGCAGGTGCGAGCACGCTTCTCGCGGGACCCCAACGCCGTCGTCTCGCAGGTCGTTCTGCCTTTCGTCACCGACAACCTGCGTGCCGTGGTGACCAGCGTGGACGCGCAACCCAAAAACACACCGCCGGCCGTAAAAGAAAAAGAAAACGTCTTTCCGAGCTCGGGTGGCGAGCCCGAGCGCCATGCGACCGTCATCAAGCTCACCTGGAAGGTGGACAATCCCGATTCCGATGCTCTGCGCTATCGGCTGTCGTATCGGCTCGACGGGCAGAACGTCTATCGCGAGATCACCCGCCCCGACGAGTCTCTCACCAAGACCGAATACGAATGGGAGACGGCGTCGCTGCCCGAAGGTCCCTACCGCGTGCGCGTCGAAGCGACGGACGAAACGGTGAATCCACCCGACCGATCCTTCAAGCATGCGCTGGAATCGCCGGTGATCATCGTCGACAACACGCCGCCGGTGTTCCGGACCCTTGCCGCTCAAGGCCGGCGCATCCGCGGCGACGCCGTCGACGGAGTCGGGCCCATCGCACGGATCGACGTCGCCGTCGACGGGCGCACCGAGTGGCGACCGTTCTTGCCGGCCGACGGAGTGTTCGACGAAACGGTGGAAGCCTTCGATTTCGATGTGTCGACGTTCGTGGGCGCGGGCAACCACCTGGTGGCCGTCCGCGTCTTCGATCAAGCGGGCAACTTCGTCGTGCGCAATGTCGAAGTTCGATAACGAGACTTAACGGATGGGTCGGTCCGGATGGCCTCGAAACGACAAAAGGGGCGATGTGCTAGTCTTTTCGTGAAGCAGTTCCATCGACGTCGTCCTCCTTATGCATCGAATGTCTTTCGCCAAAACCATGACAGCGCGGCTCGCGGGAGTGGGATCCGCTGTGCTCGCGCTCGCCTGCGGCGCCAGTGGCGACGAACTCGTGTCGGACTGCACCAACGGGGCCTGCATTTTCGATAGCGGCGTCGATCGCAGCAAGGACGACAGCCCGGTCTCTCCCCCGTTCGACGACGCCCCCCCCGACGTGGAGCTAACACGAAGTCCGCTCTGCGGAAGTGCCGGCTGCTTTCCTGGCAATCTCAGCGCTTGCGGGCCTCCTCCCGCGGTAGACGGCTCCTACTACCCGCCGGTCCAGCAGCAGGTCGATGCCGGCGAGGAAGGCAACGCCGCCGACGCCGAGCAGAGAGACGGCTCGAGCGAAGCCTCGGACGCCTCGACCGATGGGCCGGATGCCGGGAGCGGCACCTCCGACGCGTCGAAGCCACCGCAGAGCTGCTACATCAAGCGTTCGGAAGCGGACGGGGGTGTCGTCACCACTTGTGCGCCGGTCGGTCCGGGCACCGCCGGAGCGGATTGCGTGGACTCGAGCGAATGCGGCGCACTTCTCGCCTGCGTCGCCGTGCGGCAGCGAGCCAAGTGCCACTTGGTGTCGTGTGGGCTGCCCATTTCTTGCCCGCCCGGCACTTACTACCAAACCACGCCGCTCGTCGTGGACGGCCAACCCGCTTTCGCGGTGCCGGTGTGCCTTCCGCCCGACAACTGCACGCTGTTGGCCCTGTCCACCTGCCCGATGAACGAAGTGTGCGCCGTCGTGGGCAGCGAGGGCGAGACCTCGTGTATCCAGCCGGGCACGGCGAAGGTCGGCGAGTGGTGCGACGACGCCAACCGCTGCGACGTGGGGCTCCTCTGCTCGAAGCTGACCAACAAGTGTCTCAAGATCTGCCATATCGGCTCGAACAGCGAATGCTCGGCGGGCGGCACGTGCCAGGGCGGCATTCGATCGGTCCCGATGGGCTTCGGAATCTGCGTCGGCCAGGACCCCGACGGGGGCTAAGACTCTTCGCTCGCCGTCACCGGGCGAACCAACGGCGCCGCGGGCGCTCGCGCGCGGTAAATGCGGGCGGCCGCCCAGCCGAAGATCGATCCGAGCAGCGCGCCGGCAAGAACATCGCTGGGATAATGCACGCCGAGTGCGACGCGTGAGAGCGCGATGAGCGTTGCGAGGGCCACCAAAATGGCACCCGCACGCCGATGCAACGTCAGCACGAAAAACGCGAGGGCAAAGCTTCCCGCCGCGTGGCCACTGGGGAACGAACAGTCACTCGGCAGCGCGATGGGAAGCGCGTGGGCCCAGCCGAGAGCATTGCAAGGCCGAACGCGGGCGGTCAGCACCTTCACCGAAGCCACGGCTCCGCTGGTCAGCGTCAGCGCCGCGATCGCGATCGCCGCCGGAAGGCGAATGGTGCGCACGAGCAGCGCGGGCAAGAGCCCGAGGAGCATCCAGCCCGACCCGAGAAAACTCACCGCAACGATGGCGTAAAGCCAGAGCGGTGAAACCTCACCGACGTAGAGGGCCTGCAGAATGCAAATATCGATCGAGTGTAGCAACGAGGTAGCTCAATCAGGCCCGAGCACCGATTCGAGCGCGGGCAAAATCTCAGGATACTCGAAATCGTAGCCAAGTCTTTCGGCGGCACGCGGCAACGCCCGTTGACCGGTCAAAAGGGGCTCGGCTCCTTCTCCAAAAAGAGCTCGTAAGGCCCCCTCCGGCACCCGCAAATAGGACCTACGGTGAAGGATGACCCCGATCGCCTCGGCGAGCTGTTCCATACTGACCGGATTCGGCGCTGTCGCGTTGATGGGACCCTTGGCCTCCGCGTTGTCGATCGCGAGCATGATGATCCCGCACACATCTTCGATGTGGACCCAGGGGACGATTTGTTTGCCCGAACCGATGGGGCCCCCCACGTGCATGCGGAACGGGCGAGCGAGCTTCTCGAGCGCGCCACCCCCTTTTCCGAAAATGATGCCGAAACGCGTGTGCACCACGCGAACGCCGAGCGTCGTCGCGCGGGCAAGGGCCTCCTCCCAGCGCTGCGCCAAGAGCGCCAGGTAATCGCGGCCGGCGGGGCTGCTCTCGTCGATCTCTTCGTCGGATCCGCGGTGTCCGTAGAAGCCGCAGCCCGACGCGCCCACGAGAACCTTGGGGCGCCGGTTCGGCGGTAGACGCTCGATGCCTTCGACCAGCTTCTCACCTGCGGTGATGCGACTCGCTTCGAATTCTTTTTTCTTCGCCTCGCTCCAACGCACGCCCACGATCGGCTCGCCGGCCAGCATCACCACACCGTCGGTGCTAGCAAGCTCATCGGACCAAGGCCCCTCTTGGGTCGGCGTGTAGCCGGCGACGCGCACGCCTTCGGGGAGCGCACGACGGGCGCCGACCGGATCGCGCGAAAGCACGGTGACCAGATCTTTGCGGGCAAGAAGCTTGCGCACGAGGCGCCGCCCCACGAAACCGCTTCCTCCGAGTACGACGATCCTTTTGGCGGGCACGAGCGCCTTTCTACTACGCGGCGGGGCATGAGCTCAAACCAAAGCGGCATGTATCGTGCCGCCTCGTTCGCTCCGACGTGGGAACGTCTGCCCGGAGCGTGAAAGTCCGTGACGCACGCCGGGGAGGTCGGAAGTGGCTGCGCATCCCGCTCATCGTCCTCGTGGCGCTCGCTTGCGCCTACCCGCTCGCGGCCAATCTCTTTTTGAAGTTCGGCGACGCGCCGCCCAAGTGCGAGTAGGATCTATGCCCGCTTGCAGCCGATGGGCAGTTCGATACTGAGCGTGCAGCCGTTGCCCGGGTGATTGTGTACGCGGATCGAGCCGCCATGGGCCTGCACGGCCTGCCTCGCAATGGCCAATCCAAGCCCGTAACCGGTGCGGTCCTCACCGAACTGAACGAACGGTGCAAACATCCGTTCCGAAGCGCCGTCGGGCAGCCCGCCGCAGCCGTCTTGAACGTCGAGCCTGACGCCGTCGGCCTCGCACCGCGATCGCACCGTCACGACGCCTCCTCTGTGCGTGAACTTCACGGCGTTGCTGATGATGTTCGTGAGGGCCGAGTGCATGAGCCGCGGATCGATGTTCAGCTCGATGTCCTCCGACAACGGTTCCACTTGGATGCGGATTGCCTTGTCGCTCGCAGCCGCGTTGGATTCCTCGATCGCGTCGGCGAGGAGCGCACTCACCCTGACAGGTTGGAGACGAAGGTCCGCGCCGCTGCTCGCGATGGACAGGCTCAATGTGTTTTCGATGAGCGTCTTCATCCGCTCGAGACCACGGGCCAAGAGGTCCGAAAGCGGCCCTGGTTGAAGCAAGCCTTTGCTGACAAGCCTCCCGAGCGCGAGGCGGGCCGACGACAAAGGATTCCTCAGCTCGTGCGCTACGAACGCGAAATGCTCCTCGGCTTGCCGATGCAGCTCGGCATCGCGCTGACGCGTGTATTGCGTCACGGCGTCGGCAATCCCCGTGTAGATCGCCTCGACGATGACGTGGTGCTCCTCGCGGCTGATCGCTACCTCATCCCGGTAAGCCACGTCGAGGACGCACCGGTGCAACATGCCATACTCGCGCACGACCGCGTCGAGGTCGAACCCCAGGCGAAAGCGCTGCACGCCGTGATTGGCCGCAGTCGAGCTTCGCTCTTGGGGCGAGGGCGGCCCCTGCTCCGCCGACGCCAGCGACTCGGTGAGCTCGTCGAGGAACCTCGGCACATGGTCGAGGAGCTCGACCGTCGAAATAGGAGTTTCCGCAGTCAAGACCCGCACACCGGAAGTCCAGGTGTGCAGAATCTCGCTGCGCCGTGACGTCAGAATTTGGTGCAGCTTCTGCATCCGCGCCCACTCGAGAACGAGATTACTGATTAACGAGACTACGTTCGGGTTCGGACCTTGCGTATCGGACCTTAGGCGCTCTTGTCGTCGAGCGGAGTTGGACGAAAATCGCTCCCCTTGCAGACAAGCGCGCCAGAGGACGAAGTTGGGACAGCCAGCAAAGAAAACGGAGAGAGCCGCCTCGGGTGTCACAGGGCTCGACGACATCCTCGGCGGCGGCCTGCCGTGCGGCCGCATGTATTTGGTGGAAGGTGATCCGGGGGCGGGCAAAACGACGCTCGCGCTGCAGTTCTTGCTCGAGGGCGCACGGGCTGGCGAGCCGTGCGTATACGTGAGCCTATCGGAAACGGAAGAAGAGCTGCGCAGCATGGCAGCCTCGCACGGATGGAACCTCGAGGGCATCACCATCTGCGATCTGCAGAGCTCCGACGAGAGCTTGAAAGCGGAGTCGCAATACACGCTCTTCCATCCCTCCGACGTCGAGCTTTCCGATACGACCCGGGTGGTTCTCGAAGCGGTCGAGCGGGTGACGCCTCGCCGTATCGTTTTCGATTCGCTCTCCGAAATGCGCCTCTTGGCGCGCGATCCACTGCGATATCGGCGGCAGGTGCTCGCTCTCAAGACGTACTTCAGCGCGCGAGACTGCACGGTCATCTTATTGGATTATCAAAGCATCGATTCAGGTGAGCGCCAGCTGCACAGCCTTTGCCACGGCGTTCTGGCGCTGCAGCAGCTGACACCCGAGTATGGTGGCCAGCGCCGGCGATTGCGCATCCAAAAGCTGCGCGGAGTCTCCTTTCGCGACGGCTACCACGACTACCGAATCCGAAGGGGCGGACTGTCCGTTTTCCCGCGGCTCGTCGCCGCCGAGCACCGCCATTCGTTCTCTCGCGAACCGCTGACCAGTGATTTACCCGATTTCGATCGGATGATGGGCGGTGGCCTCGATCGAGGCACCAGCACGCTGTTTCTCGGACCCGCCGGCGTCGGAAAGTCGACGCTGGCCTCCCAATGCATCATGTCGGCGCTGAACAAAGGAAAACACGCGGCCATCTATGCGTTCGACGAGGTGCCCGGTAACTTGCTCACGCGCGCCGAAGGGCTCGGCATGGATTTCGTCGAGCACGCAGCGTCGGGCGCGCTCCGATTGCGGCAGATCGATCCGGCCGAGCTCTCTCCCGGCGAGTTTGCCGACTACGTACGTGAGGACGTGGAATCGCACCAGGCCTCGGTGATCTTGATCGACAGCTTGAATGGCTATCGCGCCGCCATGCCGGAGGAACAGCATCTCAGCGCCCATCTGCACGAGCTCTTGTCATACCTGAACCAACAAGGGGTGGTGACCATGCTCATCGTCGCCGAGTTTGGAATCTTCGGCGAAACCGTCGCCGCCCCCATGGAGCTTTCCTACCTCGCCGACAGCGTCGTATTGCTCCGCTACTTCGAAGCAGACGGAGAAGTTCGCAAAGCGGTCTCGGTCGTCAAGAAGAGGACGGGCAGCCACGAACGCGTATTGCGCGAGTTTTTGATTTCTAGCGATGGACTGCGGATGGGCAGGCAGCTGAAGGGGCTCGATGGCCTGCTCCGCGGCAGCCTCGTCTACACCGGCGAGCACGCACTGGCGGAGAGCACCCATGGACAGCCCGGCTAGCGTCGCTGACGAGCGAGTGCTCGTTTTGACGCCGACCGGCAAGGACGGTCAGCTGACGAGCGAGATCCTCACCCGAGCTGGTTTTTCGTGCAGGGCTTGCCGCCGTCCGGAAGAGCTCGAATACGAGATGGCCGCCGGAGTGGGCGTGGCCATTCTTGCCGAGGAAGCGCTCACCTCCACCTTCATGACGCAGCTCGTGCGGATGCTCCACACGCAGCCCCCCTGGTCCGATCTTCCTCTGGTGGTCTTCACCCAACACAACGAGGGCATCGAGATCCTTCTGAACATGCTGGGCCGCCTGGGAAACGTAACGGTGCTCGAGCGACCCGTTCGGATTACCACACTGCTCAGCGCCGTTCGCAGCGGGCTTCGCGGCCGGCGTCGTCAATACGAGCTGCGCGACCTTTTGGAACGCCTCGAGGAAGCCGACCGCCGCAAAGACGATTTTCTCGCGATGTTGGGTCACGAGCTCCGTAACCCATTGGCGGCGATCCAGAATGCTCTCAATGTGCTCACCTATTCGGCCAGTCCGGACCCGCAGCGCCGCAAGCAACACGCGATTATCGACCGTCAGATCTGCCACCTCTGTCGCATCGTCGACGATTTGCTCGACGTCACCCGCATCACCAAAGGCAAGGTCGTGCTCAAGCGTGAGGTGGTCGATCTTCGCGAGATCGTCGATCGCTCGGTACAAACTCTGACGTCCAGCGAGAAGAGCGAACGCCACAGCGTCACCGTCATCAAGAGCGCCGGCAACCTCACCATCAGCGGCGATCCGGTGAGACTCGAGCAGATCGTCGGTAATCTGCTGAGCAATGCGGCGAAGTACACGCCCGAGGGGGGCACGATCGAGCTCCGTCTCACCCGCGAGGGGTCCGACGCCGTCTTTCGCGTCGCCGACAACGGCGTCGGCATTCCCGAGGAGATGCTTCCCCGAATCTTCGAACCGTTCATGCAGGTCGAACACTCGCTCGAGCGAGCCCAGGGGGGCCTGGGGCTCGGCCTGCCGCTGGTCCGAAGTCTGGTCGATCTACACGAGGGCTCGATTCGCGTGAATAGCGAAGGGCCCGGCCGCGGCTCGGAGTTCGTGGTGCGCTTTCCACTGGCCGAGGCCGATGCGGAACCCGCCTCGTTGCGTTCGATGGAGGACACCCCTGCGAACGACGCGGATGGCCCTGCCCATCGCATCGTCAAATCGCTTCGGGTTCTGGTCATCGAAGACAATGACGACGGCCGCGAAACGATGCAGGAGCTGCTGCAGCTCTTGGGCCACGAAGTCGACCTCGCCGGCGACGGTCTCTCGGGGATCGAAAAAGCATTCGCTGGAAAGCCACATCTCGCGCTCGTCGACATCGGGCTTCCTGGCTGCGACGGTTACGAAGTCGCGCGACGCATTCGACGTGAGTGCACGGGGCAGCCTCCGTGGCTGGTGGCGCTGACGGGCTACGGGCAACCCGAGGATCGTCGGCGGGCGCTCGAGGCCGGTTTCGACCGCCACCTCGTGAAGCCGGTCAGCTACGAGGAGCTTTCGGAGCTCCTTCACGACGTCGAGATGGATCGCCCGCGCTCGAGCGGCGAACTCGCCGCCCGCCCCTGACCCGCTCGGAGGAGCCTGCCTCAGGTGTTGCTTGACACCCTGCCGCGCTCGTCTATGCTCTTATGCACCTACTCGCATATATGCAAGCCTCCACTACCGATTGGATCACTCGCTTTCGGGCGCTCGGAGACGAAACACGTCTGGGGCTGCTCTGTGCGTTGCTCACGGACGAGCTGTCGGTTGGCGAGCTGTCGGAAATCATGCAAGCAGGTCAGCCCGGCGTATCCCGCCATCTTGCGGCGCTGCGCGACGCAGGGCTCGTGGTGGCGCGCAAGCAGGGCGCGACGACCTACTACCGCATCCAACCCGGCGATCCGCTGCTCGAAGGGGCCGTCGGAGCCGAGCTCAAGCGTCGCGCCGTCGAGCTCGGGCTCGTGCCCCGCGTCGAGCGAATCGTCGCCCGGCGGCGCGCCAAGGCGGAAGCCTTCTTCGATGAGCAAGCCGAAAGCTGGGACTCGCTTCGCGCCCAGTTACTCGACCAGGCGGCTGGGCTCTCGGCGCTGGTGCCGCTCATTCCGCGGGGGTGGACCGTCGCCGACATCGGGACCGGCACCGGTGGCATGCTTCCGCTCTTGGCCGAGTTCGCCGAACGCGTGGTGGCCGTCGACATCTCCAAAGAAATGCTGCGCCGCGCGCGAGAGCGCGCCAAGTCGCTCGGGCTTTCCAACGTCGAGTTCGTCAAGGCCGACTTGCGCGACCTTCCACTCGACGATGCGAGCGTCGACGCCGCGTTCGCGACGCTCGTGCTCCACCATGCACCGAGCCCCACGGCGGCTCTGAAGGAGATGGCGCGCATCTTGCGGCCCGGCGGCATCCTGGTCGTCCTCGATCTCGTGGCTCACGGCCACGAATGGCTGCGCGAGGAACAGGGGGACGTTTGGCTCGGGTTCGCTCGCGACGAGCTGATCGCGCAGTTCGGCAAGGCCGGGCTGACCGGGGTACAGTTCAAAATCGTGTCCCAAGTCGATACGGGTAAAAAAGGCGGTAGTCATCCGCTCAAACTTTTCGTGGCCAGCGGCATCGTGCCGCACCACAACCGAAGGGAGAACTGAACATGAACGACCGGTACAAGGTAGCGGATATCGGACTCGCCAGCTGGGGCCGCAAAGAGATCGAGATGGCCGAGAAGGAGATGCCGGGGCTGATGGCCCTGCGTCAAGAGTTCGGGCCGTCGCGGCCGCTCACCGGGGCGCGCATCGCCGGATGTCTTCACATGACCATCGAGACCGCGGTGCTGATCGAAACGCTGCGCACACTGGGCGCCGAGGTTACTTGGACGAGCTGCAACATCTACTCGACCCAGGATCAGGCGGCGGCTGCCATCGCCGTCACCGGCGTGCCGGTCTTCGCGTGGAAGGGGGAGACCGAGGCCGAATACGATTGGTGCATCGAGCAGCAGCTCACCGCGTTCCCGAACGGCAAAGGTCCTCACCTCATTCTCGACGACGGCGGCGATCTCACGGCCATTGCCCACAAGAAACACCCCGAGCTCTTCGGAAAAGACGGCATCGTCGGGCTATCGGAAGAGACCACGACTGGGGTGCATCGCCTTTACGACATGCATCGCAAGGGCGAGCTCAAGGTGCCCGCCATCAATGTGAACGACTCGGTGACCAAGTCGAAGTTCGACAATCTTTACGGCTGCCGCGAGTCGTTGCTCGATGGCATCAAGCGAGCGACCGGCGTCATGATCGCCGGCAAGGTCGCCGTCGTGTGCGGCTACGGCGACGTCGGCAAAGGATGCGCGCAGGCGCTGCGCGGCTTCGGAGCCCGCGTCGTCATCACCGAGATCGACCCCATCTGCGCCCTGCAAGCGGCAATGGAGGGCTACGAGGTCAAAACGATGGAGGCGCTCGCTCCCGAAGGCGACATCTTCGTCACCGCGACCGGTTGCTCGGACGTCATCACCGGCGACCACATGAAGCGGATGAAAGACGGGGCCATCCTCTGCAACATCGGCCACTTCGATGCCGAAATCCAGATCAAGTGGCTGGAGAGTCACCCCGAGATCAAAGAGATCAACGTCAAGGAGCTGGTCGACCAATTCGTCTTCCCCGACGGCAAGAAGCTCATCGTGCTCGCGCGCGGGCGCCTCGTGAATCTCGGCTGCGCGGAAGGACACCCGTCGTTCGTCATGTCCAACTCGTTCACCAACCAGGTGCTCGCGCAACTCATGCTCTGGCGCGAGCGCGGCAAACTTCCCCTCGGCGTGCACGTCCTACCCAAGCACCTCGACGAAAAGGTAGCTTCGCTTCACCTCGCCAAGCTCGGCGTCGAGCTCACCAAGCTCACCCCATCCCAGGCCGAGTACCTGGGAATACCGGTGCAAGGCCCCTTCAAGGCCGACCACTACCGGTACTAGTCATCTCCCACCACAGGGCACCTTCGGCGGCTCGCCCGCCGGAGGTGCTCTGCACGGGATGATGACCAGAGCACTTCTCAGAAGTCGCCTGGTGGACACGGGCAGGGAGGGTACGTGCCGATGACCGCACCATCCACGGTCACCAGCAGATCGCGCGAAAGCGCCGGCCGAAGCAACGTATCGTTTCGGGTACGTCGACGGGGTCGGCCATGATGCTCTTTTTTCACCCCTGACCTCGAGCCGTCAAGCACTGACGCTCAGCGACGATTCAGCCAGCTGCTGACCTTCTCGCGCTCGCCGTCTCGCCACGCGCCTGCCGCCGAGTAGTCGTCGCGAGCGCGCTCGGCCAGCGTGATGGCTCGGGCGCGGTCGGCCGCCGTGGTCGAGAGCGCGCGCGCCAGCGCGAAATGCGCGTCGCCGGTGTCGCTCCCGTCACACTCGTGCGTGTCGTAGACAGCCACCGCACGTTCTAGCAGGGGCAATGCTTCGCGCGCGCGTTCCATCGCCAAGTACGTTTGACCGAGGTGGAGGAGCGTCGCGGCGTGGCTGGGCGTATCCAGACTGCTCCCCTCGTAATGCGAGAGCGCGCGCTGGAAGAGCGCGACGGCACCGGCATAGTCGCGTTCGTCGGAACGTAGCTGCGCGAGACAATCGAGGGCCGTCGGAATGTTGATGGGATTCGCTCGCCCCGAAGCCTCGCCCGCTTCCAAGATGCCGCGCGCGCGTTCACAAGCTCGTCGCGCCTCGTCGGAACGTCGAAGCGCGCGAAGCGCTTCGGCCATGTTGAGGAGAATGGCCGCACTCGAGTCCGAGGTAGCGATCCTGTCGGAAATGGCCAGCGCTTCGCTGTAATAGCGCAAGGCTTCGTCGAGCTCCCCTTCGTGCTGCAGCACGGCCGCAAGCCCGTTGTAGGCTCCGCGAATGTCTTTGCTTTCGTGACCGACGGATCGTTCGGCGATCGCGATGGCTCGCTGGTAGTAAGGACGGGCGTCGGCGTAGCGGCCCCTCATCATCAAGAAGTCACCGATGTACTTATAGGATCGCCCCACGTCCGGATGCTCGGGGCCGAGCTGGTTTCGATAGATGGCGAGCGCGCGCTCCGCCGAATGCCTAGCCTCTTTGTATCGCTCGAGGCCGCCCAGAATGCGCGCATGGCTGTGGAGCGCGTGCGCGAGATCCAGGCTCGCATTTTGGCCGGTCTTCTCCCACAAGCGAACGGCTCGTTCGGCCGCCCGCAAAGCTTCGTCTCGGCGACCTGCCTGCTGCAGCACTTCGGCCTCGCAGCTCGAGAATCGCGCACGCAAGTGCGACAAATCGGATGCTCGCAAGATGGCCTCGTCCGCCGCTTCACGCAGCGCCATACCATCGCCGTGGCGTGCCATCAGATGGCCAACCAGCTCGAAAAGGTCGGTCAAGATCACCGCCCGCTGAACATCATCGTGGGCCCGCGCGGCCGCTCGCTCGGCGTCGCGGAAAGTAGCCTCGGCACTTGGATGATCACTGACCTCTCGTTGCAAGACGCCGAGCAGCGAGAGCGCCTCGGCTTCGAGCGACGCGTGGGCCACCGAGGCGGCGTCGGCCGCGACCTGCCGGGCGAGCTCGAGCCCCCTGTGAAGCTGGCCCGCTCGCGCGAGGCTTTGTGCCTCGTCCAGCTTGGCCCGTACCGCGCCGATGCGACGGCGCGCTCCGGCATCGGTCGGCAGACGAACGGTCGCTCTCAAGGTGGCCTCGTCGGAGCACCGATGAACATCGGTCAGCGCGGTGGTCGCCGCGACGGCGTGCTCGACGACTCCCGACTCCGATGCCTTGGCGAAGACCGACGTCAGCGCCGACAACTCGCCGGCACGTCGATCGAGGCACTGCATTCTGAGCTCCGAGAGCTCTGCTCCTCGCGTTTCGCTCTGCATGGCGGTCAACGCTTCGGCATAGCGATCGAGAAGCCGTGCGACCCGCTCGTACGTGTCGACCGCATAGACCGCCCCCGTTTCGAAGAAGGCGGTCCGCACACGCGCTTTGACACCGTCGTCCCATACGCCGGGCATCGTCGATGTCGACGGCGCATCCGCCACCTGCCGTCCGATCTCGCGAACGCCGAGCCCGGCTCCGATGACCACCGCCGCGGCTGCGCAGGCGACGGTCGCGCTTCGCATCCACGCCGTCGGTCGCGTCACTTGGGCGCGCCTGGCCCGGATGCTCGCGTGGAACCGCCTTCGCGATTGCGACGCCGCTTCGGGCGACGGCTCGGCCGAGCGCTGCACCTCGAGCATGCGCGCCAAACGGGAGAACAGGACATCGGTGCCGTCGAATCTCGGAGGACGGATCGTCATCGGGATCCCTTTCGGACGGGCTCGCTCGTCTCGACCAGGTAGCCGGACAAGAGGTCGTCGTTCTGCGCTCGCAACGCGACATGCATGTACGCCCGCGAAAGCCGCCGCTTGATCGTGGCAAGCGAGACATCGAAAGCCGCGGCAACTTGCGAGAGCTCCCAACCCTCGATGAAGTGGAGCACGAACGCGAGGCGGCTCTTCGCATTCAGCCCGTCGAGAATCGCGTACAGTCGGACGACGGCCAACCGAGCGTTGGGATCCGTTTCCGGTGCTTCGACGTCGTCGACGACGCCGTGCCTCGTGAGCCGCAGCCAGCTGCGAATGCGTCGCCCGCGGAGCTCGGTCGCAGCTGCTCGGATGGCGATTCCAAACAAGAAGCTTCGCAAGGCATCGGGATCCCGCAGGAGCTTCCGACTCGAATAGAAGCGCATGAATACGTCCTGCACCAAATCCTCGACGTCGCTGCCCCCTCCGATGCCCCGCACCAGGATTCTTCGCACGAGAGCAGAATAGCGATCCCAGATCGCTGCGTGAGCGTCGGGATCGCCCGCGGCAGCGGCGACGGCGAGAGCGGCATCGTCGAGATCCGCCATCGACTCTCTCGAAGCCAGGATGGGTCGTGGGTCACCGACCCTGAGACGCAACGCCACGCGGAGTAGTAGTGATCCGCCCCCCTCTCGGCTCATTTTTTCGACGGCGGGTATTGCGATAGAAAAATGAGCCCGAACTCCGGCCGCCAACTACCAACTATACCGGCAAAGAGCGTCCGTTCTTGGGAGGCCTTCGATGACGCGTGACCGCGGGAAGATTCGTCGCCTCGCTCCGATCGGGACGCTGGCTGTCGCGCATTGGATCGTCGCCGGATGCACGGCTCAGATAGGAGAAGCGCCCGACTTCTCAGGCGGTCTCCGGCCGGGTTCTGCTGGGACAGGCGGCCCCACCGGCGGCGGATCCACCGGCGGGGGATCCACCGACTGTACGGTTCCCACCTTGACGCGCGCTCCCCTTCGCCGGCTCATACGGTTCGAGATCAACAATACGATCCGCGATCTCTTGGGGGTCGCCACGAACCCCGCGGATGCTTTGCCCGGCGAGGAGACCGGCAACGGGTTCGGCAACGACGCCGACGCCCTCAGTGTATCGGCCCTTCTCGTCGACGGTTATCGTTCTTTGGCTCGCGACGTCGCAACGAATGCCACTAAGACCCTCGCCGTCGGCATAGCGACCGCCGGGTGCGATCCGAGCAAGAGCAGCGAAACGGCGTGCGCTCAGCAGTTCATTGCCGCCTTTGGCCCGCGAGCCTATCGGCGCCCGCTTCTCGCGGCCGACACGACATTCTTGAACGACGTCTTCACCAAGGGGCGCATGCTCGGAGGCGACTTCGCCGGCGGCATCCGCGCGGTCATCGAGGTCGTGCTTCAGTCGCCGCAGTTCCTGTATCGCGTCGAGTTCGGCGAGCCGGCAGCCGACCTCGCTCCCGAGCTCGCGCGCCCATTGGCGTACGAGATGGCCAACCGGCTCTCGTATCTGCTCTGGGGCTCGATGCCCGACGCGCCGCTATTGAACGCAGCGGCGCAGGGGCAGCTCAAAACTGCGCCGGACGTCCTCGCGCAAGCCAAACGGCTGCTCGCGGACCCTCGGTCGCATCAAGTCGTCCGCTTCTTTCACGAGCAGCTGTACGGGACACGCGGTCTCGATACCCTGCAAAAAAATGCGCAGGCCTATCCGACGTTCAAACCGGGCATGGGCTCATTGCTGCGCGAAGAGGCCGCGCAGCTCGTCGATGACGTCGTGTTCCGGGGCGCGGGGGATCTGAAGACGCTCTACACCGCGCCCTACACGTTCATGAACGACGCCCTCGCCGCGTTTTATGGGGTGCCCGGCGTCACCGGGACCACTTTCCAAAAGACCAATCTCGACACCACGCGACGCCAAGGCATCCTGTCGCAAGGCGCCTTTCTGGCTTTGACCACACCGGGAACCCGCACGAATCCGGTCATTCGGGGCAAGACGGTTTACGAAAAGCTGCTTTGCGGTCATGTGGCCGCGCCGCCTCCGGACATCGCGGCGATGGTCAAAGAGCCGGAGACGGTGGCCGGTGCAACCACCCGCCAACGTTACGAGTCGCACCGATCGCAGGCCGCTTGCGCAGGGTGCCACACCTATCTCGATCCGCTCGGCTTCGCGTTCGAACATTTCGACGGCGCCGGGCTCTGGCGGGACCTCGACAACGGTCTGCCCATCGACGACTCCGCGCACATCGAGGACACCGACGCCCGCGGCGATTTCAAGGGGGTCGTCCGGCTCGCCGAGCGTTTGGCCCAAAGCCAGGACGCGCGCAAATGCTACGTCGGCAAGTGGCTGGCCTACGGATACGGCCGAGCCGAAACACCTGCCGACGCATGCGTTCGCGCGTCGCTCGAAGCGGCGTTCACGCGAGCGAACGGCAACGTGCAAGAGCTCCTACTGGCGCTCACGCAAACCGACGCGTTCCTTTACCGCCCCGCTTCGCCCTAGCATGACGGTGTCAGATCTTGGCCATGACAGATCACGATCAGCCATTGCCGCATGTCGGCCAGGTAAGTTACGGCGAGGCCGTCGGAAGTTGGCATCAGACGGCAGCGGCCGTCAGGCTTCGCCGGCAGCCAGTTCCGCCTGTCCGGTCAGTACTTTAGTTGGCTTATGGCTACTCCGATGAAACGATCTGGTAGCGAGGATGTGACGCAGTAATGCCAGGGAGTTCGCCGATGATCCACTCCAAAAACCGAATCACCCGAAGGACGCTGCTGCGCGGCACCGGCGGCGTTGCGGTGGGACTGCCTTTCTTGTCGGCCATGCTCACCCCCCGCACGACCCACGCCCAAGCCACCACGGCGACGAGATTCATCGTCTTCTTCAACCCCGGCGGGACGCTGCTCGACAAATGGCGGCCCACCGGTACGTCGGCGAGCTTCACGTTGCAGAAGATGCTCTCGCCGCTCGCGCCTTACCAAGATCAGATGACGCTGATCGACGGCGTCGATCTGAAGATTGGCAATATCGGCGCCGCCGGACCTCATGCCCGCGGGATGGCCGGCATCCTGACCGGCCAGCAGCTCTTGCCCGGCAAATTCGATACGAATGCCGGACTCGCTGGATTCGCCGACGGTCCCTCGATCGACCAGGTGATCGCCGCCAAGATCTCGGCCGGCCTGAAGTTCAAGAGTCTCGAGTTCTCCGCTGGATGGTCGACCGGGATCGCGGCGGGCGGAATGCCACATCCGTCGAATCAACTGACGTACGCCGGCTCCAACATGCCCATTCCCCCGGCCACCGATCCGGCGAACACGTGGAAGCGCCTCTTTTCCGACGTCGGGCAGACAGGCCAACAGCAGCAGGCGCAGCTTACCTGGAACCGGTCGATTCTCGACTCGGTCTCGAGCCAATACAAAGCGCTGTCGTCCAAGCTGGGCGCCGAAGATCGCATGAAGCTCGACGCCCACCTCGCGATGATCCAAGACGCGCAGGCGCGCCTCGGCGCAGCGGTGAGCGGCACCTGCGCCGCTCCGACCGACGTCAACCAGACGCCCGGCTACTACGAAGATGGAGACTCCGGTGGGGGCATCTTCAAGGGGGTGATGGTTCCCGCCAAGGGCGATGTCATGCAGGAGATGCTGGTCATCGCCCTCGCGTGCGGTCTCACCAATGTGGCCACGATGCAGTGGAGCGACTCCGAGGCGAAGTTCCTGCTCACCTTCCTCAAAAATACCGACGGCTCGGTCTTGCAAGACAACCACCACGGTTATCAGCACGACGGGGGATTTCAGCCTGGCGCCCTCGAGGTCATCTACAACTGGTACGCGCAGAAGCTCGCCAGTCTGCTCGCGAGAATGAAGGCAATCACCGAAGGCAACGGCAAGACGCTGCTCGACAACTCGGTCATTCTCTACATCACCGAGCTCCAAAAGCCCGACACGCACGACCAACACAACATTCCCATCGTCTTGATCGGAGGCGGAGGGGGTGTGCTCAAGGGAAACCGGTGGATTCAAATCGGCTCGGCTCCGGCGTCGGCCGGCGCCCCGCGCAGCGGAGCCAAGCCGCACAACAACGTCCTGGTTTCGATCTTGAATCTGTTCGGCTTCCCGCAGACCACCTTCGGTCACCCGATGTACTGCACGGGCCCTATTGCCGGTCTCGTGTAGAGCCGCGCGAAGATCATCCCATCCGGAGCGCAGAGTGGTAAGGCTCGTCCCGTGCTCCGGTGGCGCGTGTCCCAGCTCCTCGTCGCGAGCGCCGTCATCGCGGCGACGAGCGGCGCGCGGGCCGAGGACGCCAGGTTTCCACCGATTCGACTGAGTCCCCTGGCAACGGCGGGCGTCTGGACGCTCGCCCAACTCGTGCCGAGTCCCCTTCTGGTCACCGGGTCGAGCCACGTCGGCGGCGGCGTTCGTTGGCAGATCACCCCGTTCGTATATGCGTTCGGCCTCGCCGCGCATCCGGTTCGTTTCTTCGTCATCGAGCCAGTCGCCCGCCACGCCGGCGCCATCGAACTGTACGCGTCACCGGAATGGGCTTGCTGCGCGTCGAACGACGGGACGAGCTGGATCGGTCGCGTGGGGTCCCGCGTCTACTTGCCCATCGTCGGCTATGGCGAGACACTCGCGTGGTCGGCCGGCGCATCGTATTACCGCGCGAGCGAAGGGGATGGCGCTGCCGTCGAGGTGGGAGCCTACACGCTGTTCGGGGTGCTCGGCTTCACCGTCACGGTCGCGCCGAATTTGAAGCGGCGCGAGGTCATCAGCGCGCTCGCCATTCGGTATTTTTAATGCCTCGCTGGCTTCGATTCTTCTTACCGCTCTCGATGGCGCTCGCGAGCTGCGGCTTCGTCGGTCGGATCCTCACCCGCAATCTCAGCGCCCCCAGCGAACCTCGTAAGGTCGAGCAAAAGATCGAGGATCCCCGGCGCGCCGACGCCCGGCTCGCCGTCTTGTGGGTGGGACACGCGACCGTGCTCGTCCAGATGGACGACGCATTCGTGTTGACCGATCCCGTGTTCACGCGGACGGTGGGCCAAGTTTCGCCGCGCCTCGTCGAACCGGGGCTCGACCCTATTCATCTGCCATCGCTGACCGCGGTGGTCGTCTCGCACATGCATTTCGACCACCTCTCCTACGACTCGCTCGGCATGCTCGAGCAGAAGACGAAAATCGTGCTGGTCCCGCCCGGCGTGCGGTCGAGCATGCCGCACTACGCGTTCGAAAGCCGCGAGCTCGATACATGGGAGTCGTACGAGGCCGCCGGCCTTCGCGTGACGGCGGTGCCGGTGCGGCACGTGGGCGGGCGCTGGGCGCTCGATCAAGCCTGGAATTCGCGCGCATTCACCGGATACGTATTCGAATACCACGGCCTCTCCGTTTATTTCGGCGGCGACACCGCGCTCGACGAGGAGAAGTTCGTTGCCACCCGCAAGCGCTTCCCCGCTCTCGCCCTTGCCCTCTTACCTATCTGCCCGACCGAGCCGCGCGCGTTCATGCGCCGCGTTCACATGGACACCATCGAAGCGCTCGACGCCATGTCGCTGCTCGGCGCCGAGCGCATGGTCCCCGTGCACTTCGATACGTTCATCAACTCCGACGATCAGCCCGGCGATTGCCCCCGCCTTTTGCGCGAGCACATGCGCGAGCGCCACCTCGGCCCCGACCGCGTGGCGATCCTGGCGGCCGGCGAGCAGCGCGTCCTGATCGGCAAATAACCACCTGGCCTCGCGGTTTCCGGCGCAAAAGGCCGGCGTCCCGCAGCTCCAGCAACGTCACTCGATTTTGCGCCACCTCCTGCGGGCGATCGAGAGTACCAATGCGAGCGCTAAGGAGACACTGCCCTTGCCGGAATCGGAACGCGCGGCGCGGCAAGCGCAACCACCCTCGATGTCGGGCGCGGATCTTCGCACATACCCTCCGTCAGCGGCACGCTGACCTGCGCTTGACCCGCTCCCCCCGCCCGCACCGGCAACACCCTCCCCGCCGCGCGCTCCGCCTTCCCCCCGCCCTCCCGCGCCCCCACCGGCGCTCCCTCCCGCATTCGCGTCCGGTCTTCCCGCGTCCGGAGCGCCCTCTCTCCCCGCATCCGTCGCGCCGGCAGCTCCGCCGCGACCGCCCGATCCGATCGAGCCACCCGCACCGACGCTGCCGCCGCTCCCAACCGCAGGTCCGCAGCTTTCGACCGGCGCCGAGAGCGGACCGGGATCGCACGCCGGCCAACTTCCATTTGCATGAGCGGGATCGGTGGGAAAGCCTTTGCAATCAGGGCCAGGATCCCAATTGCCCATCGCATCCATGCAGGGAGTGACGTCGATTTCTTCGTTCTTCTCGATGGCCGCAATGTGTTGGCTTACGCTCATGAACCTGGTGCCGCCTGCGCAGTCTCCGCCGGGACCCACCAAACCGGTCGTGCTACCGACGGCGCGCCACCCGTAGTCGTTGGCGCCATCTTGAAGGTGAACGAAGATGGGCCCGCCCGAATCGCCGTGGCAGAGCCCGTGCTGCGAATCGCCGTCGACATCGACGACGCGCTCGGTGACGTTGGTGACCTTCACCTCCACGGCGCGCTTCGTGCCGACCCCGGATCCCCTCGCCGACGTTGCGCCGTAACCAACCGCCCACACCGTCACGCCGGGCTTCAGAAACTTTGCTTTCTCGCAACCGTGGATGGGGGGAAGGATCGGTACGTGCTCGAGACGCTCGTCCTCCGGCAAGATGCAATACGCCCAGTCTTGGGTTCCGCCCGACCCGGAGACGCACTTGGTCGCCGTGACGGTGAATGCCCACGGCGATTTCTCGCCGAAGTTCACGCGCGCCCCGCTGCGCGGCGAGCAATGGGCGGCGGTGATGATCACCCGCGGATGGATCAAAGTCGCCGTGCAATTGCCGAGAAACACGGTGGATGGCCAATCGCACACGCCGACCGCCGTCCCTCCCACGATCTCGCTCACGCCGTCCGCGTTCGGATCGCTCGCCGCAGTCTCGTCGGCGAAAGCCGGTCGAGCCCACGCGAGCGCGGCGGCCACCGCGCCAATCGCCATCCAAACACGACCGTTTCCTGGCTGCCAACGCATATCTTGTCCTTCCACTGCCGAACGGCGTGCATCGAAGTCAGCCGTTCGCCCAAGCCGCGTCGCGCCGCGGGCCAAAGCTCTTCCGAGCAGCGCACTTGCCGCATCGCCGATGCTGCGGCAATCACGCCATGGCGCTGTTCGCTATGAATCTATCAGTCCCCAATGGTGGCTTTGACTACGAGTAATCATTGAAAAATCGAAAGTTCGTCGGATGATCGCCGTCCGTCCCGAGGCAGCGTCGTCCGCCCGCATCGGGAACTGCATAACGGCGCCGCTCACATCGATGAATTCGCGCGACCCTGAAACGTCGACTCGCATCGAAGCGCTACCACTCTGCCAACGAGGTTCTTACGTTCCGATCGGTGGCAGGCGGGTCGTGTACACGGCTTCGCCGGCGCGTCTCACGGGATCACTCCGTTCAGTGCTGACCCATGCAAACGAAGCAGGGCTCCCGATCGCACGATCCAGGCGCCGCCTCGGTACAGACGCCGAGCAACCCCTGGCTGAGCTTGCAGGTCTGCCCGACCTTCATGCAAGGCCCGCCCGACTGCTCATCGGTTTGCCGCGGACAACCGCCCAGCCAGATCGAGCCGGCCAGCAAAACAGCCCATCGCGCCGTACGCATGCCCTCGGAGCCTACCTTACACGCGCCGCCCCGCGGAACCTAACCTGCCGAAATCAGCGCCGTTCGCTGGCGGCTCTTGCGTCCCGACGGGGGGTCCCTATCTTGTGTCCCGTTACTCAACCACCCCAACGAAAGGGGGGCGATCGGCTTCGACGGGGGCTACGAAATCTGTACTGCGTGTCCGAGGGTCCACCCGACCTCGCAAATCCCGGGATGGAAACCATAAGTGCGAACGATAACGCGCTTGCTCTCGCTGCCTAAAAAACAGTCGTGAGCCGTCCAAAGGATGAGCCTGCCAGAGCTCACCGGAGGGCGTAACCGATCTGGCTGGTCCCCTGCGGCGCGGCCCGCGTAGGGGGCGAGACTTTGGGCCGCTAACTCGGTGCGAGCCCGCTCGTGGGCGCAAGCTGGGTGACTCAAAACGCGAGCTACGCACGTAGATGTATAGGTAACGGGTTTCCGGACCCGGGTTCGATTCCCGGCGCCTCCACCAATTTACACTTACGATTTCGATAACTTGCCAACTGCGCTGTCTTCCGTTGCCGTCAGGTTGCCGTAACCGCGCTCGTCGAGAAGGCGAATCGCGCGCTCGGTCTCGCCCTCGGCGAGGTGCATGTACCCGAGCGTCGTCGATAGATCCTCGTGACCGGCGAGCTTTTGGATCGAGAGCGCCGGAGCACCTCGCATCGCGAGGTGCGAACAGAAGGTGTGACGCAAGAGGTGAAGCGCTCCGGTCGCCCGGAGTCCCGCACGCTTTTGCGCCGCTGCCATCCACCGCTGGAGAATCTTCGCGGTGACAGTGCTGCCGTCGTCCGCGTAGAGAACGCGGTCGCCGCGCAGATGGCGACAAGCCGTGAGGGCCTTCTGCAACCGCTTCGTCAACGGAACGACGCGGTAGCGCATGCCCTTGCAAGCCGTGACTTTCCCTTTCCACTCCGAGCGCTCGATCGTCAATTGCCCTCGACGCAGATCGACATCGGGCCATTCGAGCCCGATGATCTCCCCGCGACGAAGGCCCGCATCGCCTCCCAAAAGCACAAGCACGTGCGTGCGGGGATCGATCGCTTCGGCTGCACCGACGAGCCACTCGTATTGATCGAAGTCGTAAAACTTCGGTCGCGCCTCGGCCCGCTTCAAGAGAAGAAACCGATGGGGCACCGATCGGATGACTTTCCAACGCTCAGCTGCATTGAGCATAGAGTTCATCACCGAAGCCGCGTTGTTGTAAGTCGACGCGGCGTGCTCCATCAGACGTTTCTTCAGTCGATCTTCGTCGGCCGCACGAAACGAATCGAGACGACGATCGCCGAAAAGAGGCACGAGATGGTTGCGAAAAACGGACTCCTGGCTGTCGATGCCACTCGGCTTCAGCTTGTTCGCTTTGCAATGTTCTTCGATGTAGCGGTCTTTGAAGTCCCGCACGCTCGGAACGTCGTTGGCCTCCTCTCTTCCTTCGAGGAGCGATCGACGAAGCTGGCGTTCGTACGCCTCGGCCCCTCGGTGCGTCTGCACCGGGGAGACCTTCCTGAATCGCTCCACTCTTCCGTCCGCGTGTTCGAACACGATGTCCACCAACCAAAACTGCCGCGTCGCGCCCGTCTCCGGATCGCGCCGCGTTTCACGTCGCACACTCATCGATGCCTCCTTGAGTGCGAGACGCGACCTTGACTCGAGGCGAACCACTCTAGCACGGTGGCGCGATGAATCCGGTACGACTCGCCGATGCGGCGGACGCCGGGGATTTCCCCGCGGTCGATGGCTTCGTAGACGGTCTTACGATTGAGACGAAGGAAGTCCGCAAGCTCGTCGACGGTGAGGATTTCCCTCGTCGGGGGCGACGTCTCAATGCCGTCGGTCGATGGTGGCGCATCCGACGCGATTGGCTCTCGGTTGCCCGATTCGATCGAGTCGCGCCCATTCGATACTCGCGTGCCGGGTTGGACGGCGTGTTGCGTGCGGTCACGTCGTTCGGACGGTCCACTGTCGTTCGCCGCATGCGGTCCTGGCGAAGACGGGCGGTCGAAAGGCTGGCCGGCGATTGTAGGCGGTTCCGCCGCAAGCGTGACAGATTTGGGCCGCACCGGTGTCTCGGTGTGCTCGTGCTCAGGCGAGCTGGTGCCGGAAGGTCGTCGAGCCTTCATGGCGACGTCCCTCCGTGGGGTGGCTCTGGTTCTGGTTCTGGCGGATCAGCCCCGCGGCGTGCGCGTGCCTGTCCCGCACCGCGCGCGCGTCGAACCCGACGGGAACGCCGCATGCGATGGCAATCGGTGCCCCCCGACCGCATTGGCAGGCGCGCAACCGGGGGGGAGGTGAGGGCCATCGTCCATCGTGCTCGCCTGCGATGGGCCTCGAGAGCCCGCAGCTCTCTCGCGAGCGCGCCGTTTGGATTTGCGGCGGCCTGCTCCCGGAGGAGCCTTCTCGCTGCCCGGCTGTACGCGCCGAGCGAGACTGCGCGCCCGTCGACCTCGGCCCATCCTTGCTGGTCGAGAACCCCGCGCCCGGGAAGAATCCCGTTGCGCAGGCCGAACTCCGCAAACGCCAACGGGCTCAGCGGATCGATGGGGAGCGGCTTGGGTGCCGGCCCTCTCGGGATCTCGATCCGATTCCCTTCGCAGCTCTTGGCAGCGACCCACGATTCCAGCATCGGCGCATCCCAATTCCGATAGAACGCCGCCCAAGCGAGTTCCGTTATGTTCACATCGCTCAAAGCGAACTTGTCGCGCGACCGCAGCAACGCTTCTCGGACGGTGAGATCGAGAGGGGGCAGGTCAACCGACAATTCGACTGGCATCTTCGTTCCCAAACTGGCGACAAAGGACCGCGGTCGGAAGCTAACCATTCCGATCGTCGCATCAAGACCACTCGCCTATTTTCTTGGGTCACTGCTTCTTTGCGCGGCGCTCTTCCAGGTGGCGCGGCAAAAACTCGCGCTCCCACTCGCCCTTTCGGCGCTGGTGCTCTCGTTCGCTCTTGCGTTCTCGTGCTTGTTCGGCGCGCTGCTCGGCTTCCCCGACATTCATGGCCTTCGCGCATTTGGCGCACAGCGTCGCAGTTTCGAGAGAGCATCGCTCACACGATGCCGGGTCGTCCCAGGTGAGATTCGCCAGAAGCTGCTGGCCGTCGCGAATCGGGCGGGGACCAGCCAACCAGGGCAATTCTTCGATTTTCCTGGCAACATCTCCGGTCACGATAAATGTGTCTCGCATCGATGCCCATTGCCGGTGCAAAGCCTCCACGGCCCGCGGATCGAGGCTCAAGCGCTTGACGATATCGACGGGGTGAACGCCGTCGTCGAGAAGACCGAAGACAGCGGAGGCCATTGTGCCGTCGTAGGCATCCGGCGCCGCGGATTTCGAGCCTCGTTGAATCACGAGCTCCCGGATTTGCTCTTCGCGGAATCGATGCACGCCGTCCGAGCCGACTTCGGCCGGCAGCAACGAGCCCTCGTAGCGTCGACGGAACGTGGTCTTGCTCACGCCGATCGCGCGCGCTGCGGCCGTGCGGCCCAACAGGGTGCCAGGTGCCATGCCAGCCGGCATTGCCAATGCCGTTTGATCGGTTGAGGCATGGTCCCTGTTGCTCTTTGAACCGCCCTTTTCGGCGCGTTTTCGGGCCATTAAATCCTCCCGTTCTTCGCTCCCTGGAGGCTGGCAATGCCAGCCGATCGAGTCTGACATGTTTCATCCGCGCTGCCAGCGCGCCCGACTGCGTCGAACACTTCTCTTTCGCTCGGGCCGCGTCCGGAATCGGTCGATGCGACACGGCCGGCGCAATACGCGGCAAACCTGTCGCAAAGACCCGTGACAACGTGTCGCGTTGATGTCGCGCGTCGTTGCGGATTGGGCCATCTGCAAGGCAAATCAAGATTCGGATCGCGTTTGCGTAAGCCGGCGCGCAAATCCGGTGACGGATGTCGCCTCTGCCTCCCGAAATCGTGGCGACGAACGTTACTTCGGCGCAAGAGTGATCCCCCGCTCGCGCTTGCACCTGCGCAATTTCATGCGAATTCGCGTCGCCGATCGACATCGCTGGCCTGAAAGGGTCGCGCCGCCCTTCGACGGCACGACGTGTCCTCTCGTCCCTGATGGATGTCGCGATGATGTCGCGCGTCACGAAAAAGCGACTGGCAAGCAGATACTTACGTGGTTCCGTTTCACCGCGTCAAACCGCACTGATCGGCGGAAAGGCGACCGAGAGCCAACTCGCCGCGATCATCACGACGCTGGTCGTGCTGGCGATCACCGGCCGGTTGCAGTTCGCGGCGGAGATCGGCCTCATCGACACCCTCATCAAGCTCGTCATCTGTTTCGTCCACGAGCGGACCTGGAACAAGATCGACTATGGACGCTTGCGCGCGCCGGACTACGAAGTGTGAGCGATGACCTCGAACGGCCGCTGTATTCGGCCCCTTGCGCAACCGTGACTACAGCTACATAATGTGAGGTACGGACTGGGAATGCTCGGTCGGCAGCGCGCCTCGGTGAAGACCGGGGCGTTCTGTTTTTGTCCGTCCCTCAGGGGAAGCATTTTAGACCCCATCCTTCGATCTTCCCGGCTTCAGAGCGCCTAAATTTGCGCTCGAGCACGGTGTACGCGCGGTTCGGTTGCTTGGGTCGAAGCACGTGCACGCCGATCGGCCGAGCAACCAAATCGGCGAGCTGCAATCCGCAGTGGTTCGCCTGTTTGTGGACGAACGCCGGTTGCATGTCGAGCCGCCCCAACATGTTCGCACCGGCGGTGATGCGACGAAATTCGAGTTCGAGCTCGTCGTTCTCGTTCTTGCCTCGTCCCTCGAAGATGACGTGAAGCTTGCCGACGTCATGCGCCGCCCGCCGATGGTACTCGACCCGTTCGAGGCCGAACTGCAACGCGACGTGATAGGGATTTTTCTCGGCGCCATACCGTTCGAGCAGCTTCTGCTTGTCGATGACGGCCGCAACGAGTGCGAATGGCGCCGCTTCTACGAGGGCATTGACGTCCTCGAGAAATGCGGTTCGACGGGTTGCGTTCTGGAGAATGTCGAAGGGCGGGATCGATTTGCGGATCTCGCGCTCATGAAGGACGACCGTATCATGACCGAAGTGCTTGAACTTCAGACGATGCATCAGCGTGGTGACTTCGTTCGCGTAGGAATCTTTCTCGAAGATGCAGAACGCGAGCACGAACACAGGGAACTCGCGAGAGACGGGACCGTGATCGCCGCTCTCGTCGACATACACGATGAACCGGCTGAAGGCTTCCGGTTCTTGGGTCATCCAGCGCTCCCGGCCATCGAAATGCCGACGTCGCCCATGCAGCAAACGGACGTCTGACCAACTTTTTCCCGCCGTCGACGAAAGCGGAGTCCGAAGCGAGCACCATCTACGAGCAGCTCGTCGAGGATCGGCCGTTCAAGAATGGCGTGGTTACTGCCCATCATATACCTCGTGAACCTACGCGCGGTGCTGACCGCGATCAACCGGCACGGGCGACTGCACCGGAGTTCGCGGGATCTTTCCGCGTCGGCATTGCTTGCCGGCCGCCCCCCTCCGACCTATGAGAGCACCCCTGCGTCGAGCGCGGCCAGCGCGTGCGCAAGTCGAAGCTGGAGTGACGCGATGCTCGTATCCAGAGGAAGGAGCGCGTCGGACCTCGCCCACGCCGACTTCGTGCAGGAGAAAACAGGAGGTCACGGGAGTCGGCGACCGGGTTTGCGAGCGCGGCGAGCGCGCCACGGCGGAGGGACCGCACCCGAGCAGGCAAGCGATGGAAACCGGCAGTCCCGTTTCCACCCGCATTCAAGTCGGGCAGCACGGTGCCCTGGCAACTCCAAGGCTGAGCGTCCTCGACAAGACTGAAAAAGTTCGAGCAATGAACGGCCGATTTTGACCGAGAATGTGCAACGGGGCCCGCGATGGTCCCGATGCCTTCTATCGCGGTCCCATCGGCGAGGACATCGTGAAGAGCGTCGCGGCCGCCGGCTCCTTCGCCCGCTGTTTCTGCTTCGAGCCCTCGAGCAGTCGCTCGTTTGGATCTGGGATCCCGACAACAGGCATCGATCGGGTCGCGAGCGGCTCTACGCCACCATCGATTCATCCGATCGTTTTCTTCCGCTTTGAAGTCCAAGAGATTCTCCGCGGGCGACGTTCGGCGCATCTCGAGGATCTCGTTCGACCTGGCCGGCCCTCCGATGGCAGCGGTTTCCACTCCCGAGCCTCGGCACGCCGCTGCCCTTACCCGCGTGGACGGCCGTGGGGCGTTATTCCGTCGCGGTTCGGACCACCCGCCTTCGCCCGAAATGCGATACCGAGGACGACCATGAGCACGACGCAGGCAACGACGAGCGTCGCCGTTACCGCAGGTGGGATCCTGATCCAGGCCGAGGTGATGAGCTTGAACGACGCCAGCAAGAGAAGGGAGGCGATGCCGTAACGGAGGTAGGGCAATCTGGCGGCAACCGCAGCGAGCACGATGTACAGTGCCCGCAGTCCGAGGACTGCTAAGAGATTGGACGTGTAGAGCACGAACGGATGGTTCGTGACGGCCAGCGCGGATGGGATCGAGTCCATCGCGAAGACGACGTCCGTGGTCTCTCGATCGCCACGACACCGAGGATCAGTGTAGTGGGCCGCCAGCGGTTGCCGATTCGAACGAAAAAGCGTCCGCTTTTCGCATCGGCAAATCGGAGGTGCCCGCGGATAAACGTCAAGACCGGTCGATGGTCCGGGCGGGTCTCCTTCATCGCCAGCGTTCGCGCGCTCGCCACCAAAAGGATGGTTGCCAACAGGTAGACCACAGGATGCCAGCGACGCAGGACTTCCACGCCAGCTGCGATGAATAGCGCACGCGCCACGATCGCTCCCAGGATCCCAGCCGCCAGAACGCGATGCTGCATCGTTGCGGGTATCTCGAGTTCTCGAAAAATCACGAAGAATGCCACAAGATTGTCGAGGCTGAGCGCCTTCTCGATGAAGAAGGACGCGACATATTCCTGGGCTGCCGCAATTCCGAGCACGCCAGCAACCACGAATGCAAACGCCAACCCGAGTCCGATCCAAGCCAGGCTCCGGGCGATGGCGCGACGAAGCGTCATGGGCCGCCAATGGATCAGAAGATCGAGAAGGAACGCAGCGCCGGTGACGGCAGCGAAGAAGAGCCAGAGCCAAACTGGGGCTTGCCGCACCATCGTGGCGTTGGTGCATCCGGGGGAGCCGGAGGCGTGTTTCCCTCCGGTTCCATCCCGGCGCACCCCTTCTACAGACGAGCTGGGCGGTCCATTCCGATCTCGCGCACGACGGACAAAGCAACACTCGTTCCGATCATCATCACATCCAGCGCGTCGAGCTTCGGCCGGAAGCTCGGTCGGCATTGCTGCGCTCTAACGGCGCGCAATCCCGTGTTCGCCATCCGCCACACGAGCGAACGTCACGTCGGCCGACTTCCCCGAGGAGCCGTCGACACGGGTGAACGTTCCTTCGACGAGGCCATTGCCATGGGTGTCCGCTCGCCCGTCTCGCGACGTCCCGATTTTTGCAGAGATATCTCGAATGCCACTCTCCACGATGGTTCGGACTTCGGCGTCCGAAATCGACCCATCACCGTTTCGGTCGATAAAGATCCGCAGGTGATTCCAGCACGGGTCCCTCGTGTCCAGCTTCCCGTCGCGGTTCGCATCGAGGACAGTGAGCATTTGCCACGAGTTGCCCACCTCCTTCGGCTGTCCGTCCGCCATAATCCGCAGGCGACTCGACACGGGAACCACCCCATCCACCCGAGCCTGACCAGCACTCGAAATGTCGATCCCCAACGCCCGCAATCCGCTCGCATCCACCGCCAAGAATCCGTCGTCGGGCGTGACTCTTGTCCATCGCGTGCCAGCGCTGCGGCTGGTTCCGCTGAGATCGAAGCCATCTCCGCGGACGTCGAGGAGGAAGTAATGGGGCGAACCTTCGAAACCGACGCCCCACGCATCGTCGACGGACGACAATCCTCCGACGGCCACCGCAACCAAGGCTGCCTGTACGGGGCGCATCAGGACTCGGTCTGCCACATTCTTCAAGTCGCGCCAATCGACGGGGAACGTTCTCAGGTCGCCGACGGTTCTCGAGGAGCATGATCCCGTACATCCACGTCGCCGTCCTCAAGATCGGTCCGATCACGATTCACCCGTTTGGCGTCTTGGTCGCGCTCGGCGTGTGGACTGGACTGGCTCTCGCCACGCGGAGAGCTCGAGCGCTCGGCATGGATCTTCAGCGACTGAATTCGTTCGCCGCGTTCGTGCTCGTCGGCGGATTCGTCGGGGGCCACGTCCTCGACGAACTCTTCTACCACCCCACAGAAATCGCCAGGGTCGTAGACGGTCATTTCGCTCTGACCCGCCCATGGACGCTACTTTTTCTCTGGGAGGGGCTCAGCTCGTTCGGCGGATTCATCGGTGCGCTGTGCGGGGCACTCGTATGGAGGTTCTACGAGCTGAAACCCAGCATCGCCGTGGGTCCAATCGAGCTCCGTTGGTTCCATCGACGAGCGAAGAACGAGATGATCCTCGCGCTGTGCGATTTGGTTCTGTCGGTGTTTCCGATCGCTTGGATTTTCGGGAGAGCTGGTTGCACCATCGTACACGATCACCCTGGCGCGCTCGCTCCCGCCAACTCGATCTTTGCCGTGGCGTACCCGGACGAAATGCCCACCTTTCACGGCGTCGTCGACTTCATTCGAGGCAGCGTGCCTCGCTACGACCTCGGGCTGCTCGAGCTGATGTTCACACTGGTCCTTGCGGGAATCGTTGCGATGACGTGGCACCGGCGCTTGCCTGTTGGAAGCTATGTCGTCTTCGTCAGCCTTGCCTACGCACCCGTTCGCTTCGCACTCGATTTCTTGCGAATTCGCCAAGGAGCGGAGGCCGATCCCCGATACGCATCGCTGACGCCGGCGCAATGGGCCTGCATCGCGCTTGCGCTGTTCGCTCTTGGCATGTTGGCGTTCCTGAAGACCTCGAGGGAAACGGCGTCCACCGTACAGCCATGAAGGACGGGGCATGGGTTGCTGTGATTCGCGCTCAGCAACCTCGGTCAGCTACCACGCCAACTTCTTCGCATGTGGAGCACCGCCGTCGCCAGGCTCTTCCTCGCAGTCGGCAATCCGGTAGGGCAATGGGTCGCCGGCGTCGCCCTGCGGACAGGACTCGCGACCGTTCGCGATGACGTCGTGAGGCTGGTTCCGCACCAGGTTGCGCCGCCCGATCGAGGGTGCGTTCGCGAGTCCCCCTTCGAAGTGAGAACCGCATCCGCCGCCACACAAAAGTGCCAGGACGGCGCAAGCTGCCGAGGCCGAGGGCCCCACCGCCCAACGAATCCATCTCCCGGCCTTCTTTGCCATGGCACTTCACTCCTGGCGATCGAGATCGTCTTCTCCGATCAGCCATTTGCTCAAGGTCTTGAAATCCACACCGAGCTTCTCGGCCGTTTGCATCTTGCGTCCGCCGAGGCGCTCGTACACCCACGTGGCGTAACGGCGCTGAGCCTCTCGCATCGAAACAATCTCCCCGGCGAACGAAATTCCAGCCGAGGATGCAACCTCGGTCACCGACGGAGGCAGGTCCTGAACCCCGAGTATGGACTCGCGCCCGAGCAGTACAGCCCGCTCGATCACGTGCTCGAGCTCACGCACGTTGCCCGGCCAAGCATGCTCGAGGAGGAGCGCGCGCGCTTCGGGTGCCAAGCTCTGGACCGGGGACTCTGCATGCCTCTTTCTTGCCTGCTCGAGAAAATGTCCGATGAGGACCGGGAGATCGTCGCGCCTGAGGCGAAGGGGCGGCAGCGCGATGGTGACGACGTCGAGCCTGTACAAGAGGTCTTCGCGAAACGCGCCCGTCTTCACGCGTTCCCGGAGGTTGCGATGCGTCGCCGCGACGATCCGCGTGTTCACCGAACGCTCCTTGTTGGACCCGACGGCCCGCACCGTCCCGCTTTCCAAGACGTGGAGGAGCTTGGCTTGAAGAGCAGGCGCCATCTCCCCGACTTCGTCGAGGAAAAGCGTACCGCCGTCCGCTTCTTCGATGAGCCCGACGCGATTCGCGGTCGCTCCCGTGAACGCCCCCTTGACGTGGCCGAACAGCTCGCTCTCCAACAGGTTCTCCGGCAACGCGGCGCAGTTCACGGCGACGAACGAAGCTTCCGCGCGCGCTGACTGGGCGTGTATGGCGCGCGCGACCAGGCCCTTGCCCGTACCCGTCTCGCCGACGATCAGAACGGGTGCGCTGGCATCGGCCACGCGCTCCACAAGATCGCAGACCTCCCGCATGGCAGCGCTCGCACCAACGAGGTTCTCGAGCCCGTATTGCTCGCGAAGCGCGCGCCGCAGGACGATCGCCTCGCGTCGCAGCCGAGATTCCGCAAGGGCTTTTTCGACGAAGAGCGCGAGCTCGTCCACCTTGAAGGGCTTCGTCATGTAGTGATACGCGCCCTGCCGGATCGATTCGATCGCCGTATCGATCGCGCTGTAAGCAGTCATCACGATGACAGGACGTGTCGGATCGGCTTTTCGGGAGATGGCGAGCAGACCGAGACCGTCGATGTGCGGCATGCGCAGGTCCGTTACCAGCACGTCAATCGGCTCGCGCTCGAGAAGGCTCACCGCCTGGCGACTCGCGGCGAGGGCGTTCGTTAGGTAGCCGCGGTCGGCCAATCCGTCGGCCAGGGTTTCGGCCATCGAGATCTCGTCGTCGACGATGAGAACGCGCGCGCCCTTCCGGCCTATTCGACTCTCCTCAGCCATGCTCGTCTTTGCCCGCCGTGGGAAGCTCGACGGCGACACGCGTTCCACGACCGTTCGCGCCGGAGCTCAAGGTGAGCGATCCGCAGTGGTGTTTGACGATCTCGTTCGCGATGGCAAGTCCAAGGCCCGTCCCCTTGCCCTCGGGCTTCGTCGTGAAGAACGGCTCCGTCGCTCGCTCGGCCACTTCGGGGCTGATCCCCACACCGTCGTCGGCAACGACGAACGCGACTCGCTCACGATCGCCATGAACCGAAAGCGTCACTCTGCCTCCTTCGCTCGACGCGTCGCACGCATTGAGGAGCAGGTTGACGAGCACCTGCTCGAAGAGGCGAGCATCGCACGCCACGTCAAGGAGATCGGGACCAAGGTCGAGATCGAGGACGACCCGGCCCTGCTCGAATCGATGTTCGACGAGCCCCGTCGCGGCGCGCGCGAGCGATGTGGGATCCAAGTGGCGGAGCGCGGGCTGGCCCCCGCGGGCGAGCGCAAGGAAGCCCCTAATGACGGCAAAGATCCGTTCCGTCTGCTCGGTGATCATCGTCACGGCGCGTCTTGCTCGGTCGTCGGGTTGCTTCGGTAGGAGTTGTTCAGCGCGACCGAGGATGACGCCAAGAGGGGTCGAAACCTCGTGTGCGATACCCGTTGCGAGCGCTCCCATCGTCGCAAGCTTGTCGGCCCGAACGAGGCGCTCGTCCCGCTCATTCCGGATCTGGCTCAGGGCCAGCTCGTGGCCAAGCTCGAGCTCCTTGCGCTGTTTACGCATTGCGTACCCACCAAACGCGAGCACGAGCCCCGAAGCGACCGTCACGCCAAGAACCAGGCGCCATTGCTGCCCGGAGTTCGCGATCACGCTCCGCCTGCGCGGTCGCGACGACAGCAACTCCCCAGCGTCCCAGTCCACCGACGTCCACACGCTCGAGACCGGCCACCGCAGTTCGCGCGGGTAGGGCCAGCCCCGCAGCTTGGGGGCGCGACAGACGCAATGACTTCTGGCCAGTCGCCAGAGCCTGTGCAATGGCCGGGGCGGCGACGATTGTCCCGTCGCTCCCCACCAGGTCGGAACCACCCGGACGCCCGAGGAGCACCCGAACGACACCCTTGCGCTCGATCCCTCGCACGGCCGCCAGGAGTTCCACCGGGGGTCGGAGCAGGGCGTCCTTCGAAGGCACCCCAGATTTCAGCCTCTCCCCGAGCGACGCTGCCAGCGATTCGGCAAGCGTCACCTGCTCCTCTGCAAAGTCGTCGAGGGCAGCTTTCGACTCGCGCTGTTCATCCCAATAAGCGAGGGCCGTCACCGCAGCCATCGCGATGAGCATCCAGGCGACGATCGACGGTGTTTTCACGTGGGCCATGGTCGCCCCGCGCTCGGTGCCGGAGCGCACACGAACGGGGTTGGAGGCGACGAGAGCAATATCCATCGACCCAAGTACCGAAGCAAGCGCCGGGCCGGTCCCGGTTCGCTGCAGGAATCGAGGCTTTGCCTCAGGGCGGGTGAGCTCGGAACTTGGAAATTTTCCAACTCCTGACGGGATGACGATCCCGTTTTCCCAGCAAATCCGCGTTGGCCCACCTCGTGCTTTTGGGCCCGCGCGTCGATGCCCGCCCGGTTCCCTATGCACGCCGTCCTCCCCTTTGTCCTCACGGTCGCTCTCCCGAACGGGATGGCGCTGGCGCAACAACCGCCCCCCGCCCCCACCGAAACGGTGAATGTCCGGGCCATCTCCCTCGACGAGGCGATCGCATTCGCGCGAGCTTATCAGCCGGAAATGCGAGCCGCCCTCTCGCGCATCGCCGCTCAAAAGGCGGCGGCCGACGTTCAGCGCGGACAATGGCTTCCAACGGTCGGCGTGACCGCGCAGCTCTTCGGGGCGACGGCCAACAATACGACGGGCACGTACGTGTCGCCGGGGAGCTTCATGGACCTTCCGCGCATCGGCGGCACGCGGGTCGTCTCGTCGGGGACCATGCGACCTTACGCCTCCACGATCGTCGCGGGGGGCCTCACCCAAGAGCTTTTCGATTTTGGTCGCATCGCCGCGCAGGCGGCGGCGCTCGACGCACTCGTCGACGTCGAGAGGCAACGTGAGCGGGCCACCACGCTCGAGGTGACCTTCGACGTCGAAGAAGCCTTCTTCGCGGTGCTCGCCGCGAAGGCCATCCAGAAAGCGTCCGACGACGCCTTCGAAAGATCGCGCGTGCACCGGGATCTGGCCAAGGCGGGCGTCACCGCCGGACTGCGCTCCCCCATCGACCTCACGAGAGCGGAAGCCGATCTCGCACGCTTCGACATCGGAAGGATTCGCGCGCGAGGCGGGCTCTCGACCGCCCAAACAACGCTGGCCGCTGCGGTGGGAGTCGACGAGCCGGCGCTCGACGCCGCCGGAGCACCCAGTGCACCGCCGGATATGCCCGTGCTCGAAGCCGCGATCAGCCAGGCCAGTGCGCGCGATCCGCGAATCCTCGCGGCCATCGCCGAGCTCCGCGCCGAAGAAGCGCGCACCCGCGCCATCGGAGCCGAGCTTCGACCGGACTTCGGCCTCACGGCGACGCTCTCGGGGCGCGCCGGTGGAGCACCTCCCTCCGGGAATGGAATCCCCGCCGACCACAACGGCTGGGTCCCTGACGTGCCCAACTGGGATATCGGCGTCGTCTTCAGTTGGCCGCTCTTCGATGGAACGAACCTCGCGCGTCGCGACGCTTCGCGCGCACGAGAGCAGGTCCGTCGCGATGAGGTCACGCTCGTCCGGCACGAGCACACGGCCAGGATCCGCCTCGCCTACACCGCGGTGAACGTCGCCCGAACCGCCCTGCCCGGCCTGCAGCGTTCGGTCGACGCGGCACACGCCAATTACGCCCAAGCGGAGGCACGTTTCCGTTCCGGGCTCGGAACGAGCGTCGAGCTCGCGGATGCCGAAGCGCTGCGGGCCGACGCGGAGATCCTGCTTGCCCTTGGAAACTTCGATCTCGCTCGAACGCGCGCGAACTTCGGTCGGACCATCGCGGAAGGTTTGTAGAGGAGGAAGGATGACGATAGAGCGGCGTCACATCGTACCGGGGATCATCGGCATCGCCGTGGTGTTGGTGCTCGGTTTCGGTGCGGTCATGCTTCGGCGTGCCGAGGCCAAGGTCAACAAGGTGGCGCTGGCAGCGTCTGCCAAGCCCGTCACCGTCATCGACGCCAAACAATCTTCGTTCCGGGCTTCGCGTCGCTACGTGGCGACGTTGGCGCCTTGGCTGGAAGCGAGGGTCGGCCCTCAGCTCGTGTCCGCCTACGTGGACACGGTCCTCGTTCGTCCCGGTGCGCTGGTCAACAAAGGCGATGTCCTCGCAACGCTCGACTGCCGAAACGCGAATGCAAGCAGCCAAGCTGTCGCCATGCAGGCGCGCGCGCTCGACGCGCGAACGCAGGCGCTCGCACACGAGGTCTCGCGCGTGCAAGGCCTGCTCGACGGAGGTTTCGTTTCCGCGAACGATCTGGAGCAGAGAGCCGCCCAAAGCGCCTCCGAACAGGCCCAGCTTCTCGCGACGAAAGCGAAGCTTCTGGGCACATCGCTCGAGGTGAACGACTGCATTCTGCGGGCACCCTTCGAAGGCGAAGTGGCGACACGGGTAATGGATCCCGGAGCCTTCGCCCGCCCCGGCGGCTCCATCGTCACGGTCGTGGACCGCAAGATCGTGCGCCTGACCGCGGACGTCCCCGAAGGAGACTTCGACGTGGTGCGACCCGAAAGCCCGGTGCGCATTCACCTGCTCTCGACGGGCAAGGACCTGACAGGCAAGATTTCCCGCCGATCGCCGGCGGCGGATGTATCGACGCGGACCGTTCACTTCGAAGTGGACCTTCTGGATCCGTCGCGAAGCATGCCGGTTGGCACCACCGCCGAGGTCGCGATCGACGTTGGCGAACCGCTCCCCGCCACCGAGATCCCCCTTTCGGCCGCGAAAGTGCGGGGTTCGAAAGCGACGCTGTTCCTGGTTGATCATGACGTAGCGACGAGCGCAGTTTTCGAAACATTTGGCGAGTCGGGTGGCAGCCTCTACCTCAAGACCGATCTCAAGCCGGGCACCCGCGTGGTCACCGAGGGGCGCTCGCTTCTTTCCAACAACGATCGGGTCACCGCGAAAGTCGAGCCCTTCCAAGTTCGGAAGACCACGACCGCAACGCAGAAGACATCCGACGAAGCGCAGGCCGCCGCCTCGGCCGGTGTCGCGAAGGAGATCACGTCGCAATGACCCGCCTCGCGCTGCGAAACCCGATCGCGGTGTTGATGCTGTGCATCGCACTGGTTGTCTTCGCTGTCGTGGTCACGCCTCGCATGAGCGTCGATACCTTCCCCGAGTTGAGCCCACCGGTGCTGGTGATCGGAACGAAGGCGCCCGGAATGGGTCCGAAGGACGTCGAGAAGACCCTCACCTGGCGCCTCGAAAAAGCCGTGAGCGCCACGCCCGGCGTCGATCACGTCCAGAGCGAGTCGCGCAGTGGTCTCAGCATCATCTACGTCTGGCTCAAGTGGGGCACCGATCTCAACTCGGCGCAGACGCTAGTGCAGCAGCAAGTCGCTTTTGCGATGTCGTCGATCCTGAAGACGCTCGGGATCATTCCGCCGTTCGTCTTGCAATACGATCCCTCGAACGCGCCCGTCGTCCAGGTCGCCGTCTACGGTGGAGGGCTATCCGGCGCCCAGCTCTACGACTTCGCTTCGAACGTCGTGGAGCCGGTCTTCGAGGGCATCCCCGGCGTCGCCAGCGCCGCGCCTAACGGCGGTCGCGAGCGACAGGTCAACATCATCATCGATCCGACGAAGGCGCAGGCTCGCGGCATCACGTCGGGTGATATCGCCGCGGCCGTCGATCGCTCGAACGCTCTGCTCCCCTCGGGCCGTTTCATCGTCCCAGACTTCGCGGCGTTCGTGTACACGAACGCCGTCGCCGCGAGAGTCCCCGACATAGGGGATGCCGCTGTCAAGGTCGTGGACGGCCACGCGGTCCTCATTCGCGACATCGCCCGCGTCGAGGATGGCGGCTCGACGGACGCGCAGTCCGTTCTCGTCAACGGCGATCCCGCCGTTTACCTCAACGTCCTTCGCGTGCCGGGCGGGAACGTTCTCGAGATCGTCGACGGGATCAAGGACGCCATCAAGAACATGAACAGTCTTCCGCCTGGCCTCCAGGTGGTCCCGCTCTTCGATCAGTCGACCTTCGTACGGACGACGTACGCCGGTCTCAAGAAGGAGATTTTTCAGGCGCTCGTGCTCATCGGGATCGTGATCCTGGTATTTCTCCAGAGCCCGCGCTCGGTGGCGATTGCCGCAGTGGCGGTTCCCATTTGTTTCGCCATCATCCTAATCGTCCTCTACGCGACGGGGCAAACCCTGAACGCCTTCACCATGGGCGGGCTGACGCTTGCCATGGGCCCCCTCGTCGACATTTCCGTCGTCGTGCTCGAGTCCGTGCACCGCCATCGTCTGATGGGCATGAGCCCCTACCAGGCCGCACTCAAGGGGACGAACGCCGTCGCCGTTCCCGCGCTCGCCGCGACCTTCTCCACGATCGCCGTGCTCTTGCCGGTTCTGCTCTTGGCAGGACTGGCGAAGAAGCTCTTCGTTCCCCTCGCGCTGACAGTCGCGGTGGCGATGATCGCTGCCTACTTCGTGAGCATGGCGGTGACACCGACGGCCTGTCGTTACTTGCTCGGTCATTCGCACCACGGCCGAATCGCAAAGGGCCTCGAGACCGCCATCGGTCGCGTGGCGGAAGGCTATTCCCACGCTCTTCGCCACGTCCTGCCGTTCCGCGCATGGGTCATTGGTGCGGCCGCGGTGTTGGTCGTCGCGAGCGGTTGGGCGGCGTCGCGGCTCCCGAGCACCTTCTTCCCCGAAATCGACGAATCGATGGAGCGAGTCGACGTACGGTTCGCCCCCGGAACGTCCCTCGACGTTGCGACCCGCAAGATGAAAGAGATGGGCACGAAGCTCTCGAAAGAGTTGCCGGCGGGCAGCGTCGAGCTCGTCCTCACGAATGTCGGCTCCCCAAGCAAGCCACGCAGCGCCATGAACAGCCCCAACCAGGGCCCCCACATGGGCTTCATCCGCCTGGCACTGAGTGACCCTGAAAAGCGGTCGCTATCCCAGCGAGACATCGCCGACCGGATGCGTTCCATTCTGATGGACAACTACCCCGGCGTCGACTTTCTCGAAGCTCCCGGCGGCTTGGTCGCCAGCGTCTTCTCCAACGGGTACCTCGCTCCCGTGGTCGTCGAGGTTCGAGGCGACGACCTTGCCGACATCATGGATCAGTCCAAGGCCGTGGCCGAGGTCGCCCGCACGGTGCCTGGAATCCGTGACATCTACACCTCACTCGACACGGACTATCCCGAGGTTCGTGTCGAAACGGACCGCCAGACGGCGGGGCTCGTAGACGTGAGCGCCCGTCGAGCCGCGCAGACCACGCTCGAGGCGACGCTCGGCAACATCAATACGCCGAGCGTGTGGGTCGATCCCGCGAATGGGCAGTCCTATTACGTCGTGACGTCGTACGACCCCGCGATCGTCACCGACCGAAACTCGCTCGCGCAGATCCCGGTTCGGGCAACGACCACAGCGGGTGCGATCTCCCTCGGATCGTACGCGAAGATCGCGCGATCGGTGGGGCCGCTCGCCGTCGAACGTAATCAGCTCACGCGTGCGGCCCACGTCCTCATGCAGACCGAAGGACGCGACATTGGAAGCGCAGCCGACGAGCTCGAACGAAGGCTCGCAAGCGATCCGCGGACCAAGAACGTTCACCCGACGTTCGTTGCACAAGTCGACCTCATGCGCACCACGTTTTCCGGCCTCAGCGTCGCTCTCGGTCTGGCGGTCATGGTCGTCTTCATGATCATGGCGACGCAGTTCAAGTCGCTGCGCCTTCCGTTTGCGATGCTCTTCACGATTCCGGTGTCCCTCGTCGGCATCGTCGGAGCTCTGATGGTTGCGGGACAGGGCTTCTCCATCACGGCACTCATGGGCGTGCTCATGGTGATAGGCATTGCCGTTTCCAACGGCATTCTTCTCGTCGATCACGCCAACCGATCGTTCCAAGCAGGAACGGAGGCCGTCGAGGCGATCGTTCAGGCGGCGCGCGTGCGGTTCGTGCCCATCGCGATGACGAGCCTGGCCACCATTGCGGGCCTCTTGAGCACCGCCGTGGGGCTGGAGCACGGAACCGAATCCAACCAACCGCTGGCCCTCGCCGTTGTTGGAGGCCTCGCGTCATCGACGGTTCTTTCTCTCTTCCTCGTGCCGGTGATGTTCGTTCTGCTCGCGAAACGAACGGGAGAAGATCCGGAGTCCGAGACCGCTGCGGTTGCCGAGGTGCACGGATGATGCGGCGCATTCTCGCGGCCCTCGACGGATCGCAACGGGCACCGGGCGTTTTCGCCGCGGCAGCCGAGATAGCTTCTCGCTTCGACTCCACCCTCTATCTCCTCCGGGTGATTCTCGTGCCCCCGGAGTTTCCTCCCGGCGCCGCCGGCATGCCATCCGATCCACTACCGGCTTCCCTTATCGAGCAAGCCGTCGAGCATCTCGCCGCATTTGCCGCGCGTCGTCCCGATCTCGCTATCGAGCCACCGGTCATTCAAGAGGGACAACCCTGGCGCGGCATCCTCCGCGCCAGCGAGGAACTTGACGCCGATCTCATCGTAATCGGCAGCCATGGCTACCGCGGCCTGGATCGCATCCCTCGGCACGACGGCCGGCAAGGTGGCCAATCTCGCTCGGCGCAGCGTGCTCGTCGTGCACGAGCACAATCCAGACGATTCCTCTTCGCGAAAGTTGCAGGCCCACGAGCAAGAGAGTTCTCTCCCAAGGTGACCTATGACGACAAGAGCAACGATGCTGTTGGTGATAGTAGCCCTATCCGCTGGATGCCCCTACGCGCCGCCTGCGCGAACGACGGGACCGGCCGAGTCGGCGGGCGTGCAGATGGCCATCGTCGGCCAATACTGTGACGACTACGACGAACCTGACTATCAGGGGTTCGAAGCTGTTGAGCTTCGGATGACAATTGCCGTAACGAATCGTAGCAACGGAAGCGTTGGTTTCGATCCGGACCGAATTCGTCTCGTCGCCCCTGATGGCGTGACGCCGAGCCCCGTGGCCGCTGACTCAGCCATGGTTGTAGGCCCAGGCGAAACGAAGGTCGCTGCCGTTAGGTTCATGAACCGAGGCAGTCTCAAGTGCAAGGAGGAGATGAAGCTCGACCCGTCCGACAGCCTGGTTGCCGGCGCCAAGCCAGTGTCCCTTCGACCGATCGCGTTCGTTGCAAAAGCTGGATCGTAGGTGATGTCGACCGGCGCGTAATCGGGTCCGAGAAGAACCGCCACGGGGCATCGCCAGGAAGCGAACAGACACGAGAGGAGGCGAAAATGGATCGTGATCCGAGTCCAAATGTTCCGCCCACGGAAGCCGAGAGTCCCCTCCCCACGTCCGCGGTCACGGCGATCCGCGGTGACCGCTGGTCGTTTGACGCCATCCTCGTTGCTGGTACCTACCGAAGCGAGATGCAGTCGAAGTCCAACCGCTGGGAGCTCGCGCTTTTGGCGCTCTTCGGTACCGTGGTGGCGAGCTTTCTTTCTGCAACCGCCTATTCGCAATACCGGGCGGCGGCCATCGACGAGCGCGCCCGGCAGATCGCCGAGGAAGTCTCGCCGGCCATCGAGCGCCTCGCGGCCGTGCGGGCCGATGTCCGACGGCTCCAGGCGTCCGTCGCAAATTATGCGCGGGTACCGACGAGCGACGCGCTCGACGCATTGCAAACGGTGAAAGCCAGCATCCAGGCGCTCAATGAAGACGAGCAGCGCTACGTTGGCCTTAGAATCTACGGCCGGGACCGGGAGCTTTGGAATCGGACGATCGAGCCGAAACTCGGCGACTTCAGGCATGCGGTGCATCGAACTGTCGATTCGATCCAGTTCGGCGAGGCGGAGGCCGCTCGGCTCGAGTCGACCCGCGATCTGACGCGCATCGCCGACGAGGTAGGCTCGGCCTTGCTTCAAGGCCAGGACCTCAATGCGTCGATCGCGCACGACCTCGCCGTGCGGATCGCTGACACCCGCGAGCACTCGGCCGCCATCGGATGGATCCTCGATCTGTTGTGCACGCTCACCGCAGCGGTGGGAGCATTCGTCGTGGTTCGCGTTCATCGCCGGCAGGCGATGCTGGCACATGCACATTCGCAGCTCTTGGAGGAGCGAAACGAACAGCTCGAGGAGTTCGCCGGCCGCGTCGCTCATGATATCCTGAGTCCGCTCTCCTCGATATCCATGATGCTCAGCACGCTGGAGAACGCGAAGCGCAGCCTGTCCGATCGTCCCGCTCTTGGCGGAATGATCGCGCGCGGTGCTCGGAGCTTGAGCAGGATTCAAACGGTCGTCGATGGCTTGCTCGAGTTTGCTCGCGCGGGCGCCCATCCGATCGGCGGTGCTCGAAGCGATGTAAAGCGCGCAATCGAGGACGTGGTGCAGACCTTGGCGTCTTCCGCCGAACAAAATCTCATCACCCTCGACGCGGCACCAGTTCCGGCGTGCGCCGTGGCGTGCAACCCCGGAGTCTTGACGAGCCTGATCTCGAACCTCGCAGAGAACGCCATCAAGTACATGGGGGACAGCCCGGCGCGTCGCGTGACGGTCCGGGTCCTGGATCGCGGTCCAACCGTCCGTGTGGAGGTCGAAGACACCGGGCCAGGAATTCCATCCGAGCTCGCCCCCAAGATCTTTAGCCCGTACGTCCGCGGCACGCCGGGCAAACAGCCAGGCATTGGCCTTGGGTTGGCGACCGTGAAGAGGATGGCCGAGGCTCATGGAGGCGAGGTGGGCGTTGAAAGCGCACTCGATCACGGCTCGACGTTCTGGTTCGAACTGCCGAGTGTAACCGCCCTGACCTCCGAGAATGCCGACACGGTTGGGCACGCTGTCGGTGGGCCAGTGCGGTCTGGCATCAGCGTCTAAGGATCTGCTACCAACAATTCAAACGTGCGACATGAACGCGATCGATTTCGGTGCTGCCTGTCTCCTCTTCCCGGGCCTTTGGGCCATCGGCGTGGCGCATATCTGCAAACGGCTCGACTATCGACGGCGACCTCCCTCACCACCAGATGGCCCGACCCAAGCTGACTACGCGATATGAACCGGGGCCCGCTGCCTCATCGAAGATGGGATCCGAGATCCCAGAGCACCGCTCCGATGGCCCCCAGAATCACGATCGTGTGAATTCGACCGAGCGCTGATCCCGAGATGCGGCGGCTCGCAAGAGCGCCCAGCTGTGCCGAAATCGTAGCGCCAACGAGCATGACGACCGCAAGACGTAGATCCACATTGCCAGCCAACGAGTGGCTGACGGTTCCCACGACGGCGGTCGCGAACAGCACGACGATCCCTGTGCCTACCGCCTGCTTGATCGGGAAGCCGAAGCCATAGATGAGGATGGGATTCAGCGCCACGCCGCCACCGATCCCGAGCAGCCCGCTCAGAAAGCCAAGTCCAAGCCCAATGTAGGCGACGAGAAGAGCCGAGATACGAGGAAGATGAACGGCTGGCAGCGCGACGGCGGGTCCCATGCGAACACGCGTGAGAGGACCCGGTCGCAGCTGCTGCAGAACATCCACCTCGCCCCTACCCTGCCGCCAGTAATTGAAGGCGACGATTCCGAGCATGATCGCATAACAAGACTCGACGATGAGGTTTACCCAGGGGATCGAATGACTCGCCAACTTCGCGGATCCGGCGCCGCTCAGAACAGTCAGGGCGCGCGCGCCGAGCCCGACACCCATGACGCTGCCCGGCAGCATGAGGACGTCGATCCGGACCTCCCCCTGCCGCACCCTGCGATGTCGTAGGTACGCGACCAGCGACGTTCCTATCATCTGGCAGAGTCCAGTTCCAATTGCGATGGGCAGCGGTACCCGGAACAGAACAACGAGGAGCGGTGTGAGCAAGAAACCACCGCCGATCCCGAACATGCCAGCGACGTAGCCGACGCCAATCCCCAGGGCGGCGGCGCCGATCAGCGAAACCTGATGGCCATCGACGACCATGACGAGATCCTCCGGGTCAAGCACCCGCTCAGATGTGGTAGTCGATGTGCGGGAGGCCTTCGTCCTCGTTCGCGCGGCGTCGCTTGCGGTCCCAAGCTCCGAAAACGGCATACATCACGAGTCCGATCGCACAGGGGACGGCGACACATTCCAGCGCATAGCCCCACCCGCTCATGCACGGAAGGATACCACCCGCGGCACGAGTCCCTGCGGCTTGTCTCAGCGGCCGGACGCTCGAATCGAGCGATGCGCACCGAACGCAGCGCCCTCCGACGAAAGTCGCAACGCCACAAGCCAGTTGCGGCGCCTCCCTCAAATCGTCACGCGGCTGTCACGGCGGGGATCGAACCTGTTGCGGCAAAAAAGCGAGGAGATCCCACCACGTTTCACAACCGCACACTTCTTTCGTTTTCGTTTGCGTCGCTATGCCTCTTGGCTCTGAGCTGCACGCGCTCGAACGATCAGACCTCACCGGCGGGCGCGGGATCGGCGACCGATCCGGGTGCCAAGTCGAACATCGCCATCAAGGGCTCGGACACGATGGTCATCTTGGGGCAACGTTGGGCCGAGGCTTACATGAAGGTCCGGAGTGAAGCGGTCGTGCAGGTCACCGGAGGAGGATCCGGAACGGGGATCGCGGCTCTCATCAACGGGTCAACCGATATTTGTGAAGCCAGCCGCCCCATGAAGGACAAGGAAAAGCCGGACGTTCAGGCCAAGCGCAACGCGCCGGCCGTCGAAACGAAGGTGGCCCTCGACGCGCTTGCGGTCTACGTGAACGCCAAAAACCCGATCCAAGAAATCTCGATCCCGGCGCTCGCGAAAATCTACCTCGGCGAGACCAAGAACTGGAAGGACGTGGGTGGACCGAACCACGCGATCATCTTGTATGGCCGAGAGAACAATTCCGGAACGTACGGTTATTTCAAAGAGCACGTGCTGCAGGAAAAGGACTTCGCGCCTGCCACGCAGACGCTGGCCGGCACGTCAGCCGTCGTGAACGCCGTGAGGGGCGATGAGTTTGGCATCGGGTACGGCGGAATTGCGTACCTGGAAGGCATCCGTGCGCTCAAGGTCAAGAAGGACGACGCCGCACCCGCCATCGCCCCGTCGCTCGAAACCGCTCAGAGCGGCAGCTATCCGATCAGCCGCTTTCTGTACTTCTACACCGCTGGTCCGTCGACCCCCGCTGTGGCGAAGTTCATCGATTGGGTCAAGGGAGACGCCGGGCAAAAGATCATCGGAGACGTCGGTTACTACCCACTGCCGAAGGGATAGTGGCGCGGACGCCGCGATCGCCCCTGCCCGGCGAGGGTCGATGATCGCCGAACCCGCAATCGAGCGCTCAGCGCCGGCGTCCGCGAATCCATCGTCGGCGCGCGGCGCGTGGGGTGTGTTGACCGCGCTCGGCATTGGATACATCGGCGTCTACCTCTGTTCCTCAGCGTGAGCTATGTCGCCGGGGGCGTCGCCGCGACGTTGCTCGCGCGACAGGTCCTTGCGTACGGCGGCGGGTGGCGTGCCGTCATGGGGGTCCCGTCCATCGTCCTTCTCGCGATTACCGCGCTTTGCGCGGCGTTCGTGCGCGCAGGTCCCGCGCTTTCCATTCCCCCTGGCGTCAATTCACCTCGCGCCGGAGTTGAGCCGCCGATGCGCGCCGCGCTGGTCGCCCTCCTCCGCAAACCGCAATTCCTGGTGTGCTGTGGACTCAGGCTCACAGTCACGCTCATGCGCGAGTCGTTCAACACCTGGAACGTCGACTTCCTCACATCGATCCAAAGCGGCGAGAAGTCTGTGGCGACGGCCGCCCTGCACTCCATCGGATTCGATATGGCCGGCGGTGTCGCAATTCTCATTACCGGTCTGGCTTACGACAGGGTCGCCGCCGCGAGCCGACGTTGGCTCATTGCCGGGACGTTGGGCCTGCTCGCCATCGTGCTCGCCATCTTACCTCGGACGGCAGCCAACCCGGGCCTGGGCGCGGTTCTCATCGGCGTGGCGGGCCTCTTGGTCTATGGACCGTTCAGTTTGCTCAGTGGGGTTCTCGCCATCGAGAGCGGCGGGGCCCGACTCGCTGCAACCGCGGCAGGGTGCATCGACGGAGTGGGCTACCTCGCTGCGATACTGGCGGGTGCTGCGCTGGGCCACCTGCTCGACATCGGTGGCTATCCACTCGGGTTCGAGGTCCTCGCCATCATCACGGCGGTGTCGGCCCTCTTGGCGCTCGCGTTGCGGCCTGGATCTCGAGAACATTCGCCCAGCGTCGGCGCGTGAAAGCGTTGAACGATGGGTCAGGCTCCGCTCTCCACGCGAACCGCGACATCGATGCCCTTGCGCACGCTCTGGGTCACGATGCAGAAGTCTTCAAAGGAACGAAGGCAGTTTGCGAGCGCGGGGTGCTCAGGCGACAGCTTCGTGTGCAGCGTCACGTCGACCTTTCCGATGCGAAGGCGACGCGCCTCGTTGCGAACGATTTCGACCTCGACGTCTGCGGTGACACCGCCGGCGGCCACGCCCTCCTTCTTCATGCAGAAGACGAGACTCGCCGAAAGACAGTTGCCGATGGCGGCCGCCAGAATGCGCGCGGCATTGGGGGCGGTGTCGTGCCCGAGCGGCGGCGGCTCGTCCAATCGGAGGTGCTCGAACTGCTCCTTGTCGAACTTCACCAGGAACTGGAACCCGTCCACTTGCTCGAGGTGCACGGAAAATCGGGACGCGACTGCGGGCGTGATCTCCTGCATAAAGGACTCTCCTTGGTTCGAGGCACGATCCGAGGCGTGCCGCTCGTTCTAGTGGGCGGGAGTGATATGGCGTGTCCGAATCCCGACCATTCGGTACAGGGGACAGAAGCCCACCAGACCAGTGAGCAGTGGCACCAAGCCGACGAGACCGAACCAGGTCTTGGGCCCAACGAAAATGAGTGCCAGGAGCCCAACGCCGAGGACGACTCGAACGGCGCGATCGATGAAACCTTCATTGAGATTCATGACCATTCTCCTTCTGTCATCGACACGCCTCATGAGGCGGGTAGGTAGGTAGGGTTGATGCCGCACGGAGATGCTCGAACACGCGGCGTAGATCCTGAGGAAGCGCCGCCTTGAGCCGGATAGCCTCTCGGCGAGCATCAGGTATGCCAGCGCGACTTGCGCGATGTGTCTGCCAATTCGCGACGAGAGTGGCCGCACATCTTGCACCCGTCACGCAGAATGCGCGTGAGAAGTTTCGAGCGCGACAATCAATGTCTCCTCGTGTAGCTCGACGCGCAACGAAGACCGGTCGCGCTGCAGGCGAACGCGTCAACCGCGTTGCATTGCGCATGGCAGGCCGTTTGCACTCCGAGCGAGCATGAACCAAACGAACATTTCGAATATCGTCGTCGTCGGCTCGGGGTTCGGCGGGCTCGAGGCAGCCTTTTACCTGCGCAAACGCCTTGGACGGCGAGTCCAGGTCACGATCGTGAGCGAGCACGACACCTTCCTCTTCAAGCCGAACACCATCTACATCCCGTTCGGCAAGCCGCCTGAAGCGTTCGTATTCCCGCTGAGACCGGTCTTCGACAAGCGGCACATCCCCTTCGTGAAGGCGCATGCGGAGGCCGTCGACACGCGGACGAAGAAGCTCATCGCGGGGGGCAAGGAGATCCCCTACGACTACCTTTTCCTGGCCACGGGAGCGGCCATGCGGCCCGAGGAAATCCCCGGCCTCAAGGAGAACGCGAACACCATTTGGACGCCCGAGGAAATGCTCCGGCTTCGCGACTCCTTCGACCTCGTAGTGGAACGCGCGAACAACGGCAAGCAGTCGCGCGTCCGTTTCCTCGTCCCGCCGAAAAACAAATGCTCTGGTCCTCTCTACGAGATGGTGATGATGCTCGACAGCTGGCTCCAGAAGAAGAAGGTGCGTCATCATGTCGACATCGGCTACTCCACCTACGAGAAAGGCTACATCCAGGCCTTCGGCCCTCGACTGAACGACGTCGTCACGAGCGAATTCAATCGGCGCGGCATCGCCGGTCGCAAGGAGGCGATTGTCGAACGCGTTGAACCGGGTAAGGCGTTCTTCCAAGACGGGAGCGTCGACGAATTCGACCTGCTCATCTCCTTCCCGCCCTACGTGGCGTCGACAAGATTCGACGGGCTCGCGTCCGACGATCGCGGATTTTTGATCGCCAATCCGCGAACCCGCCAGCTCAAGGACCAACCGGACATCTACGTCGTGGGTGACGCGGCGGACTTCCCGGTCAAGCAGGCGTTCCTTGCCTTGCTTCAAGCGGACGCGGCGGCCGAGCACGTCGCCGAGCGGATTCTCGGCGAAGATCCGGTCGCGTCCTTCGACCCGGTGAGCATGTGCATCATGGAGCAGTTCGACAAAGCCACGTTCGCGCAAGTCCCGTTGAGGCTGACCGGCAATCCAGATGCACCGGTCGCCGTTCGCGAGGATGCGCCCGAACTCTACAAGGTCGGGTCCGGCGCTATTTGGAGGATCGCGAAGAAGATGCTCGGAGCGGCCATTCCCCAACGCTTCACGACCGGCCACCCCTTCCACGCTGGCGCTAGCTGGACCATGATGGAAGCGGGGGTGAAAATGATGGCGGGAGCGTTCAGCGATTGATTCCCGGCGAACCCTTTTCGGGCGGCTTGGCTCCAACGAGTCGGAGGACCTGAGGGCTACCCGAGAAATAGGGTCTTCGAGCAGACCCTTTCCGCCCTTCATGGCTCCAAACGAGGCGAAATGATCCGAACGATTTTGGTGGTACTGGCTGGAGCCGCGGCGGGCCTCGCCTACCAACGTTTGATCGGATGTCGAACGGGGACCTGCCCGATCACCGCCAACCCCTACCTCTCCACACTCTACGGTGCGCTCCTCGGTTTCCTGCTATCGGGTGGTGTCCGTTAGCCGTGAACTTGCCGCCGGGTCAGCCAGAGCTCGCATGCCGAGGACGTCAGGCCTCGACCTCCCGATCACCCTTCCTTCACGGAGCACGACGATCTCGCCTTCGACGAGCGGCTCCCATGGCTCGGCGCTCAGGGGGACACTTGCAACGAGTGCTACCTGCTGTCGGTCCTTCGGATCGATGGCCAGGCCGGCCGACGGGACGGAGTCCGACGTCACCGTGCAGCTCCTACAGAGCACGTGCAGCCCGGGTGGCCGAATGTCACCCCCGTCGTGTTTGCGCCGGTGACCGTGGGCGAAGATGACGTCCCCATCGGTGTAGAGGAAGTTTGCTGGACCGATCGTGCGGAGATCCGACGCGAACACACGAACCTCGCGCAGGCGATCATCGAGGTCCGGCAACCGATTCTCCCAGAGCCCCTCCAAGCGGGCGAGGAGCGCGCAGAATGCGTGCTCCGAGTCGGTCTCGCCGATACGGCGGAAGCGACCCGTCGGGAAGCGCGCGGCCTCTTCGATGCCCGGGAGCATGCCGTTGTGTGCGAAGAGGTGAATGCGGCCACCGAGCTCGCGGGTGAACGGCTGCGTGTTTCGGAGGACGCGAGCACCCTGCGTGGCCTTGCGGACGTGCGCGATGGCGATCGATGTGCGCGGCTCGCGCTCTCGGAGGAACCGTACCCACCGGCTGTCACTCGCACTGTCGGGCTCCCTGATGACGAGCGCGTCGCCGTCTTGCCAGAGGGCGATGCCCCACCCGTCGCGATGCGGGCCGGTGTCGCCGCCGTGGCGCGCCAGCTCGTCGAGCGAGAGGCGGACCGTGGTCGGAAACCGCGCGGAGATTCCGAGCAGTTCACACATGTTCGCCCCGCCGTTCGGAAAGCTTCCGACCGCATGCGCACCTACGCGTCACGACGCCACCGGGACGACTTCGCGCCAACGCTCGAGTCGCCCGTCCTCCATCTGATAGAGAACGTCAAACACATCGAGCGTCCGCTGGTCGTGCGTCACCACGAGGACTGCGGCGCCCTGTTCGTGCGCGACGCGAGCGAAGAGCTCCATCACCGCGCGTCCCCGTGCCTTGTCCAGCGCGGCCGTTGGCTCGTCCGCGAGGATGAGCGACGGCCGATTCGCGAGTGCACGGGCAATCGCGACCCGCTGTTGCTCGCCGCCACTCAATGTGGCCGGCAGCGCTGACCCCCGGCTCATGACGCCGAGGTACTCGAGCAGCTCCGTTGCCCGCGCACGCGGGTTCGGGTCGCCTCCAATCTCGCAAGCGATCTCGACGTTCTGACGCGCAGTTAGGAACGGAATGAGGTTCGCCTTTTGAAAAACGAAGCCGAGATACTCGCGACGTAGCTTCGACGCATTCGCCGTTCGCTGCCCGGCCTTCACCACGAGCTTGTCCTGCATCCAGATGTTTCCGGCGTCGGGAGGCGTGACGAGGCCGACAGCCTTGATCAGCGTCGACTTGCCCGATCCGCTTGGACCGAGGAGCGCCACGATCTTGCCGCTCTCGAGCCGAATCGAGATCGCGTTCAATGCACACACGCGAGTTTCCGCTTCTCCGTAGCATTTGCTGACCCGCTCGGCGACGAGAGCTTCCATCACGCCTCCAGGGCTCGGCCCGCATCGACCTTGAGGGCGTAGGCAACCCCGAGCAAGCTCGCGAGTGTGCTGACGACGACCACGAGCGCGCCGACGCCCGAGATGCTGAGCGTCGTCAGGACGACGCGGCGCGGAAAGTGGGGAAAGGCTTGGGTGCCGATGGCGATGGCAATGGCGTAGGCGAGGATGCCGATGAGCCATGCTTGCTGGAGCACCATGGCTGCGATGCGTGTGGCCGGGGCACCCATCAGCTTGAGTACCGCGATGTCGTGCGTCTTCTGGAGCGTCATCATGTAAATGACCGCAGCGATCAGCACAGAAGACGTCAGAACGAGGATCAGCGAGAAAAGGCCCAGTTGGCGCCGCGGTTTCTCGACCACGCCATCGAGCAGCAGTCTTTCCTGCTCAGGGGTCGTGTAAACCGACGCGTCTGGCCAGCTAGCGATGGTACGACGTACGTCGTTCAGTCGAGCATCGCCGTAGATGTCGACTAGAACGGCCGCGATGGTGGACGAAGGAAGCGCAGGTGGACGCCACTGCGGATCGACGGCGAGGTCTTCGAGCGAGGGCTGCGCTCGACCGAGGTCCGTGCTTCGTAAACGCTCGGCGCGCCGCTCTCGCTCGGTGCGGACGGCGTCGGGTGGAAGGTTCTCGACGATCAACTGAGCATCCGACCGCGTTGCCACGAGAATGGCATCACCACTCGAAGCGAGGAACTGCTTGGTGAGACCGACGACGCGATACTCCTCGTCGCCGAGGTGAAGCGTCGCCCCAATGGGCAAGCCCAGTGAGGCGTCGGCGATCAGCTCGCCGTGCGATTGCCCGAGCGGCCGGCCCGCCATCAGGGGCAAGTCCCCGCCGCGATCGTCGGGCCAACCCTGGCCCACGATCGCGAAGCGTAGAGACCGCGCGCCCTGCTGCCGCTGCAGCACTTGGTAGGTGAACGATCGGGCGCGGCGGACGCCCGGCACCGCGGCAACCCGCGCCTCCATGGATGGGTCGAGCCGCGAGATGTCGGCAAACGGCCCGCGCGTCCCGTGCTGCACGACCCAAACGTCGGCGTGAAGCGAGCGCACCAGGACCGTCGCGTCTTCCACGAGCCCTTGGTAGATACCCGCCATCGCGAGCACGACCGTGAACAGCAGAGACATCCCAATGCTCGTGCCCACGAAACGCCCCGGATTGCGACGGACGTCCTGCAGCGCCAGGTTCACGAACCCCCCGTGACCCAACGTCGACCGGCTGGAAGGTCCGCTCCGGGATCCATCGCGTCGAGCACCACATCGCCAGGTGCGAGCCCCGAGGTAATTTCGGCGAGCTCGGTCCCGAAGGTCCCGACCGTCACCGCGACGCGCGCAGTTCGACCACCCCGGTCCACCCAGCAATAGGAGCCGTCGAGGTCGCGGAGAACGAAGGACATCGGCACGCGCACGACATTCTGCCGCCGCTCGACCTCGATCCAGGCGTCAGCACGCTGCCCGATCGCAATGCGCTGCGGTGGGTTGGCGAGAAGGACCTCGACGAGCAGCTCGTGGGTTTGACGGTCCGATTCACGCCCGATCCGGTCGATCTTGCCAGAGACGGTCACGTCGCCGTCGGCGCCCAGGCGGACGCGTGCAGGCTGCCCTTCGCGAAGATCGGGCAGTACGGTCTCCTCGAGCCAGAGACGGCTCCACAGCGCATCGGTCGCAACGACGCGAAGGACCGTGGTGCCGATCGTGACCGTGGCACCGGGGTCTCGCAAGCGACGAATCACGACTCCGTCGAAGGGTGAGACGAGGGCGGCGCGCGCCGCCGTCACCGCGCGCGCGTCGGCGGTACCACTCGCGACGGCGATCCCGCGACGTGCTTCGTCACGGGATGCACTCACGCGATCAAGCTCTGCTTGTGCAAGCGCGAGTTGCTGCACGGCGAGGTCGAGGTCACGAGCCGACACCGTGCCCGTCGACGCGAGCGACTTCATGCGCCTCTCTTCAATCTCGGCAAACGCCAGCGTGGCTGAAGCGCGCCGCGTTTCCGCATCGAGGCGAGTGATCGCCGCGCGCGCGAGCGAGATCCCTGACGACGCCGTTCGCACGTCGGCGATGAACTGCTCGGGTGCAAGATGTCCGACGACCTGCCCAAGCTTCACGCGATCCCCCTCGTCGACGAGGATGTCGCTGATGCGACCCACGAGGTCGAAGCCGAGCTCCACCTCGCGGCGACTTTCGACCGTTCCGCGCCCGAATACCTCCCGCACCACGTCCCCGCGCTCGACCACGTAGCTCCGCGCGGGCACCGGGACGAAGAAGCGTTGGCGGATGAGGAGCGCCATGAGCAGCAACACCGGGAGAGCCTTCACCAGTCGGATCGACCATCGCCGGCGGCGGGTTCGATGGGCCGGAGTTACCGAGGGAGCCGGCACGACGGAAGGTTCGGTGGTGTCGAGCGCCATTCCTTTCGAAGGAGAGCAAGCCGCGCGCCAATAACGCGAGGAGACGATGGCGAGACAGAGGCGGCTGGCTCTCGAACCTCTTCGATGATCGCGTACGATCGCGCGCAGACTTTGCGCCTCGGCGCACGGTGTGCAGGTCCCGCCAATGGTTACTCCGCGATCCGACTCCCCCTAACTTGGGACGGATCACAACCCAGGAACCCGACTGGCGTCTCCCGTCGTGCGCACCGCGGCTCCAAGTCGTTTCGTCACGACGGGCTGTAGAGTCGCCCCGACCAACAGCCCGATACCGACGAAAAGACCGCCGAGACGTCCTTGTCCGACCATGACTGCTGCCGGTCCGGGGCATGTACCGGCGAAGCTCCAACCGAGGCCAAAGAGGACGCTGCCGACGACGTGCGGCGCACGCGGTTTCACGAGATCCCAGCCGATCTTGTCGCCGGACACAACCGCTCGTGCGGACTTCGCGCGGAGCAGGCGCACGCCGATTCCAGCTACCACCACCGCCGATCCCATGAGCAACAAGACATGGGGCTCGCGCAGCAGCAGCATGTCGCGGATCACGTCCGGATCGGCAAGGTGCGCCCACGCGGCGACAACACCGAAGACAACGCCGACAGCCAAGCCAGCAAGGTTGCTCTTCATGAGATCCCCAGGAGCGAGAGAAAGTGAGCTCCCAACACCGCCGTCGCAAAGAAGGTCGCCGTGGCAACCAGACTTGCCGGAGAACCGAGCGACATGCCGCACATTCCGTGACCGGATGTGCAGCCCCCGGCCGTACGCGCGCCGAACCCATGATGGTTCCAGCGCTCACAAGGGCAGCTAGCTCCCCTGGCAACCCTACAAATGCGTGATCGAGTCGCCCGAAGGAGAGGGACGTTGCGAAACGTCCGTGCAGACGGCGAACAGAAATCCGCCGATAACGAAGCCCAAGAGCAGGTAACTACGGAATCCCCACCGGGACAGCCTTAGCCCTTGCTCGGCAAGATCGATGTACCCGCCGAGCGCGCCGAATGGCTTGTTCACGAGGGCGCGCAGGCTGACGATCAGGAGCCCGAAGAAAGGCCCAGCCACGTACCAGGGAGCACGGTGCGCGAGCAGATCCATAGTCAATCCTTCACCGCCAAAATCGACGCGCTCTTCACGCCGAACTTTCGCGCCGCCCCCTTGGCGTTGTCGGAGATAAATTGGTACTCGGGGTTGTCCTGGAACTTCACGAGGCGAAGCCCCGCGCCTTCGATTTCCACACGGTACGCGTCCTGCTGGTGTGCGCCGCCAATGCACGCCGCCCACAGGGTCGCGTTGCATACGATGCCTTCTGAAAGTTGCTTCTCGGTGACGATGTCCGAGATCGCGAGGCGACCGCCCCGCTTGAGGAGGCGAGCGGCTTCGCGAAACACCTTGGTCTTGTCCGACGCCAGGTTGATGGCGCCGTTCGAGATTACGCAGTCGAACCTTCCAGCCTCGCACCCGGTCTCCTCGATGTAGCCCTTCTTGTAGGTGATGTTCGTGAATCCGCCGGCCTTGCGCAGCCGCTCGGCTTTGGCGAGCTGCTCGTCGGTCATGTCGACGCCAACGACGCGACCGTTAGGTCCGACCTTCAGGGCGGCCACGAAGGAGTCCATGCCCGAACCGCTTCCGAGATCGACCACCGCTTCGCCGGCCTTGAGATCGGCCAGATGGAAGAAGTAGCCCACTCCGGCGAACGAATCGATCGCCTCACTCGGAATCTTGTCGAGGTCCGTTGGCGAGTAGCCGAGACGCTCGGCCATCACTCGGCCCATCTCGAAATGGAATTCGCCGTGCGGGTTCTCGGCCACTTGGCGGTACATATCCTTGACCTTCGCTTCGAGCTCCTGGGTGTTCACGGCAGCCGGCATGATGTCCTCCGTCCTCAGGGTTTGGGTCAGCACGAAACCATTACGCGCAAAAAGGTCGCGGGTATGGAGGTGGTCTCCTTGCTGGGGCTCTTGTTTTGACTGTCGAACAGAGCTTCTAACTCCCGCTGGAGATCCGCGGCCCGACCGTTCTTCTCGGCGGCCTCGAACGCGTTCATGGTCGGCCCATAGTAGTTTCTGAATTCGCCGAGGAGCGCCGATGGAGCGCCGGGGAAATTGAAAGCATAAGTATCCCGTACGAACGAGATCTTCTCTTTCGGAACTCCGGCCCCGGTGAATCGCTCAATCACGTTGCTCTCGAGCCCCCACGTCATCGGGCTGATGAAACCTTCCGGCGGCGGGGGCGAATACGAAGAACTGATCTTCAGAATCTGCGCTACCAACGTCGGGTCATTGGGAATCCAGTTTCCCATGACGATACGGCCTCCGCGACGGGTGACACGCACCATCTCCTTGGCCACGTCGAACGGCTTGGGCGCGAACATGGCTCCGAAGATGCTGATGACAAGGTCGAAGGTCTGAGCCTTCAGCTCGTGCAGATTGGACGCGTCGCCCTCTTGAAACCGGCAGTTCGTAAGACCCTCGCTCTGTGCACGCTTGTTCCCGGCCTCGACGAGGTTCTTCGCGATGTCGACGCCCAGCACGTCGGCGCCGAGTCGCGCCTCGGGCAACGCCGTCGTTCCATCGCCGCATCCCAGATCCAGGACCTTGATCCCTCGGGTGATCCCGAGGCCCTTGACCAGGGATTCTCCGCTTTCTCGCATACTCGCTGCGATGCGAGTGAAATCGCCTTTTTCCCAGAGTGCCTTGTTCGGATTCATGGGTGTTCTCCGTCCTTGAAGGGGGCCCGAGCACTTGCGCGCGACCGTCTCTTAATCTAATATTCTAATCATTCATGGAATACAAGATGATTTCCGAGCGCGATCGGGCTAAAAAGACGTTGGCCAGGAGAATCCCATGATTTTTCGACCGTTCTACGATTTCGGCAGTGGCTGTGCGGCCTACCTTTTCGGGTGCGGATCCCTCGGCAAGTGCGCGGTGGTGGACCCGCAGGAGGGGGAAGTCCGCACCTACGCGGCATTCGCCGAATCCAAGAAGATGCGGATCACCCATGCCATCGACACCCACGTGCACGCAGACCATCCGTCGGGCGGGCGAGCGTTGGCGGAGCTCGTGGGAGCGCAGTACTGCTTGCATCGTTCGGCGGACGTGTCCTTTGCGTTCGAACCGCTCGACGAAGGTACGATGGTCGAGCTCGGCAACGTTCGCATCCGAGTGATTCACACGCCCGGACACAGCCCCGAGAGCATCTGTCTCCTCGTCACCGATCTGCGGCGCGGTACGGAACCGTGGTTCGTGTTGACCGGCGACACGCTGTTCTCCGGGGCCGTCGGTCGTCCCGATCTACCAGGTCATGCACGGGAGAGCGCCTCGCAACTGTACGACAGCCTGCACGATAGGGTACTGACCCTCCCCGATGCGCTCGAAGCGTATCCAGCACATTTCGCCGGGTCAGCTTGTGGCGTCGGCCTCAGCGGAAAACCCTCGACGACGCTCGCCTTCGAGAAGCGGTTCAACCCGATGTTGACCCTCGACAGAGACGCGTTCGTCGAAGCGCTGTGCGTCGTGCCGCCCAAGCCCGCCAACATGGATGCCATTCTCGCGCGCAACCAGGGAAGGGCATGAGCCCCCCCGATGGATGAAACGGGGAAACCTCTCGCGCTCGGGGTGCGAGCGAACCTCGTCCAGTTCTCGCTGCTCATCTTGGTCAACGCGTTCGTCGGCGCGATGGTTGGAATGGAGCGAAGTGTGCTCCCGGCGATGGGCGAGCAGGAATTTCGACTCGTTGCCCGCACGGCGATTCTTTCCTTCATCGTGGTGTTCGGCGTCGTCAAGGCGCTGACGAACTACGTTGCGGGACGGCTTTCCGATTCGTGCGGACGAAAGCGCATCTTGGTTCTTGGCTGGGTGATAGCCGCGCCGGTGCCATTCCTCTTGATGTGGGCACCGTCATGGTCGTGGGTCCTCTTCGCCAACGTGCTGCTTGGAGCGAGCCAGGGCCTCACCTGGTCCACCACCGTCATCATGAAGATCGACCTCGCGGGCCCGAGCAACCGAGGGCTCGCGATGGGTTTGAACGAATTCGCCGGGTATTTCGCCGTCGCTGCTTCGGCGCTCGCCACCGGATACATCGCATCTCAGTTCGGCATTCGCCCTCAACCCTTCTACCTCGGCGTCGGCTTCGTGGCCGTTGGAACCCTGTTGTCCGTGGTCTTCGTTCGAGAAACCAAGCTGCACGTCGAGCACGAGGCAGCCAGTGCCGCGCCTGAAACGACTGGGCCGACACAGGCGGAGGTCTTCCTCCGTACGTCGGTTCGCGATCCGACGCTCTCGTCCATCACCCAAGCCGGCCTCGTCAACAACCTCAACGACGGCATGGCGTGGGGGCTGTTCCCCCTCTTCTACGCGGCCTCCGGACGGAGCATCGCCGAGATCGCATGGCTCTCCGCGATTTATCCGGGTGTATGGGGCGTCACCCAGCTTCTCACTGGTGCGCTTTCCGACCAGGTCGGCCGTAAATGGCTCATCGTCGCAGGGATGTGGGCGCAAGCTGTTGGCATCGTGGTCACCGTGCTCTCTCGAGGTTTTGCTGGCTTCGCAGCGGGCGGAGTTCTCCTCGGGCTCGGGACGGCGATGGTCTACCCCACGCTTCTCGCCGCAATTGGGGACGTCGCCCATCCAAGCTGGCGCGCGTCCGCGGTGGGCGTTTACCGGCTATGGCGCGACCTCGGCTATGCGGTCGGAGCGCTCCTCGCCGGCGTGGTCGCCGACCGGCTCGGTACGCCAGCCGCGATCTGGCTCATTGCGGCCATCACGTTTGCCTCGGGGCTTTTCGCGGCGATCCGCATGCGCGAGACCCACCAGTCCGGCCCGCTCGGCTTCCGCGAACCCGCCGCCGCGACGCCGCGCAGATCTGTACCGAGCCCTTGACTCTGTAGTTGGGTCCAGGGTCCATACTTCGGTCCAAAGGGGCTCTGATGGATGCACTCACCACAGGCGAGCTGGCCAAGCGTGCTGGCGTTGGTGTCGAGACGATCCGCTTCTACGAGCGCGAGGGACTGATCCAAAAACCGCCGCGGAGACGGTCAGGCTACCGGCAGTATCCCGAGGAGACCATCCGCCGCGTGCAGTTCATTCGTCGAGCGAAGGACCTCGGTTTCACTCTCCAGGAAGTCGCCGAACTGCTGTCGCTGCGTGTTGCGCAACGGGCGAGCACCTGCGCCCGGGTGCGCGAGCGAGCAGCGGCCAAGATCGCGGACGTTGAAGGAAAAATCTCGGATCTCGAGAGGATTCGCGGGGCGTTGGGGCAGCTCGTTCGCGCTTGCACGGGCCGAGGGCGCGCGGGCGCATGCTCGATTCTCGAAGCGCTGGACCAAACCGGACCACGAGCATGAGCTTCGTCGAACTGATCTACGAGTCTCAGTGCCCGAACGTCGACCCAGCCCGAGCCCAACTACGACGCGCATTTGCGAGGCTCGGAATCGCCCCGAGCTGGACCGAGTGGACCCAGGGCGCGCCCGGCACTCCCGACTACGCGGAGAACTTCGGTTCGCCCACGATCCTCGTCGACGGTCACGACGTCGCCCCCGCAACCGGCCAAGGCGGGGCATGCTGCCGGCTGTACGTCGACCAGAATGGTCAACCGAGTGGCGTGCCGTCCGTCTGTGCCATCGTGTCGGCGCTCAGGGCCACGATGACGTCGAGATCCTAACGACTCTCTCTCAACTCGTTGCACATCGACGTCCGGTCGCGTATTCTATTGTTCGATAGAACGATGGATAAACGCTCTTTCAAGGACGCTCTCTACGAGCAGTTCGCCCGGATCGGCAGCGCCGTTTCGAGCCCGAAACGCCTCGAGATCCTCGATCTCCTTTGCCAGGGAGAAAAGTCGGTCGAAGCGTTGGCCGAGCAGGCGGCTCTCACGATCGGCAACGCGAGCGCACATTTGAAGGCGCTCCGAACGGCCCGATTGGTCGAGACCCGACGGGAGGGGCAGTTCATCTTCTACCGCGTCGCCGACCAGGCCGTGTGCGAGTTCTGGCTGGCACTTCGCGCGCTCGGCGAGAAGCGCCTGGCGGAGGTGAGAGACGTGGCGCGCGAGTACTTCACGGATCGCGATCAACTGAGCCCGCTCGACAAGCGCCAACTGCTCGCACGGGCTCGCAAGGGCGACATCATCGTGCTCGACGTCCGACCGGAAGACGAATACCGAGCGGGCCACTTGCCGTTCGCGCGATCCGTGCCCGCGGGCGAGCTCGAGCGCAAGCTTTCCACCTTGCCCAAGAGCCGCGACATCGTGGCCTACTGCCGCGGGCCGTACTGCGTGTGGGCCTATGAGGCGGTCTCGCTCCTGCGCCGAAAGGGTTACCGGGCGACGAGATTCGAAGACGGAGTTGCAGAGTGGCGTGCCGCTGGGCTCCCTATCGAGCAAGAGGGTGCGGAACCGGTCGAAAAGACGAGCGTGGGTTCGGGTCGAGCCAAATAGGATTCAGCTCCAGCGCCCCGTTTTGCGGGCGAGTCGTAGTTGACTGACTGGGTCAGTTATGGCAGGATGCCTTTCGATGCCCCGTCAGATTCCGGAAGATAGGTTCGACCAGCTGGTCGACTGCGCGACGAAGGTCTTCGTCGAGCAAGGGTACCGGCGCACACAGATGGCCGACGTCGCAGAGGCGATGGGCGTTGCGAAAGGCACGCTCTACCTCTACGTCGAAAGCAAGGAAGCGCTGTTCGATCTGGTGTGCCGGCAGGCCGACGTTCCGGCGCCTCGAGCCCTTCCGGCCAAGCTTCCGGTCCCAACTCCGAGCTCGAAGGCGACGCTCGAGTACATCGCGTCACGTCTGGCAGAGAACGGCGTGCCGCCGAGCCTCACCGCCGCCCTGGAGCGACGCAGAGAGAGTGACCCACGCGTCGAGCTCGAGGCGATCCTTCGCGAGCTCTACGACGTCTTGTCGCGGAACCGTCGCGGTCTCAAGCTACTCGACCGTTCTGCGCCCGATCTGCCGGAGCTTGGTGCCCTCTGGTTCGACGGTGCACGAAGTGGGCTTTTTGGTCTGATGGCCCAGTATCTGGAGCGGCGCACCCGGGCAGGCTTACTTCGGCCCGTCCCTGATGTGACCGCGGCGGCGCGCCTCATCATCGAAACGATCGTGTTCTGGGCGGTCCATCGCCACTGGGACCCGCATGGCGAACAAGTTAGCGACGCCGTCGCCAAGGACACCGTGATCCACTTCATCGTTTCAGCTCTCGTGAAAGGAAGAAGACCATGAACCTAGGATCGATTTTTCACCGGCATCGTTCGTGTCCGGTTCGCACCGCTCCGCAGGACCATGTGCCGATGCGGTTTCGTCATTTTTGGCCTCTCGTCGGCTTCGTCGTGCCCACGCTCGTCATCGGATTCGGGTACGTGATCCCGAAGAGCTGCATCGCAGGCATCAACGAGTTGACGCTCGGCTTTCTCTCGTCGGTGATCGGCGCGTGCGTGACGTATTGGGCCGGCATCCGCTCGGTCCTCAAGGATCGCCAGACGAAGGCTCACGAGTTGGGTTGACCTGGGTAAAGGCGGCTGGGAGACAGGAGGAAACCGTGGAAGCCATCGAGATCGCGAACAAGTACGATAGATTCGCGCGTTTCTACGACTGGGCCGAGTTGGCGCCCGAGCTCCTGGGGCTGCGTCGTCTTCGGCGCAAGCTCGTCGAGAACGCCGCTGGAAATGTTTTGGAGGTCGCAGTCGGGACGGGAAAGAACCTCGCGTACTATCCGAAGGGAGTTCGCCTGACGGGTGTCGATCTCAGTCGAGGGATGCTGTCCAAGGCCAGGACGCGCGCCGACCGGTTCGGTCTCGCCGGCCAATTCGAAATCATGGACGCGGAACACTTGCCTCTCGCGGACGAAAGCTTCGATACGATCGTCGACACGATGAGCCTCTGCACGTTCCCTGATCCCGTCACTACGCTGAAGGAGCTCGGTCGCGTATGTCGTCCGTCCGGGCGCGTGCTGCTGCTCGAGCACGGGCGCAGCGATCGCGCATGGCTCGGCGGCTTTCAAGACCGACGTGCCGCCAAACACGCAGAACCCCTGGGCTGTCAGTGGAATCGAGAGCCTCTACAATTGGTCGAGCAAAGCGGCCTTCGGGTCGTTCACGCCGAACGACACTTCTTCGGCGTGTTTCACCTGATCCAAGCAACCAAGTGATGCGAGGGGGAAAAGCGTCAGAGAATGCTTCATGGGGTCGGGACCTCCAGGCTGCGAATAGTGGGCCGATCCACACCACCGACGGCGTCGCGCGCCTCGGCACAAAGCCCGCCTCACGCGCTCCGTTCTTGACGGTCAGGCCCTCTCGCTCGGGGCACGACGACGATGACGACGGACTGGACACACGACGCGCGTTGAAGCGCACGAGAGCAATCACAGTCAATGGTGATGGCCAAGATGGGATCGTGCCTCATGGGGATGCTTGCTTCGCGCGTCGACGATCGCGGGCACGAAATGGCTTCATGGTTTCTCGCCCTCGGTCGAGCCGCGCTGCCCCCGCGATGCTCGACGGATTGGATTCACGCACGCCCGTTCCGTTGATCCCGATGATGGCGAACCACCAGAAACAAGAACATGCGTGACCATCTCGCGGCGGTTCAGGAGATCGTCGTCGCGGTCGCGACCAACGACTTCCCAGGCGTCGAGCGCGCTGCCGGTAGGATGGGATATTCGGCGCAGATGGGCGCGATTGTGCACCCACATGGGCCGGAGCGCCCGGGTTCACGGAGAGCGCACTCAACTTCCACCATACGGCCAACACGATCATCGAAGTCGCCAAACATCGTGACGTGCAGGGCGTGTTGACCGCTCTCGACCACACCCGACCCGAGCGCGTCCGTTTCTCCAGCGGCCGTGCGTGCACGGTTCATGGTGCGTTTGCTTGACTCGGCGCGTCCTTCGGGATCGAACGCGCACGGTCACGTTCTCCCTGAAGCGGTAGCCGCATGCGGTGACGATCGACGCGTTAGCTTCGAAATTGTCATAAGGCTAGACATCAACCCTCGCACGGACCCGAGGTGCTGAGACGTTGCGGTCGGGGCGGTCGATTGCCCTGACCCCGCCGTAAGGTTAGGCGAGAAAAGCGATGGCATCGCGCGTCAGCTTTCTTCGCGAGGCGGCGTCCTCGGTGGATTTTTTGCGCAGATCTATCCTCGTCGATCGTGCGGCAGGTGAGCGCTTTCGAATTTCGATCGCGCGTCGGGTTTGCCGTTGACAATTCTCCACCGCCAAATGCAGAGTGCACCTGGCTCGTAGGCAAGATGAGCGCCGGACGCTCGTCGCTTTCTCCGGACGCAGCGCGACTGCAATCGGCGGCGGAATTTGCGCTGCATGGGCGCGAATTGCGTAAGGCGAACGCCTGTCCACGGCGGCGTCGCGGGTTCGCGGACTACGCACGCGCTCACCTTCGCGGAAGGCACATCTCTCTCGCAGAACAAGGAGACGAACGCATGTACTTCAACGCCAATGGAGAAAGAGTTTCGCGTGCGCGGTGGAAGGAAATGTACCAAGCCTTTAAAAACCGGCAGGAGCTCATCAAGGCCGGCTTCACGCGCCGCGACCTGATGCGGATGGGCTTGCTCACGAGCGGAGGCGTCCTCGTGACGCAAACGGGGTTGAGCTCGCGCGCCTACGCCTCGTGGGGCAGCGGAACCTGCAGCCACTCGAACACGGGCTGCGGCAATTGCGCCAGCCCCGTCACGACGCCGTGGACGATGAACCTGCCCATTGCGCCGGTGAGGCAGCCCATTCCTCTTTCGGCGTTGACCGGGCCGGCGCCCACGATCGCGCCCAACAATTCGATCAACCCGTCGACGGGGATCGCCTACGAGGGAAGGACGCGGCCGCACCAGTCGCCGATCGGCACGCACAGCGCGCTGCCGTTTCCCGCGGCCACAATCTACCAAGTCACCCAAAAGGTCGCGAACGTCATTGTCTCGCCGGACCTGCCGCTCCAGCGATTGTGGACTTTCGACGGGTATTCTCCCGGGCCGACCATCGTTTCGCGCTACGGCGCTCCCATCCTCATTCGTAATTACAACCTGCTCCCCTCGGACAACGGCGGTTTCGGCATCAATTCCGTCACGACGCACCTGCACAACGCCCACACGCCTTCGGAGAGCGACGGATTCCCGTGCGACTTTTTTGCCTCCGGGCAATATTATGATCAGTACTACCCGAACCAGCTCGCCGGATTTCTCTCCACCCACCAAAACACGAACGGCGACATCAACGAGGCGCTGAGCACTCTGTGGTACCACGACCACCACGAAGGCTTCACGGCGCAGAACGTGTACAAGGGCCTCCTCGGGCAATACCTCCTGTTCAACCAGTTCGACACGGGCGACGAGACGACAGGCTTCCGGCTCCCGTCGTTCCCCGATTACGACATCCCCATGATCTTCGCCGACCGGTGCTTCGACGCGCAGACCGGCGCGCTAGTCTTCGACACCTTCAACATCGACGGCATCCTCGGCGACAAGTTCATGGTCAACGGCGCCATCCAGCCGGTGCTCCACGTGCACCCGCGGCGCTATCGCTTCCGCTGGACGAACTCGGGCCCGTCGCGGTTTCTCCAGATCTACATCACGGATGTCGCGAACCCGTCGGCCACCAACCCGTTCTGGCAGATCTCGAACGACGGCAACCTCCTGCCCCACCCGGTGCAGGTGCCGGCCGTCGCGCTCGGCGTCGCGGAGCGGGCCGACGTCATCATCGACTTTGCTCAATATGCGGGCAAGACGATCTACCTCGAGAACCGCCTCAATCAGCCGAACGGGCAGGGCGGTCCCATTGGCAGCGTGGTGTCGGGCGGTCAGGGGTTCTTGATGCTGAAGATCGTGGTCGATCTGCCCTCGGTCAGCGACAACAGCGCCGTGCCATCGGCGGCGACGACGTACTACTCGCTGCCGAGCGTCAGCGGCTCGCCGCGCGTGACGCGCAATTTCACCTTCGACCAGGGTCGGAACGGAGAGTGGTACGTCAACGACAAGCTGTTCTCGTGCAATACGACGCGTTTCGTGGTGCAGCAGAACAGCCTCGAGCAATGGAACTTGTCGAACGGCCGCGACTGGTCGCACCCGATCCACGTCCACATGGAAGAGCACCAGATCACCCAAGGCGCCCCCGGCCTTTACGGCAGCGACTCGGACGATCATAACAATTACAGTCGATGGAGCAGCGAGTACTGCTGGTCGGGATGCAGCAGCAACAGTTCGACAGGCGTTAACTTGACGCGCAAGGACACCGTGCGCCTCAACCCGAGGAGCAACGCCACGATCAAAATGCGGTTTCGAGATTGGCAGGGCCGCTACGTGATGCACTGCCACAACGTGATCCACGAAGATCATGCGATGATGATCCGTTTCGACGTGGCCACCACGGGCGACACGAAGTCGAACCCCTGAGCGCGCCAGAAGAGGAAAAGGAGTCCGCCATGTTCGCAAGAAGGCATCTGTTCAGTACCCTCGCGAGCCTCCCGCTGTTGGGCGACGCAGTCGCGAGAGGTGATGCGCCGAAGGTCGCGGCGCCCGCTCCGGCGCCAGTGAAGCGCACGTTCGCTCCGGCATTGTCTGGGCGCGAGCTCATGAGAAATCGATACTTTCCCAACTTCGAGCTTACGACGAGCAAGGGCGAGAAGGTCAGGTTCTACGACGATCTCTTGAAGGACAAGATCGTCATCTTGAACATGATGTACGCGCGCTGCGACGGGGTTTGCCCGATCACGACGTCGAACCTCAAAGTGGTGCGCAAGATCCTCCGCCAGGAGATCAACCACGACATCTTCATCTACTCGATCAGCGTCAAGCCGGAGGAAGACTCTCCGGCCGCGCTCGACGCGTACGCGAAGATGCACGACATCGTCGATCCGCAGTGGCTCTTTCTCACCGGAAAGCCAGACGAAGTGGAAATCCTTCGCCACAAGGTCGGCTTCTCGGACCCCGACCCCAACGTCGATCGCGACAAGTCGCGCCACAGCGGCATGGTCCGGTACGGCAACGAACCCCTCTCGATCTGGGGCAGCTGCCAGGGCAGCGCTGAGCCCAGTTGGATCGCTCAAGAGATCGGCTTCGCCGTGCCGCGGCAATACAAGCGCCATCCGCGCGTGAACGAGTGACGCGCTCGCGGGAGAACACTGGAGCGATCCTGTCCAACGATGATCGCTCAGCGAGGGCGATCCCGCGAGCGCCGCCCTCGCCTGGTAACGTTGCCGTCAGGTTGCCGTAACTCTGCACCGAAGGACGGAACGAGACGGAACCAGCCGGGATGAACCGGAACAGGCTTTCCGAAGTGTTTTCCCGACGAGTACGAGTCAAGATCGCGTCTCGCTTTGGTTTTCGGGAAATGCCCCGGTCGGATTCGATTCCCGGCGCCTCCACCCAGTTTCTCCCGTGTTTTACATCAATTTTGCTGCTCGCGCGGCTCGTGTGCCGCCCATGTGCCGTGACCGTCGAGGAGCCGAACTGTGTCCCGGCGCACGTCGGGACTCAGGTGCGCATAGCGCATCGTCATCTCGATCGTGCTGTGGCCGAGTAGCTCCTGGATGGCCTTGATCGGAACGCCGCGCATCGTGAGGTGCGAAGCGAAGCTGTGCCGCAAGACGTGCCAACCGATGCGGCGAAGCCCGGCCCTCCGGCAAACAGCCCAGAGCGGCCACTTGCACTCGCCGCGGGTCAAGAGCCGCCCGCCTTCCCCGCAGAAGACGAACTCGCTGCGGAGGTGGCGGTGGCCCTTTAGCGCCGTCCATGCCTGATCACTCAAGGGGATCTCCCGCGAAGTCCCGTTTTTCGGTGTGCTGATGACCCCGCGACTCAGGCCCTGGCGGACCACGATGCGGCCGCTGACCAAGTCGACGTCTTCCCACCGAAGGGCAAGGAGCTCTCCGATGCGAAGTCCGGCCCGAACGCCAACGATGATCATGGCCTTCCAGTCGGTGGCGGCTTCGATGAGCCGGTCGGCTTCCACGAACGTGAAGAAGTCGAATTCGGCCTCCGGCACTTTCAGCCATTGGATCTTCGGAACGTCGGCCTTGGCGAGCTTTTTCCACTCGACCGCTACGGCGAACAACCTTGCCAGAACGGCGAGGCAGTTGTTCACGGTCTTCGGAGAATATCCCGCCTTGAGCAGCTGGGACTTGAACCCTTCGATCCTTTCGACACCGATGTCATCGAGGCGCCTCGAGCCAAACGCGGGCACGAGGTGGTTGTTGCAGATAATGCGCTTGGCCTCGACGCCGCTCAGCTTGTTGTTGTTCACGGCGTACACGTTAACGAACGGATCGCAGAACTCGGCCAGCGTCGGAGCTGGCCCGATCTTCTTCGGCTGGTCCTCCTCTCTATGTCCCTCGAGCACCTGCTGACGAACTTCGAACTCGTACCGCTCGGCGGCGCGCTTGTTCTGAAGCGGCGCGACACGTCGGATGCGCTCGGTTCGGCCATCGGTGAGGGTCACGGTCACGTCAATCATCCATGCTTCCTTCGGCTCGCCCGTCACCGGGTCGCGCCAGGTTCGACGTCGCACGCTCATCACTTCCTCCGTGAGCGCGAGACGCGACCTTCGCGAAGCCAGGCTAGCACGGCTTCGCGCGAAGCGCGCAGGACGCGCCCGATCCGCCGAACGCCGGGGATCTCACCGCGCGCAATGGCGGCGTAGACGGTCTTCTCATCCACACGGAGCAACGCAGCGAGTTCGTCGACCGTGATGACATCCGGCCAATCTTGTGCGTCGTTGGCCGCCGGAATGCGAAGCGAGGTGGGCCGCTCCGCCGGCAACACGATGCCCTTCGGTGAATCGTCGCCGATGCGCTCGCTAGCGGCGTCGGTGTCATCGACGGCTCTGTTCGAATCTCTTTCAGGAGCTGCGCCCGGCTTGGAGGCATGCTCCCGTGCAGACGGCTGGGTACGTCGAGCCTTCATGGTTGCTTTCCTCTCTTCGACGCCTTCACGTCTCGAGGGCTCGCTTCGCGCACGCGCGGACGAGGTGAGCTCACCCGTCCGCCGTCTCGGCGGGCTCTCGTTTCATCGTCGTGGAGCGTTCGCGATCCCCGGCGGACTGCAAACTCGGGCGTTCCCACTTTCTGGTAACACGGGTGGTATCCCGACCTGTAACATGATGTTACGTTGAGTCGGGCGGAACGCCGAAATCCAGCCAAAAATGCCTGACATCGCGCACCAGATGCGGAGCCCTCGGAAGAGGCCCCGATCCTGAACACATTTTTGCGCGCGTCCCCCGCGCGCGGGGGCTGTCCGGCACTCCATCGCGATCGCTCGCGGCTCGCGCGGCCGTGCACGACGGGGTCGTCTGCCACAACGATTTGGGCTCGCGCAGGCTGGCGCACGTGCCTTTCTGCCCGTGTCACAGGCCGCGATGGCTCGATTGGGTCGCTTAGCTTGCCTGTCTGGCCTGGGATCGCGTCGTTGCGAGTGCCCGTCACGGCGAATGCTGAACTCCTTGCGAGTGAAGCTGAGCGATCGGCGAGCACTGGCAACTCGCGGACATCCTCCGAATCGGTTTCATTTGTGCGTCCAAAACACGTTCCACCGTGGAACGAGACACGCGACGGAAGCGCGAAAGACCACAAAACAAGCTGGATCCGGCGGTGGGTGCCGAGGCATCGCAACGGCACGCGATCCGTTCCATTTTTTTGAAACGCTCTCGCAAACGAGGGTGCTGCTCCTCATCGAAGCAGCCTTCGGAACCGATCTTTTCGAATTCGGCCATCACCGCGAACCCTCCGGTGTCTGCGGTTGAAGCTCCGCAATCCGCGGCCGCGCGCAACCTGCGGCCGGCCATGGCGCCCTACCTTTTAGCTGTCCATCATGGACACCCCCTCTTGTCAGGCGATGGAAAGCCTACAGAACAAGCTCGATCCGCCGGTCCAAGTGCCTCCGGACAAAAGGGGGCTGACCCTGTCCATATTTTCGTAGCCGACCCGCTGCGAACCGTGTCGTTCCTGCATGACCGGGCCCGACGCTCCACGGTCGCGAATGTCTCGTGGGTCGCTCGTCTTCACCGAGGCGACCACGTCGTGTGCGGCTGCGCGCTCTCCCGCAAGCCCGGCGGCTTCGGCTTCAGCGGCGCGCACGTGAGGCCCGAGACTGCCTTCTGGCCGACGCATTAGGATAGATGGGCTGACGATCCCGCAGCAGGAGCGGCGCGATTCCGGGGCAGTCGGCGAAGATACGGAAAATGCCTGAGCGGCAACTGGCCGAGGGGGGCTGATCCGAACCTCGCAACCTTGTCGCCATCACCGTGCCAGGCACGGCCATGCATCATCTGGAGAGCATCCTATGAGCCGAAAGCGCGCCAATTTGCCTGATCCGAAGCCGGAGCAGGCCGCAGAACAACCCCCTATAGAGGCCCTGGCAGTGCCGGCCGGCAGCATGATGGGTCGGACCGCCGCCGCCCGGACCATCGGCGTCAGCAAGACCACTTTCCGCCGCAGCATCGAGGGCACGTTGCTGCCGCCCGAAGTGGGACCCGACTGGGTGCATCGGTTCCGAGAGGAACAAGTGCGCGAACTCGTGATCCAACGAGGTTCGAAGACCGCCGCGCCCGACGCCTACAACGGCAACATGGCCGCCGCCGCCTTCGGTCTTCTTGACGAAGGAATTCACCCGGTCGACATCGTGAAACGCCTCCGCCTCGACCCGCGGACCGTTGAGGCCCTGCACCGGCAGTGGGCATCGATGCGTGGCACGTTCGTCGTGACGGGCGAAGTTGCACGCAAAATCGAAGAGGTGCCGTGGCTCGGCGGCCATCGTCCGATTCGAGACGGACAGCCGCTCCTAGAGAACCTGCATGACTCGGACCCTCAATACTGCGAGAAGTGCCAGGACGAGATCGCGCGGTTATGCGCGAAGTGCGCCAAGGCCATGAATGCGCAGGAGGCCGAAGCCCGCGCGCAACAAGCACGAGAGCGTCCCGATGAGCGAGAGCGCCAGCGACGAAAGGGGCAGTGGGAGCGCGAATACTTGCCACAGCATCTGGAGCGCGCCCGTGCAAAGAATAGGGACCGCCTGAGGCGGGGAGTCGCGCTCGGTGCCGTCTCGCTCAGCGCGATTCGTCCCGCCCTGGATGTCAGCGGGCGATGGTTCGGCGGGCACCTCTCGGTTCGGCAAGCGGATCCGCCAGCAGAAGGAAGTGATGCGAGGATAATCGACTTTTCTCGGACCCTGCGAGTGTCGTAAGGAACATCCATGGCGAGCTCGCGCCGGGCCCTTCGGAACCGTATCGACCCGCGCATGCCCGTGTC